>Ga0118677_10015547_pt1 | contig 10558 bp, 9 predicted proteins | sample AliMusrvi5mmetaG_FD_86154 | JGI IMG/M metagenome (GOLD analysis project Ga0118677, IMG submission 86154)
GGCGACGCGCAGGAACAAGTGATCGTTTTCCCCCACCGATGGCCGCTGCCCAGGCGAGGGAATCGGCGCGGCGCTTCCGAACAGTTTCTCGCGCCTTGCTTCCAGCTCACGGGATGATAGACCCCGCCAATCTGGTTCGCCGCCCTTGCCCAGGACCACCATGGTGGCGGTGCTGTGAGCGGTGACCTGTATGCGCACGAGTCCCGCGGATGATTGGATGCCGGTTAGCTCGGCTCGTCCGTCCACCGCCACGGCATGCCCCCAGCGGAGTTCCCCGGCATCGGGCACGCGCACGACGATCTCGAGGCTTTCAAGGTCGACGGCTTGCCGGCTTAGAAATCGGGTTCGAGAAGTGATCGCAGCCACATATCCGGCAGGGGTGCGGAAAAGATTGACGTCGTTGCCCCCAGTAGCCTCAACACAGTGCGGCAGAAGCACCTGTTCCTTGCCAACGAGCGTATCAAACAACGGCGCATAAAGCTCGAGTAATTCGGCCGCGCGCGCATTCGGAGGTTGTTGCGATATGGGATATTCATGGGCGATCATCTGGGGGAAAAGCGCCCAATAAAGCCGGCGCTTAAGCTGAGCCTCAAACTCCAGCAGATCATTCCCATACGGTTTTTGGTGATGCCAGGCGGAAGCCGGGCGCAGCGGGGTCAGGTATCCCAGGGCCGGCAGATAATCGTTCTCATGACAGACCCCATCTGCGTTCTCCAGCGGTTCCACTCGATAAAACTGGTTCACGAAGACCTTCAGGTTCGCCCCGTGCGCCAAACGGGCCACCTCGCGCACCGCTTCGCGCACGGGCAGCGCCATGTTCTCCACGGGACGATTCCCTACCATGCTGAGCCCGTCATCATGCCCGTAATCCAGCACGCTGGCCCAGTCGAGCCGATCGATGACAAAACCCTCAATTCCGGGCAACCGCTTCAGATGCCGCCGCACTTGGTCCTCCAGAAAGGGCCACAGCGCATAGCGGCTGCCGGGGTTCATGGCCATCGCACCTTCCCAGGTGGGAATGTCGTGACCCGCGGCATCTTTGATTAGCGCGTTGGCAAACTTGTCCCGCAGAATTCGCGCAGCCTCGGCTGTATCTCCGCTCTTGCCGCCCGCGCCGCCGTATTCGGTCAGGTTGAAGTAAGCATACGTACGGATGTCGTGCTCCCGCAGGTTCCTGACGAATTCGAGAATCTTGGCATCGGTCATGGTTTGGTCCAATTTCCACCACTTGGCATAGGTGTAAGGCTCCCAGGCGGGAACTTCGGGTAAGTATTCGCCGAGATGAGTGAACCAGAAGCTCGACCACAAGAAGCGGACCCGCTGACGCTCCATTTCGCCAAAATCGGGATGATCCTGGATATGGTGATAGTAAAAAGTGCCCTCCCCCTGCCCGCGTTGAGCCGTGGTTCGAAACCAGGCGGGAAATGCGTCGCTGTAGGCCTTGAGCACGCACCGGTAATCTGCCGCATGAGCAAACCATAGCAGCCGCAGCGGCGACGGACGGCCGCCTCCCATTCCCCGCCGCGCCAAGGTCACCGTCAGCGTGTGGGCCTCGCGCCATTCAAATTGCAGGTGCGGAATATTGGCATCGGCCGGAAGCGCTACAGTGAGTGCCTGGTCTGTCTGCGGATCAAATAGGCTGATCAAGGGCAGCACATAGGTGGCGCCGCCGTTGTCCCACCCGTTGGCGGCATAGGCGCTCGGCTTGAAACTCGGGTAGGCCTGCACCTGCATGGCTCCTCGTTCACTCGGCGTGAACACCAGCAGGTTAGTCGAGAGCAGCGGCAGCTCGATCCGAACCTGGTGTTCGACACGCGCATCGGCTCCCTCAAAATCCAGATCCCAGGCCACTCCCTCCCCGGCACCGGCCCAGAGTTGAATCACGCGCAATGGCAATTCCCGCAGGTGCCCCTCCCATTGGGCCCCCTGGCCGCCAACCGCAGTCAACTTGCCATCCACGCGAGCAAGGTCGGCTTGGGTTCCCGTGATCTGGTTGCGTACCTGAAGCCCGGCGGTGCCGGAAAGCCAGTCGCGAGTCGCGCCGCGCAACTGTGTCCGGATCTGCCCAGGCAGTCCCGTGTGCGGGTCAATGGTCATCCTTAATCCCGGGCTTTCGATTGCCACCGGAGGGCTCTGCGACGGGGATTGCGCAGCCGCCGCCATGGCGAGGAGCAGAGCGAGCACCCATGAACGATGTTGGAGGTACGTCAGTCGTTGTTTCATACGATCTTGATCGGAAAACCGAAGCAATTTGACCCCTGGTAGATCCACTCGCTCCGGGCCTCCTCCACAACTCCGGCGCCGCCCACGCACAGGCACATCAAGAGAAACGACGATAACAGAAAGTTCGCCTGCATCAATTGTTCCAAAGAAGGGTTACCGTTGGGGGAGCGGCAACGCCTGCGGAATTTGTTCGGAGAAGGGCGCCGTCCCGCGCATCATCATCGTTGCAGCGCCGGTGAGTCTCAGATACCAATCCGAAGGCATCCCTTCATAGGTGACAAAGTATTTCCCCACCGGAGTAACGCTGGCCACCTTGTAGATGGCCGTCCCCTCGTCAACCTCATCGAACATGCCTACGAATACCGTGCGGATCCCCAGTTCCTTGAAAATGGAGAACTGCCGCCAGTAGAACTCACCTTTGCGCCGGGCAATCATCGTGGTCCCCGGTGCCGTCTGGCGCAGATTGTCCCAGGAGAATCCAGGAAAGGCAGTGGGCATATAGTCGATACCTTCGGGTCTCAACTCGGCCAGGTCGGGCTCCCAAACGGTTTTACGGATCCGATCCATCGACGCGGCGTCTCGGTAACGGCCCGCGTCCCACGGGCTAATGGAGTCGAACATGCGGTAGACCCTGGACCAGGCGGCGTTGGTCCGCGAAGCGCCACCCAGGGTGCGCCAATGAGGGTCGATGCCCCCGATAAGATACACGCCTCCGTAGTGCGGATCGTTCCTGAAGAAATGGATCAATTCTTCCCCTTGCTCCGGCGACCAGGGCCGGTCGTTGAATCCCAAACCCCACAGCAACACGACGGGCTTTTTCTGATGATGCAGATATCGCGAGTCCTCACGAACCTTCGCCTTATCGCAAAGGAACTTCCAATCATCCATCACCATTGCCGTCGTCGCGTTCCTGCCGGTAGAGAGATCCAGCATCATCGCCCAGACACGCCCCTCCCGATGGCAACCTTCACGCACGTTCGCCAGCACCTGGTTCACGTGCCGGGAGCGTGACGGACTGGCTGTCTCGCCGATGAACCGGCTCAGGAAGACGCCATCAATCCCATACTGCCGCATCCACTGAAAATGCAGCAGCACCGGCCCCTTCCGGAAAGCGCTGTAGAGCTTGGCCGGCGCGCCATCCGGCATCTTCAGGCCGGGCACCTCCTGCAAATCCCCCCGGGCGTATTCGGATACCTCCGGCCACATGTCGACTGTGAAACGTCCTCCGTTGGTCCGCTCCAGGCCCTGTCCCCAGTGTATGAAACCGAAACCGCTCCCATCGCCAGGAGTGTTGAACCAGCCCTGATAACCGCACAGAACCTTCCCGTCCAGGGTAGTGGTATCTACGTCCGCTCGCGTGGGCCCGTTGTAAGGTCGCAGCCACGGCTCATCCGCTTCGCTGAGGGTCTCAGATGCGTGCACGTGCAACCCATAGGTCAATAAGAGCAGAGAAATGAGCTGGAGCCAGCCGGGAACGAAGCCGGCAGGTGGGAGTCCTTGGTTCATTCGTTGGTTGCTTTTGGGGATTTGGTCTCGATCAGCAAAACCTCCTCGGGAACGCCCAACGAGGTTTTGGTTTTGTCCACAATGCTCTGCTCGGCAACTGTTCATCGGGAGAGTATTACCGGATCGGGCTGTACTTGGAAACCGTTTCACATTCACCAATTCCCATCTGTGTTACGAATGCGCCCTGCGCAGGCTCGTATGAGCACACAGAGGCCGTGAAGGAGGCGAAATCCTCCACCGGCCTCCGCTTTGCTAACCTCCCCTCTGGTTGCTTCCCGCCTGGTAGCGATTAATCATTGCTTGATGCCACGCGCGGCGATCGCCTGCACCTCCACCCGGTGCGGCTTGGCCTCTCGGGCGGCCACATTAAGCGCGCGGTAGCTCCGCACCTGTTTCATGAAGTTCGCGCCGCGGTCGTCTTTAGCGCTGACATTTTGGCGATAAACTGAGGCACGAAATGCCCACCATTACCCCGGGCCGTCGGCCTGCCGTTGAGTTTAGCGCCAAACCCGGCGGCGCCACAGACATAGGCGGCCCGGCACTGCCGCCTGTAGCGAGCCATCCGCAAGCCAGGTGATAGCCAGGTGATAGGGCGTTGATACGGTATCTTAGCGCTAAGATACCGTATCAACACCATAGTCCCTCCCAATCAGCGCGCTTGCAACTGGCTTGCGGGTCCGTTGCTCGTCGCTCTGGAACCAGTGGAGACCTTTGGGTCTGGAGCGCCGGGGAGCATCGGAGTTCCTGAGCCAGGATAGAACCGAACGCATTTTATCGCCAAAATGTCCGTTAGTGGTTTTCACTGTCCGTTTGGCCTCCTCCAATTGTTGCGGGATAACAAGCTTTGCCTCGCATCAGCTATCGACCTCCGCCAGAACGTCAGTAACTGGCTGTGACCACCACCTTCCCCGTGAAGCCTCTCAGTTCAACGGCCTCTCTTTCGGGGTTGAATGCGGTCCAGCACTTACCATTGGCCGTTACACCCTTTAGCAGCGCCGCCTTGGGATGGCGGAATCGCAACAAGACACTTCTGGGCGCTTGGCGGTCCGGTATCTCAATGGTGGCGGTGATCTTGCCGTTGTCCACGTCCGAGACGATCTTGTATGCGGCAGGTCCAAACCACGTCGGGGCGTTCCTGACCGCGATCTTTCGGCCCTGTTCAAGCCAGGCGCGAGGCGTGGCTCGGGCCAGCCACAGCCGGCCGTCGTCCTCCATGACGAACATGGCGCGCATTCGCTCCAGGAAGGCGGCGACCTCGAAAGTCTTGTCCCCGCCATTCCCCTCGCCACTCCGATTGGGATGCTCGCGGAATTGGTAGCCTTTCTCGGGATCGACATCCGCCGCGTACTGATTGAAGGTCGAACGTAGATAGTTCGGCACATCATCACCGGGTAAAACGCCCAGGCCCAGCGCGGCTGACCCAAGGTCGCCGTCCATGACCAGGCTTCCAGCATGTGCTCCGCCAAAGGGGTTCGTGATCTGTTCGCACAGACCCCGCAGGTATGGCTGAGGCGGGATATAACGACGGGATGTCCCGTCGCTCACTCGAATGACAGGCGCCAAAGCGATGGAGCGGTCTGCTGCGCGGAGGATAGCCTGACGAAAGTCCTCCGCTTGCTGGCGAACCCGGGCGCCGGTTCCGGGATCAACTTCACTGAGCGCCTCCGCGGTGGACCTCAATCCACGCCAGAAGAACACGCTGGTTTGATAGAGACTCCGCCAGTCGGCGTAATCACCCATTTCACAAGGTGGCACGAGCCCCGCAGACCACGACTCGGGGCCCACTTTCCGGGTCCATTGCTGCCGCTGCCGCTCGATCCACTCACCGGCAGCTTTGAAATTTGCCAGATGTTCTGTCAGCCAGGCTTTGTCACCTGTGAGCAGGTAATGCTGTGCCATCGCGTAGAGCATGGAGCCGTGTCCTTGCGCGTGGTTCAGGTCCCAGCCGCTCACATTCAACGCACCGTTCTGGTCGGTGAACATCCCACGGGCTACCATCTGGCCTTGGGAGTGGAACCAAGGCTCAAAGCCCGAGCGTGTAATGGTATGTTCCCCAAGCAAGTCGAGGGCGTAGAAGATCCTCCACGATTCCTGGCCGAGTTAGCTGAGCTGGCTCTGGCGCTTCCTCCGCGAACTGAATTTCGACCCGACGCATCGGCCGATGTTCCTCCCACATCGCGCCGGCCAGAACGTCCGCCTGACCGTTGGTCAGCCACTGAGTCTCGGGCGGGTTTTTGCCGCCCGGGGCGTCGGCGCGATACACGTACCCGAAAGGGGCCAGATCCAGGGGCGCGTTTCCCGAAAACGCTTCCGTGCTGCTGCTTTCGCCACGGGCCCCCAATGCAAGCAGCAACTCAGCCAAGACGGTCCAGGAACAGATATTCTTCATAGTGGGTGCTACAGGTTTCAGCGCGTGATGCTGTGGAAAACCGCTTGAATCTGCAAAGATCTTATTCGCGACTGCCCGAGCGTTCTGGAGGTGTCTGCGATGTAATAAGAGGTGGCTCTGGTTGAAAGGGCAAAAGTTGAAAAGCTCAAAACTTGCTCCGCCGAGTCCGAAGTTTCGACCTGATGATCCAAAATCGGAGCGCAAGCCCACTGATAGCCACCTGCACCCCGCCGACGTTGTCCGTATTATTCTTTTTCCCAGTCGGGCGCAAACAGGCCGCCCGCGCCGCCAGTGTGGATGAACAGGATGTTCTCCTCACCGTCGAAAGCACCCTCCGCGTTCAGCTTCAATAGCCCAGCGAAGGCCTTGCCGGTGTAAACGGGGTCGAGGATGATGCCCTCGTTTCTCGCCATGAACCTCACGGCGTCGTTGCCCTCCTTCGAGGGGATGGCGTAGCCCTCGCCCCACATGGGCGTCAGCTCCGCGTCCTCGTTCTTGATCTCCAGGTTCAGTTCCAGCAGCTCCGCCGCGCCCCGCATGAGCTCCGGAACGATGATGTCAAAGGGATCGGTGTCCACCTCCACTCCTGTGACCCTCGCGCCGGGCAGGAAAAGCCTCGCGCCGAGGGCCGTGCCCGCGTCGGTGCCTCCCGAGCCGGTGGCGCAGACGATGCGGTCGAACCGGACGCCCAAAGCCGTGGCCTGCTCCAAAACCTCCTTCATGCAGGCCACGTAGCCCAGGCAGCCCAGGGGCACGGAGCCGCCGCAGGGAATCTTATAATATCTCTTGCCCGACGAGGTGCCAATCCGGTCCATCTCCGCGTAGATGTCGTCGTAGGAATCGGTGTCCATGAAGCGCACGTCCACGCCCATGAGGTGGTTCAGAACCTGGTTGCCTCGGCGCTTCCAGACGCCCCGTTTCTTCAGCACCAGAAGCGGCTCCAGGCCGAGGCGGAGAGCACAAGCAGCGGTGAGCATGGCGTGATTCGACTGGCCGCCGCCGGTGGTCATCACCAGCTCCGCGCCCACCTTCATCGCGTCCGCCAGGAGAAATTCCAGCTTCCGGACCTTATTACCGCCTAAGGCCACGCCCGTCATGTCGTCCCGCTTCACCCAGATGTTCTTGCCTAGAACACGGCTCACGTTGGGAAGCTTGTATAGGGGCGTTGGCAGGATGCCCAGGGGCACACGGGGAAAATCGGATAAAGTTTTCATTACAGCCTTCTTTTAAACAGAATGAAACAGGAAGACAATAAGGAGTCGCTTGTGTGGCCAGTAGCGGCAGTGGTTTCGCCGCGCGCCGGGGTCTTTTGCCCAATCGTCTCAAATGGTCCATTGACGCCACGCATTTTCAGGCTATTATCTCCGACTCGCCGCGATAGGCAGAATCAATGCTTCGGCTTATGCGGGGTTGCCTCTGGCCTCTCTTCGGGTAGTGGCGGCAAGTCGCCGGCGAACACGCTTTTTCATGCTCATAATTCGGGATCTTAAGGTGACCCTCGGCGGGCGAACTCTATTCGAGGACGCCACGTTGCAGGTCAATTACGGCGACCATGTCGCGCTCATCGGGCCAAACGGTGCCGGCAAGACCACGCTGTTTTCCATCATTCTCAAGCAACTTGAACCGGACGCGGGCATTGCGGAGCGCGAAGAATGGAGCATGGTGGGCCATCTTCCGCAGGAGAGTGAAGCGCTCGGCGAGGAAACGGTCTTGGATGTGGCAACCGGCCGGGTGGAGGAATTGCCCCGTTTGGAAAAACGGCTGCACGAGCTGGAGCAGGCGGGGAATGTATCGTGCCCGGAATATCTGGAAGCGCATGCGAAGCATGACAAGCTGAACGACCCGGAGGTAGAGACGAAAGCGAAGAAAATGTTGCGCGGCCTCGGTTTTCGCGACGCGGACTTCAACCGGAAAGCGCGGGAGATGAGTGGCGGCTGGATTATGCGCGCGCGCCTGGCCCGGCTGCTGGTGATCGAACCGGACCTGCTCCTGTTAGACGAACCGACGAATCACCTCGATTTGCCTTCGCTGCTCTGGCTGCAAAACTACCTGAAGAATTATTCGGGCGCGTTGCTGCTGATTTCACATGACCGCCAGTTCATGGACGAGGTGGTGAGCCAGGTTTACGAAATCGCGGAGAAGAAGCTGATTGCCTATACTGGCAATTACTCCGATTACCTCCAGGAACGAGCGGCGCGCTACGACCAGCAACTGGCTGCTTACAACAACCAGCAGAAGGAGATTGCAGCGCTCCAGCAATTTGCGGATCGGTTTCGCTCGGTGACCTCCAAGGCTTCCCAGGCCATGAGCAAGCTCAAGCAGATCGAACGCATGAACCCGATTGAGAAACCCTTGGCCCCACGGAGGCCCTTTCGGTTCCAGATTCCGCAGCCACCGCGAGGCGGCCAGAGGGCGGTCAACTTGAAGGGGATCCACATGGCTTACGGTGCGAACCGGGTTTATGCGGGGATGGACCTCGCGATCGAACGCGGCGATCAGACCGTGCTGGTGGGACCAAACGGCGCGGGCAAATCCACGCTGCTAAAGATCCTGGCGGGCGTGGTGGAGTTTCAAAAGGGGGAGCGGGATTTGGGGCATAATGCGAAAGTGGGTTATTTCAGTCAGCATCGTGCCGCCACCCTCGATCCGGAGCGGACGGTGCTGGAGGAGGTGACGGCCAGCGCCCCGCTCATGCGCGAGGAGGAGGCGCGGGCGGTGCTGGGTTCATTCATGTTTCGCAAAGACGATATCTACAAACAGACCAAGGTGCTCAGCGGCGGCGAAAAGACCCGGCTCAACCTGATCCGATTTCTCGTTGATCCGCCCAACCTGCTGCTCATGGACGAGCCGACGACGCACCTGGATATCCACACAGTCGAATCGCTGACGCTGGCGTTGGAGCGTTATGAGGGGACGCTCGTCTTCATTTCCCACGACGTGCATTTTATTCGCAAGCTGGCCACCAAGGTGTTGCACGTAAACGCAGGACAGATCACGTCGTACGTGGGAGGCTATGATTATTTCCTGGAGAAAACCGGCACCGTGGAGGATGGGCGCGCCGCGCTAACTGCGGCGTGAGGGGGAGAATTGGTGGTGGTGTCGAGAAACGCCCGCGGCGTGAGGATGCCAGGCAATCTGGTGGCTCCTGCGCAGAGCTTTGGTTTAGTATCCCAATCCGACAGATCGCCGCGAAATGAAGAAAGCCGAGTTGATAAAACACATTATCGCCAGCCTGACCGAGAACCTGGAGGTTCTGGAAAAGGCCGCCCGGGCCTCGCATGAGGAAGCCACCCACGAGAGCAGCAGGGCGGAGAGTAAGTACGATACCCGCGGTCTCGAAGCGGCCTATCTCGCTGGCGGCCAGGCCAGACAGGCGAAGGAAATCCTGGACTCCATCAAGTCTTACAAAGCGCTTGCAACCAGGGACTTTGCACCCGGTGAGCCGATTGAATTGACCGCCCTGGTGGAACTGGATGTCGATGGCACCCACTCGGCCTATTTCGTTGGGCCAAGGAACGGCGGCCTGGAAATCAAGCACCGGCGCAAGGAGATCATGGTGATCACGCCCCAGTCGCCGCTGGGTCAAAACTTATTGGGCCGGAAAGCGGGACACCGCTGGGTGGCCAAGCTTGGCGGTTCGAGCGTGAAATATCGTATTGTTTCGGTCTCGTGATTAGCCCTCCATTCCGACGAATGCAAGGCGGCCAGCGCTAAAAAGCGGAGACCATGCGCCTCTGCCTCGCAGGCCACTGCCGGGAGAGGGCAATTCAACTCAGCGCTTCGGGAGGACCTTTCCAGATGAGCCGCAACGAGTCCAGTCGGAGGGGGGATTGTTGGAGGGTAGTCGCCAACTCCTCCCGCTGGGTTTGGGCAAGCCGGATTTCTTGTGGACGGACGTGATCGTTCACCCGCGCGAGGGTTTGCAGGCGCTCCACTTCGTGGCCGAGCAGGTGGTTCATTTCATCCAGGGCCGACTGGCGCAGAACTGCGGCTTTGGTCTCTGCCAAATTCGCGGCGGTCTGGAACATGGCGGGGAGTGTCCGGCTGACGATCTCGGCATTCTCGATCAGTTTGTAGGGGGAGCCTTTCTGAAGCTTCCGCCCCCAGGCCGCTCCGCTGACGTCCTCAAGTTTATGACTAACCACCAAGCGGACTGGCGTCAGCGGAAGAAAGCGATCCGCATGGAGACGCGGCGCGGCGATGGCTTCTAACACAAAGATCAGCTCCAATAGCAGAGTCCGCTCGTTGGCAGCAGGCAGCACGGCAAAGGCACAGGTTCCCGTTTCCGACCCCAGCAACAGGTCCATGGCCCCCGTGACCATCGGATGATCCCACGTTAGAAAGCCGACTTCTTCCCGGCTGAGCGCCCGGCGCCGGTCGCAGGTGGCGACCATTCCTTCGGCTGGCCGGGAGGGAAACGAACCGATGGGGATGCCTTCG
>Ga0118677_10015549_pt1 | contig 10556 bp, 6 predicted proteins | sample AliMusrvi5mmetaG_FD_86154 | JGI IMG/M metagenome (GOLD analysis project Ga0118677, IMG submission 86154)
ATCCTGGTGCAAATCACAGCAGATTTCAACATGGCCTGGGAGCAATGCATCTGATGAACATGGCTATAGCCACACTTTGCGGCAAGGGAGTTGAAATTTCACCTGAAGAAGAGGAAGCCACTCTGATTGCCATACTTTTACATGATGCCGGACATGGTCCCTTTTCTCATGCACTTGAAAATTCGATTATCAGCGGTATAACTCATGAAGATCTTTCGCTTTTTCTGATGAATAAGCTGAATGAAAAGTATGTATCAGAAGAATGGGTTACTGAAAGTCAAAAATCCTCTGAAATTACTCAAAGAATTCATAAGCTAGAAGAAGAAAATAGATATTTAAGTGAAGATATTTACTGGTTTACAGCAGAAAGTAAAAGAAAAATTAGAGTGAATGAAGGATCAATTTCAATCCTTCGAGCATCAAGAGATAGGCTTTTTAATACGCCCACTTTAATTAAGCAACGAGGTTGCAATAAAGTAGTTGAAGATCTTAACGCAAGTAAGACTGAATATGAAACTTCTAAAAATAGACGGTTTGAACCACTTTTTTCTTTTATCAAGACATTTATTTTGGTATTAATTTATTACATTCTTTTTATTGCAGCCTTATATTTTATCGGCTATTCATTAGGATGGATCTATAGAGGGTTTAGAAAGTGATAGAAAAACTCAAAGCGATAAAACTTAACTATTTAATTTTTACTCTTGCGCTAGTTTTGACAATTGCATCATCTAACTTTGAAATGAATTTGGGCGGTCTTCTTGGGTACTGTATTTGGATCTGGGGTATTGCATACCTCATTGCAAAGAAAAATTCAGAAGATTACAAGTTTAAGGTTTATTTTGCAGCTGCAGTAATTACATTGATCATTGACCTTCCCCCGATAAATCACCTTCAATCAGTTCGTATTAAATTACTAACTATTGGAGAAATACATGAAGATCCCAAAACAGCAGTACACCCTCGAATTTAAGCAGTTAGCAGTCAAACGCATTCAAGCCGGTGAGGCTTATGAGCTTGTAGCCAATGAACTCGGAATGTCTAGCCAGACCCTACGGTATTGGGTAAGAGCTTCTAATGAAGGCAGGCTCATTGGCGTTGGCACCAAAACCGTGACTCCAGAGCAGATGGAGCTCTCTCGCCTACGTGCAGAGAACATCCGCCTCAAGCGAGAGGCCGAAATCCTAAAAAAGGCCACGGCGTACTTCGCGCGCGAACTAGCGTGAAGTACGCCTGGATTGATCGGCATCGAGATATCTTTGCTTTATCTGAAATGTGCGCCGTATTGGATGTCAGCATTGCGGGTTATCGTGCTTGGCAAAAAGGTGGCAAGCCCCACCGCAAACGTTTGACAGATAGTCAGATGCTCTTCCATATCCAAGTGGTCCATGCAGAAGTGAAGCAGGCCTACGGCAGTCCTAGAATGGTCAAAGAGCTACGCGTTAGAGGCTTGCCTGCTGGCAAAGATCGAGTGGAGCGCCTGATGCAAGAGAACGGCATTTATGGCAAACACAAGCGCAAATATAAGGTGACGACGGACTCCAAACACCGCCTGCCTGTAGCACCCAATCTTCTGAACCGTCAATTTAAGCCAGAGTTGCCTAACCAAGCCTGGGTCTCGGACATCACCTACCTATGGACTGATGAGGGCTGGCTGTACTTGGCCATCGTGATGGATCTATTTAATCGGGAGATTGTGGGCTTCTCTATTAAATCCAGAATGACTACGGATCTGATTAGTGATGCCCTAACCATGGCTTGGTTTAGAAGAAGACCGCAAGCTGGATTAATCTTGCACTCAGACCGAGGCAGTCAGTACTGCAGCCATCACTACCAGGCCAAATTAAAGAGTTATGGCATGGTGTGCTCAATGAGTCGTAAGGGTAATTGCTGGGATAACGCTCCGGCAGAAAGTTGGTTCGGCAGCTTTAAGAATGAAGCCATCTACGGCAATCGCTTTGCTACCCATGAATTAATGAAGACTATTTGCTTTGACTATATTGAAGTGCGGTACAACCGTAAACGTCTTCACTCCAGTCTTGGCTATCAATCCCCTAAGCAATATTTACAGCACTGGTTAGCAAAAAGAAAGGAGATGCTGGTAGCATGATGACTCACGCTGATTGCAGGTGAAAAACGAGGGGAAGGTCAAATAATTATCGCCACCTTTGGTAATGCGGCCCAAGCGGGCTTTACCACCCGAGCTATTTTGTCGTGGAACCAAGCCCAAAAAGGCAGCTAGTTGCCTGCCGCAGGTAAATTGACTGCCGTTGCCAATGGTGGCAACTAAGGCGGTGGCTGTTAAAACACCAATGCCAGGCAGTTTCATGAGTTGTTGTGTTTGAATGTTATCTTTGGCTAAAAAAGCAATCTGTTCTGCAAAAAAATCAATTTGCTCGCAGACTGATTGCAGTTGAGTGAGCAAATGACTAAAGGTGATTTGCATTGGCGCTGGTAGTTCTTCCAAGATGCTATTGACGTAGGCAGTGAGTTTTGCTGCGCTGGCGCCCTTGGGATAAATAATCCCCATTTCATGAAGTAGGCCACGGATACGATTGATAAGGGCGACCTTCATTTGCACTTGCCCTTGACGTGCTCTGTGGTTAAACAGCATCGACATTTGGTCAATGGTTTTCACTGCTACAAAACGCATTTGGGGTCTGGTGGCTGCCTCGCAAATCGCAGCGGCATCGGCAGCATCATTCTTTCCGCACTTACCGCCCATGCGATAAGGCGATACAAATTTGGGGGCAATCAATTTAACGGTATGCCCCATTGCTTGAAATTGGCGAGCCCAGTAATGGGCTCCAGAGCACGCTTCCATAGCAATAGTGCATGGCGGCAGTTGGGAAATGAGTTTGGGTAATTTTGCTCTGCTGACGGAGGGTTCGACCAGTTGAGGTTTACTAAACTCATTAATCCCGTGAACAGCAAAAACATTCTTGGCAAGACCTATGCCAACAGTTACGATAGCCATGGATTTCTCCTTCTTTAGCAAGTGCTTGTGGTTGAAAAACCCCATCTTGGCACGAAGTTGCCGTAAATCGTATGGCTGTTAAATGCTTCTACGACTTGCGAAGGAAGGGGAAGTCCCTTTCATTCATCATGGCGCTGTGATAACTATGAGAGGGACGACCAGGCTTTTTGGGGTTGTAGCCCACTACAGCGCCTTCTTGTTTGCCATAGAGGCATTTAACGGTAGCGTCTAAATCTAAAATCCAAGAGGTATTGAGCAAGGGGGTTGTGGCTCTACCCAGATGATCATCAAGCCATTTTGTACCAGCGAGCTCATCAATCTTTTGTAGCGCTCTTCTGGCGGCATCTTCTGAGACGAGTTGCTTAACCCCGAGTAGCTGTGGGTGAACAGTATCTTGTCTGATCCCATTGATATGGGCATAGCGCTGGTGACCTGCCAGGATTGATAGTAGTAAGGTAGCCAATACCTCTCGTTTGCCTGAAGCATTATTACTTTGATAAACCAATGGGCAGTCTTTGACCCAAGCATCGAATAGGCCGCTCGCTTGTAAAAACTGAGTGAAGAAAGGTAGTTGGCCTAAAGGGGTCACTGCTGCATTGGGGTTCCACTCTACATGTACCCGCCCACCAAAAGTATCGACGGCTACCACCTGATGTTGATGCGCCAAGCGCTTGCGTTTTGCCTCACCCATTGGGTGACTCCTTATCGTTGACAAAATAGACATCTGAGTGATGCCGGATAAGGCTCTAGCTTAATGGATGGAAGTTTAACTGCCGTTTATAGGTTTAAAGTCTTTAATCGGGGGTACTTTAAACATGGAGCATATTCGTGAGCATTGGGATGAAATTTTGCGCCTAGCCACCTCGATCAAGCAGGGCACCGTAACCGCTTCATTGATGCTCAGAAAATTAGGCAGCTATCCACGGCAAAACGGTCTGGCGATTGCCTTGCGCGAACTAGGCCGCATTGAAAGGACAATCTTTATTCTGGAATGGCTACAAAGCGTGGAATTGCGCCGCCGTGTCAATGCCGGCTTAAACAAAGGTGAGGCCAGAAATGCCTTGGCGCGAGCTGTCTTTTTTAACTGCTTAGGAGAAATCCGAGATCGCAGCTTTGAGCAGCAGCGCTACCGAGCCAGTGGCCTGAACCTCATTACCGCTGCTATTGTTTTGTGGAATACGGTCTATTTGGAGCGTGCCACCTTATCTCTGGAAAAACAGGGCAAGACAAGCGATGCAGAGTTATTCCAATACTTGTCGCCTCTGGGTTGGGAACATGTCAACTTGACCGGGGATTACGTTTGGCTGGGCGCCAAACTAGGGCCCAATAAATACCGACCTTTACGGCCGCTAGAGAAGTCTTAGCGTACGATTTTTTCCGTTTTCTGTGCTGACCCCTATATTGTCTAGCCGTTGTTTAGAGGGGATTTGCTAAAAGGGTCTTAACGTACGATTTGTTCCGTTTTCTGTGGCGACCCCGGGTTTAAAGCGAATGCCATGTTTGGCCATATAAACACTCCTTTTTAAGTCAAAGATTATCAAAATCTCTCACTTGGAGTGGTACTAAAAGTTAACGCGGGTCAGTCGCATTGGGGAGGTAACGGTTTCAGCACCATTAGAGACAGTTAATTTTCCAAGCAAAAAAGCATCGGACTTGATTAGCGTAATGTCAAATGAAAAATTTGACGAGGCTCTTGCGAGGCTTGATAGTCGTGAATTCTCAGATCTGACTGATAAAGAGTTGGATAATGAGCGATCAGAAGATGAAAGGCTAGACCAAAGAGCCAGATGGCTAGCCCTATTTTGCAAGATATCTTTATAAGCAAATCTCAGGAACAACCAAGATTTAGAGTTTGATCGCTATTAAATCAATGGGCTGCTCAGTGTAGAACTCTAACTTCAGCAATTACACTAGCCAAACTATAGCCCATTTGATTGCCCGCGCGATCGCAGAGGGCTGACGATGGCGCGCTCATTAGGCTCATTGCCTCAATCAGATATTGAATACTGGTTTCGCTAGAAGATATTGTATCTGCGTTTATGTACTCAATATTAGCAAGATTGTCGTTAGCAAAATTTCCAGCGCCTGAGGCCAGACAGTAATGGAGGACCTGGCTTGATCCGTTCGTTGTGTAGAACGATATTTCATTTGCATTTTTATTCCAAACTACAAATTCATTGGCCAAATCATCGCCCAGCGTCATTACTAAAAGACCGCCATTATCTGATCGAGACTGTTCGTCGGTAACAGTCGTAATACTATTGCCACCCACAACACTAATTGAGGCGGCAACTGAGCTGGCCAATATAATGGCGCGCTCGCCAACCCCCGAATAAATGGTGACATTCTGGGTTGATAAGGCATCACTGGCATCAACAAAATCATTTACCCCCTGCAAAAATGCATTCAGAGTAGAGCCCCCTGTTACTGAAATATTATTATCACCGTCCATTGTATTAATGTTAATGTTGCTACCATTTTGTACGAAAATCGTATTATGGCCTTCATTAGTGCTAACGCTAAGATTACTTGAGGCGTTAATCGTAAGCTGATTAATTCCTATACCCAAGTTCAAGCGATCGATTGATGTGCAAGCAGTTAGGCTAATCACATCACCTAGATTTGACCCTGTAATATTTTGAAAATTTGTGAATTTCGCATAATCAGGAAAGTTATTAGTGGTGCCGTCAACATTGATGGCTTCAGTTTGAACATATGAGACTTTAGTTGCATCATTAATTACCAACCCCAAGGAGTCTACTGAACCTAAAAAACTAATTGAGTTTTCTCCACTCAGTAGCGCGCCATCCGCAGTCACTACTCCCGCAACCATCTTACCGCCATCATAACTCCCCTCATTGTTATTGGCGCTGAGATTTTGAATCGTTGAGTTTGGCATGCCCAATTCAGCATAAACGAAATTATTTCCTCCGCTCATAGTAACCAGCTCGCCTCCACCACCAATTTCAACAGTCCCCTGGCCGCCACTCATGGTCACCCTATCTTGGCCACCCCCGCTAACGTACGTTTCAAGCGCTAGTGTACCTACAACGGTATTCGTTAAATTTTTATCTGGCGCCGCGATAACTGGAATGAGAGGAAAGAGATCTAGATTGATCAAAAAACTTGTTAAACCAGTCGTATTGGTGTATTGAATGCTGTCACTTGTCGAGAAGTCTGTAGGCAATATAATTATCACAGGCCTTCCATTATTAAATGTCAAGCTCGTTACTAGGGCCACATCAATTATTAAAATAGTTTCGCCAGTGCCAACCTTGACAGTTGCACGATTTGTTAATATATCAAATTGCATTGGAGCGCTTGATAAGCTGGCGTCCACAATTAAAGACTCCACCGTATTAACTTCAGCGCTAATCTCTACAACTACAGTGCCGGAGCCGTTTTCTTTTAAATCGATCGTAGCGGCTGACATACCGGGACTTTCTACCGCCCAGTTACCCGGTATATCCGTTGCCACGCTATCTGTAGTAGCGGATAATTGCATAACAAAATCAACAAGCTGCGAGCTAGCGCTTGCATAGTAGCTAGCCTCATCGGCCTGTGCAATATCAAGGTTTATCAGCTTTTGGTCAGACTGGCTACTCTCTATGAGGGTTTGCAATTGAGTAATCTGATACTTTCCAGCATCAGTTGAATTGATGTTGTATTTATAGCCCTCCTTGAGCGCATTCAACATACCACCATTTAGCATGGTCGAATAGAGAGTGCCCATAACAGCTGGATCATAGGTAATCCCTGAAAACCAATTCCAAACCGGAATGGAATCATTTACTGCAATTTTATAAAGCTCCGAACAAACATAAGCCATTTCAGGCTGCCCCTCACTATTGAAGTTATCTTCCTCCTGCTGCAGGTCAATTGCACTTGCTACGCCCGACCAATTTACACTTAAAGCCACTGCTGCTACAGCCAAAATAATCGGATCGGCTGCTCCCACAACCCCAAAATAGGTAAGCGTCGTCGTCACTGCATCACTTATAACTGTGCCGGCTAGAGCCACCGTATTTCCTCTAGTGGACGCACTCATATATACCTCAAGAGCGCCAGCAACACTTACTGCATCCCCGAACAAGTTGGCTGCAATCAACGACCCGCCTAAAAGTACTTTACTGAACTCTGCCAATCCGGCAGAGAAATCCTCACCGAAGCCAAGGGCTAATAATGCACTGGCATCAAGCGAGGCAAAAGCGCCTAATGTATCGCCCGCTAACAAAAACCCAGCAATAACTGTGCCCCCAATATACGTGACCTCGCCCAGCGTAGTGGTCGCTGAAGCTGCAGCCATGCTATTGACAATAATGCTGGACACATCAGAACCAAGAAACACCGAATTATTTGCAAAACATACCTTCGCCGCCTTAGCCTTATAGCCATTCGCAACAGTTTGCGCCTCCTTAATCGCTTGTTGATCAGCAGAATCGCCATACTCAGTCTTAACCCCCAGATAGTCCAAGACATTGTTTTGGGCACCTGCAGTTATGCTCTTTATTTGGCTTTCTGTTGGGTTAGGGCCAAGGGTCTTTAAAGCTGTATTAAAACCGTTAATACCAAGAATAATGGCACTCATCGGCACCTGCATATTCGCCATAGCCCAAGCAACTGCCTGGACTATGGCGGCACTTTTGTCCCCACCCGTTTTGTTTTCGGAGGATTCTGCTGCACTTGCCACCGCGGAGAATGCAAACATAGAGCCTATGCTGCGAAGACCCCTTGCGGCCTTAACAGTATTGGCCGCTTGCGCTGCTTCAGTAGACAACATAGCTGCAATCGTCTGGATTTGATTTGCGACTGTATACAAAATGCGTGATGTGTTATTTGCTATTGGCGAGAATGGCGATAATGACACTGATGGGTTTGGCGGCACCACTAAAACTTTATCTGCCATAGCCAATGAAGGCAGAATATTTAGATAAACAGCTTGATTAATTTGCACTCCGCTAAGTAGCTCCACCTTTTGCGCGCTAGAAAATAGACCCCATGTAGCAGAGTCAAAATCATTGACTGTTGTAGTCGGTATTAAGGCGAGCTGCTGCGGACTCAGCAATGCAATTTGCGCGGCAGAAAAATAGCCAATCTGATTAGCGCCAAGCGTTGCAATCGACGCCGGAGTAAGGGCTTGAACTGTAGCGTCTGCCAGCTTTGAAAATTGCGATTGGGACAGATAACTAATGGGAGGGCTCTGTAAGAAAGATTGGAGCGTCTTCGGGATTTCATTATATTGAAGAAAAGTTAAATTTAAGCATTGCACCGCAGTAAATTGTTCGACCATCAATGCTGTAAGGCCTTGAAACATCGCCGGGTTAAGTTCTGCAAGAAATATTGGCGTATATGCACCAATATTCTTGGGAGTATTAAAATACTGCTCCTGCAAGAGTGGGCGCACACTCCCCGGCTGTTGCATTTTCCCTATTTGACCGGAGGTAAGTCCGTCTATCTGCGCGCTAGTAAGCCCCACAATGCCAGCATCTGGAAAAGCAACAATATTGTCCCCCAGTGCGCCCAGCTGATCCCCTGTCATATTCCAGATTTGCTGCAAGGTAAAAGCTACTGCAGAGTTTGTAGAAATATTTTTAAAAAAATCTACCGGTAAGCCTGAAATTTCAGATAAGGGAATCATAGAAACCAAAGACGGATCAAGAGCATTCAATACTGAGGCGTTTACCCTTGATGCCAGCCCTTTGGCTATTAATGTTTCTTGATTAGAAATCGATAGACTTCTCCATTGCTTTGTCGTAATTTGTAAACATTCTGCCCGGGTCCATTGAAGGATATTTTCGGTGGGCGCCTTGCTTGTATCAAAATAAGAAAAGTTATCGGGCATTAATTCCCTCTGCTCCCCGCCGGATAGCAGGGGGAATAATGCTATTTGGATATCGAGCGGCAAAGAATTAAAATTATTCTGGCTGAACCAATTTTGCACAGCTGGGATCGAAATTTTTGATAAATAAAATTGGTCCGTAGTACCTGATGGCTCGTATTGGATGACGTCGATGAAAATACCAAAGTTATTGACTGAAATAAGTCCGCTGTTATCACAGAGGGATTGAACCCACTCGCTTAATTTAGAGGAGCCAAGCCTGACGAAGGTAAGTACAAAACTTAAAAAGTAATTCGACTCAGATGCAATGACTTTAGTAGCGTCAGTAATAGCGGTGGTAATTTGTTGATTCGATAGGTTTTGTATGATGAAGGAAAACACAAAACCTACATTAGGATTATATAAATAAGTGTTAGGCGTCTCATCATAATGGCCGTCTACTACAAAGAAGTAGCACTGATCTTCTTTGCCCAAAGAATTCCACCAACCTTGTATTTGAATGCTCGAGATGTAAGGAGCTATCATCGCAAAGGCGGTGTAGTCAGCATTAATTAACCCATTAAATACGGGCGTACCTTGACTACTCCAACTAGCGCCATCCATGTGATTCCCTGTGTCAAAAATATTAACAAGGGTTCCGGTGGTAAATCCAATTACAAAATTTTTCAGCAATGTTGAATCGGCATTTTTGATAAAGATTGCCTGGTTCGCAACACCCATACCGACCCAGTAAGTATTAATCTGGGTACTAGTTAGAGCGCTAGCAAATTTTGCGCGTGTGCCGGCGCTATTTTTATCCAATCCATTATTGCCAATGTTCAAGGCATTACCAATATCGCCGTTATTGAGCTGGCCAACTAGCGTTATCAGTACTGATTGTGGGCTGCCAGCGCTGTTGCAATTGTTGTTTACATACTTTATCTGCTGATCTAGTGACATTGCCTGCCAAAAGCTTGCTAACTTATCGGCAGATAAGTTGTTTGTAAAAGTCTTTACAATGCTGTTGGCAGTAGTTGACTGTATAAAGATAGTATCTGACTGTATAAAAATACGTCGATTATCTGTACTCAGACTGGCCCAGTAAGCATTAATCTGAGCCGAGGTTAGATCGCTAACAAATGTTGCGCGTACGCTTGTTGTGCTGAGCGTGCTGCTATTTTTATCCAAGCCATTGGCGCCCACGTTTAAGGCGTTGGCAATATCGGTGTTATTTAAGCTCTTGGTGAGTGAAGATAGCGCATCAGTTCCAGCCATGCTATTGACATACTGTATCTGCTGATCTAGTGACCTTGCTTGCCAAAAGCTTGCTAAATTGTTGGAAGATAACTTGCCTATAAGAGTCGTTAGAGTATGGTCGGTAGTATCTGACTGTATAAGCTCACTCTTCTCATCTGCACTCATACCAGTCCAGCATGCAATAATCTGAGCCGAGGTTAGGGCCCCAATAAATTTTGCGCGTACGCTTGTTGTGCTGAGCGTGCTGCTATTTTTATCCAAGCCATTGGCGCCCACGTTTAAGGCGTTGGCAATGTCGCCGGCATTGAGCTGGGTAATCGTGTTTCTCAGTACATCTGCTGTCGGGTTATAGCCCTGTGCGGCGGGATCCTTGTAGTTGATGGTTACATACTTTATCTGCTGATCTAGTGACATTGCCTGCCAAAAGCTTGCTAACTTATCGGCAGATAAGTTGTTTGTAAAAGTCTTTACAATGCTGTTGGCAGTAGTTGACTGTATAAAGAT
>Ga0118677_10015550_pt1 | contig 10556 bp, 4 predicted proteins | sample AliMusrvi5mmetaG_FD_86154 | JGI IMG/M metagenome (GOLD analysis project Ga0118677, IMG submission 86154)
GTCACCTCCGTCAAGGTGCAGGTCTCCAGCGATCTCGCCATCTGGAATGATATCCCTCTGACCGACCCGAGCATCGATGCCACCGATCCGACCAAGATCGTTTACACCCTGCCCACCGGCACGAAGAAATTCTGCCGCCTGGTGGTTGTGCCGTAAGTTCGGAAAATCCTGGATTCGAAATTCCTGGGCATGAAGGCGCTGGGCAAGCCGGTCATCGTCAACGAAGTGGCCGGCCGTTCGACTATGGCCGAAAACGGAAGTTGAAATCCAAGATTCGTTCTTGAAACCACAGATTCCACGGATTTCACGGATTTTCTGGTATGGATTTCCGCACCATTTGTAACTTCGGATAAGTTGCAAATGGAACCAATTTCAATCTGTGAAATCCGTGTAATCTGTGGTTAATCTAACCGATATTTCGAATCAAACTTCGGAGTTCGGGTTCAATGGTGCGACAGATCGCCGCCGAGGTGGGTCGCGGTCCCCGGGTTCATCTTCAGCTCCACTGTTTTGTCACCATAGCGTATGTGGCAGGCCTTGCCGACAAGACTGCGCACCGTCACCGAGGTCAACTTGCCGTCCGCCCACGCCATGTCCACCTCGAAGCCGCCGCGGCCGCGCAGGCCGGTCACCGAACCGTTAGGCCAGGCGCCGGGCAACGCCGGCAGCAGGTGCAACTCGCCAGCCTGGCTTTGCAGCAACATCTCGCACAGCGCCGCAGTGGCGCCGAAATTGCCGTCCATCTGGAAGGGTGGATGCGTGTCGAACAGGTTGTTCATGATGTTGTTCTTCAAGAGTTCGGAATACATCTTGTACGCATGGTCTCCATCCAGCAGGCGCGCCCAGAAACTGATTTTCCACGCCTTGCTCCAGCCGGTGCCGGCATCGCCGCGGGCGATCAGCGACACCTTGGCCGCCGCTGCCAACGCCGGCGTCTTGGTCGGCGAGATCTGGCGGCCCGGATGCAGGGCAAACAAATGCGCCACGTGGCGGTGGTCGTTCTTCGGATCGTCGCGATCCACCATCCATTCCTGCAACTGTCCCCATTTGCCGATTTTCGGCACCAGCAGTTTGTCGCGCATGGCGGCGACCTTCTGGCGATACTCAGGATCGATATCAAGTGCCTGCGAGGCTTCGATAAAATTGGTGAACAGATCCCAGACGATCTCCTGGTCGAACGACACGCCGTCTTCGCGCGGTCCCTGCTCGGGTGAATATCCCATGGGTGCCACCAGAGTGCCGTCAGGCAGCGCTTTGAGCCGGTCCTCCCAGAACTCGCACACTTCCTTCATCACCGGATAGGCCACGTTCTTGAGATAGGTCTTGTCACCGCCAAAGTCATAGTGCTCCCACAGATGCTGGCAATACCACGCGCTGCCAGGCGTGTTCCATTCCCAACTCGATCCGCCGAAGATGTTGTTTTCGGTCTGCACCGTCCACCCGCGTTTCGATTTGAAATAGTCCGACGTCTGCTCGGTGCGCACCTCGCGCAGACTGAAGATATAGTTGAGCAGCGGCTCGGCGCACTCCGGCAGGTTGGCGGTCTCGGCCAGCCAGTAGTTCATCTGGATATTGATGTTGGAGTGATAGTCGCTGCGCCACGGTGGTGCGTTGCTGTTATTCCAGAGGCCCTGCAGATTGGCCGGCAACGCGCCACGCGACGAGCCGATCAGCAGATACCGCCCGTATTGAAACAACAGATTCTCCAATTCCGGATCCTTCGCATTGGCTTGCTTGTAGGCGGCCAGCCGCTTGTAGGTCGGCAGGGCCGCGATGGCGGCGTCCGTTTTGCCGTTGTCCAGGCGCACCCGGTTGAACAGTGTCTGATACTCCTTGAGGTGCGCGGCTAGCAACTCGGCGTATGGACGCTTGGACGCTTTGTCGATTTGTTCGTTTACCTGACGGTGTGGTGCTTCGCCGGTCCGCCAGCCTTTGGCGCGCTGGTTCAGGTAGTCCGTGCCGGCACCGACCACCAGCGTCAGGCTCGTGACGTTCTGGAAGGCGAAACCCGTAGGCGTCGCGACCAGCGTGCCGCCCTCGTTCATGACCCGCATCTGTGTTTCAAATTGCAGGCCGTTTGGCAGCTTGCCCGCCGTGGTCAGCCGGTCAGGCGCGATCACGAGTTGGGCACCGTGCGCATCCCTGAGGGTGAGCGTGCCGGAGTGGCTGCCCGGCTTGTCGGCGGTGAAGCGGAACACCATGACCTGGTCGGGAAAGCTGGCAAATGCCTCGCGGCGATAACTCACGCCGTCGCTGGTATAGGTCACCGTGTGCAGCGCCCGGCTGATATCGAGTTCGCGCCGGTAGTTTTCAACGGGCTTGGTCCGCGGCAGTGCCACCTCGAACTCGCCGAGATTCTGATACGTGCCCGAGTCTTTTTCATCGCCTAACCACAGGCTGTCCTCGTTGAGTTGAACCATTTCCTTGTCGGCCGCGCCAAAGAGCATCGCGCCCAGCCGGCCGTTGCCGATGGGCAGCGCTTCCGACTCCCAGTTGCCTGCCGGGCTGTCATACCACAGGACCTGGTTTTCCGCCGATCCCTGGCCCGCCAGCAAAAGCGCGCTCATCCCGCACATCACAATCTTTGTTATTTTCATTTTCGGTTACTCCTTTAACTTCAGTGTTCGATGTTTTTTAAGAAACAGTACCATGGCGATTCCCACTAGCGAGGCTTCGCCTCAGACCCAAGACGCAAGACTTGAAGACCCAAGACAAGAAAATTTGACTTGACGACAGCATCTTTGGCTCTTCAAGGACTCTAGGGCTGGTCGGTCGCGGTGGGTTGGCGGTAGTTGATGCCAGCCGCGTCCAGGCGCTTGCATTGCGTTTGCACCCGCTTGAAAAATCCGGCGTAGTCGCGCGGGCCGTCGGGCGACCAAGCCACTTCGGCCAGGGCGCAGGCCCGGGGGTAGGTCATGTAGAGCACGTGGGGGAACGACTGCATCCGTTCGCCCCAGAGGTTGGCCTGCACGCCGAGCGATAGTTTTGGATCCACCTTCGCCACTTCGGCCGGAATGGGATTGAGTTCGTAGGCGGTCTTCAGGGTGATGGCGTTCCCGCCGAAGCCCTCCGGCTCACTCTGCTTGTCAGGCGACTGGACGTAATCGAAGTAGCAGTGCGCGGTAGGTGTCATCACCAGGTGCTGGCCATTCTGCGCGGCGCTGGCGACCAGCTTGTCTGCTTGACCGCTGCGCCAGTACATGCCGATGGCACCGGTCTTGGCACCGCTTTCGAGGATCTCGTCCCAGCCGACGAGCGTGCGGCCCTTATTCTGGATGTAGTCGCTCATCCGCCCGACGAAATAGCCGTGCAGCTCCGTGGTGTTCTTGAGACTTTCGTTCTCCATGCGTTTCCGGCACCCGGAGCACTTTTCCCAGGTGCCGGTGCCACACTCGTCGCCACCCATGTGGATGTACTTGCCCGGGAAGACCGCCAACACCTCGTCGAGGATGTTCTGGAGCACCACAAACGTGTTGTCGTTGCCGGGACAGAGTTCGCCGCGCCCGAGGGCCGGTTTGCCGTCAAGGGTGCACTCAATGTTCAGGCCCGCCCGCATCAGGGCAGTGCAATGACCCGGCATCTCAATCTCCGGCACGATGTTGACGAAGCGCTTCGCCGCATACGCAACCAAGTCCCTAAGTTCCTCCTGGGTGTAGTAGTGCCGCGCCAGCGAATCGTAAGTCTGATTTGCCAGGCGCTGCGGGTCGGCCGCGTTGAGGGCCTTCTCCGGCGTCAGGCTGGGGTACTTCATGATCTCGACGCACCAGTTCTGGTGGTCGGTTAGATGAAGTTGGAGCGAGTTGAGCTTGTGGATGGCCAGGTAATCGACGTAGGCCTTGAGTTCATTGATCGTCCAAAAGTGCCGGGCCATGTCGATGAGCAGCCCACGCCAGGCAAAGCGAGGCTGGTCGGCGATGGTGGCGCAGGGCACGACGAGCGCATCCACCGGCTTGGGTTTCCTCGAAATGTTAGGCTCGTCGCAGGGCCGGGGGGCGGGCTTGGTGAGCGTGCCGCCGAGCTTGTCCTCCACCAACGCCTGTCCGCGGAACGCAGCCGCGGGAACCAATTGCAGCAGTGTGATCCCGCCGTAAAATGCGCCGGCGGCCTGCGGCGCCCGGATGACGGCACCTTGGGCGGTGACGGCCAGCTCATAGCCCTCGGCACCGAGGGCGGGGTCAGCACCAGCCGTGGTCATGAGGATCGCCCCGGTCTGCTCCTTGCTGGCATCGGTTGCCTCGGCGACGACGTTGTGATCGAACGCCTGCGACAACCGCTGCGCCAGATAGGCCGCGGCATCAGCCAGGCGGGCGTCGCCCTTGGTGTGGAGCACCTTGGTCGCGGAAGTGATCGTGAACTGCCCGCCGGTCAGGGTCACGCTCACGGGCATGGGCAGGAGCGCCGGCAGATCCGCCGCGCGAGTCGGCGCGACCGCCATGGCCAGGCCGATGATCGCCAGCACGTGGCGCGGCATCGGCACCGACGCGAAACCGATGGCGCGTGAGAGCGCCGGCAACTGACAAGTTAGAGATTGGATGGAAGTGCGCATCGTTTGGTTGGGTGTCTGGTTGATTCAGTTGCTCGGCGACGTGTTCCGGGAGGGACTCTTTATGCATAGAACAGTGATGGAATACTTGGGAAGAACGACACGATCCAGATGGATGCGTTCGGCAACCTCTGTCGTCGTCACCGCTTCGGGTTGGCCCGGGACATTGATCGCACCAAGGTTGCCTCCGCCAATACGCCAGGCTCTAACTGAAGTGGATTTGCCGTCGCCCGGCAAACGGACCGCCACCGCCACCTCCTCACTCGCGGAGAAATTGATCAAACCTATCGACAGTACATCCGTTTTCTTGTCCCACGCCGCCACGGCATCCACGGTATCCGAAGCCTTGACAGCCACCGGCACGACGGCGCCGCCGAACCGGGCCCGATAAAGTGCGAGCAGGTGGCCGACCGGATCCAGGCAGGCGAAATTGCGGTTGGTCTTGATAGCCCCGACGACATTTACGGTTTCGGACCAGTTGGCCATGGCCACGACATCCGAGGCGCGCAGCAATTCGTGCAGGCCCCGGCCAATGGTGACGGCATCCCCAAGCGTATAGTAGTGCTCAAAGATACCGATTCCCGGAGCGTCCGGAGCACCGTTCCAGTCATTGACCATCCCCCACTCGTCAACGGCCAAACCCACACGCTTCACCTCAGAGTCGCCCTTGGCCCGGCGGTTGCGCAGATCCGTGATCAAACCCCGCAACCCGGCGGCGACCTTGTCCGAATCGGCGGTGAAGCGTTGCTCGAACTTCGCCGCGTCTTCGACGGTGAACGGCACGCGCAACTTGCGCTCGCTATAATGGTGACCGCTGATCAGATCCATGTTGGCGGCACAGCGCGGGAACATCACATCGTTCCAGCCGCCCGGTGCGCCGACGGCAATGATCTTGATGTCCGGCTGGCGCGCCTTCATCGCGGCCACAAAGGCGTTGTGGCGGAAAGCGTAGCGCTCGGCGGACACAACGCCCAGTTGCCATCCCCCAAACATTTCATTACCGACACCCCACCACTTGACCGCATAAGGCTTCGCACGCCCGTTGCGGGCGCGGGTAGCGCCCCACGGGGTGTTAGAAGCGCCGGTGGCATACTCCACTTCATCCCCGGCATCCTCAACACGGCCGAGTCCGGAATTGACGGCGATATAGGGCTCAGTGCCGACCTCGTCACAGAAAGCCATGAACTCATCGAGTCCAAAATCATTGTCCTCATCCGCGCCCCAGGCCCTCTCCCACCGGGGCGGGCGCCGGTCGCGATCGCCGATGCCGTCTTTCCAGTCATAGCCGGAAACAAAGTTGCCACCCGGCCAGCGAATGATGGTGGGATTGAGTTTCTTCATCAATTCGAGCGTATCGCGCCGCAGCCCCTTGACGTTGTCGGCCGGCATGAGCGAGACACACCCGATCCAGATATGCGCAGCCTTGGGCAACAAGACCGATAGGAGAGCTGAATCGGTCGTGGCCCCTGCGCTGAAACGGAATGGGAACTTGTGATATCCGCGTCCCACCCCGTCGATATGCACATTCTGGCCGGCACCAGGCTCATTGCCCCATGCCAGCCGGACATCGACCGATGCCAAGCCGGAATCGATGTTAGAGAGAAAGATATAGCCGATGTATTCCTTGCCTGCCAAGAGGCCGAGGTCACCCTGGCGGATCCCTGACGGATCATCCACCGCTTTGCGCAGCCACAGTTCCATGCAGCGCTCCCCCGCATAAGCGCCGGCCGTGTCGTGAATGAGCTCGAATTCGGCACCTGCCGGTTGCACCGGCTTCCATGGTGATTTAGCCGGTTCAAGCAGGAACTTGCGGTCCTGGAGTTTCTCGGCCCAAATGCCGTCGTGGATGCCTCGTCCCATGTGTTCGATGAACTGTCCGTAGACATACGGCGATATCGAAGCTCCGGGTTGGTCAAGCCGCACCTGGATTTCAACCTCCGCAGCCTGAATCGTCCCGGCTGACAGCAGCGCAAGGGATGCCATGCCCAGCGTCCCTGCACCAGGGCACATCCGCAGCCAACCATTATACTCTCCGTCATTGTGTTTCATTCCTTGTATTCTCTATTTGTTATGGATAGGGATTTCATTTTGTCCCGGTCAATGGGTGTGAACGCAATTGCACGGGACCGAAGAGCCCGGATCCGTGGGGGCCGTCGACGGGCTCGATCTGGGTCATGCGCGTCACCCGCTTTTCCTTGGGAAGTTTCGCGTCGCCGACCAGGCGGTTGGCCCAGAGGTTGGTGATTTCGATCTTCAATGCGTTGTTGCCGCTGCGGATCATGCCGGTGACATCGCAGGAATAGGGCGGTTTCCAGAGAATGCCGAGCGGTTTGCCATTCACCGTCACGTCGGCGACGTTGCGGAGTTGTCCCAAGTCCAGTTCCAGCCGGCGATCGCCCGCGAGCAGCGCGGCCGGAACCTCGAATTGCTTGAGGTAGGTGGCGGTGCCGGAGAAATACCGGATGCCGTGGTCCGGAATGGTGGTCCAGTCAACGAGTTTGTCGAAGACGCGTGATGGGGGTGCGCCCAGGTTCGGGGGAAAACGCACTTCCCATGGGCCGGTGATCTCGAGCGGCGCGGGCGGTGGGTCGTCCTGCTTCACCACCGGTGGCGGGGAGGACTCGGGCGCGGTGCCCGCAAAGACGACGAACACCGAACCGGCGGGCGGCAAGCGCAGCTTCAACTTCATCCCGCCGGGAACACGCGTGTAACCGGTGCACGGCTTGATTTCACCGGTGTCGGCTAGCCAGAGTTGTGGTAGCCGCGGCGCGACGCGGAAGGTGCAATCCGCCTCGGCCGCCTCCATTTGCGTGTTGCTCACAAAGTAGATGTCGGCGTCGCGGGTGCGGCGGTGGATATAGTCGAGGTTGGCGGGTTGCCCCGGACTGCTGTAGGCGAAGTCCGGGCCGATGCCGCGCTGTTGGAGGATGTCGCGAACCCGCTTGCGGTCCGCAATCACCCGGCCTTTGCCATAAGAATGCTCGCCTGTTCCCTTGTCATTGTTAGACCCCCAGATCCTCGCGGCGATGGCCTTGACCTGTTCGTCGCAGTGCGGATAATCCGCCAACGAGGTGTCACGCTCGGGCCGGGGGCCTAGCAGAGTGGCCCCATCGCGCACGAGCGTTTCAAGTTTTGTTAGCAAGGACAGCGGGATGTCGGTGCGTTCGGGCAGGACAATGACTTCGTAACTCACGCCATGGGGCAGCGTCAGGCGGCCGTCCTTGAGTTCCATGCGGTTTTCGATCACATCGGAGTTGATGACGTCGTAGTCGTAACCGGTTCCGAGCGCGTCGGCGGGTGCCGGGTTGGGCCTCCCGCAATGGGCGCAGGTGGCACCGTCGAGCCGTTTGGCATCCGGACCGATGCGGCGGGTGGCGACCAGGTTGGGCGCGTCGTCGCCGTAGTAGAAGCAGACATCGGCCACGGGCACGCCTTGTTGCAGGAGATAACAACAGCGCGAGAAATAGGACAACATCGGAGCGGCTTTGGACCACCAGGTGGAGTTGACATTGAAGTGTTCGCCGGCGTGATACATGTTTCCGGGCACACCGCCTTGGGGCGGAGTATGCGCGAAGGTATGAAATGTCATGCGATTCAGCCCGTCACAAAACGCGGTGTCGGCCAAGCGTTTGTATTCCAGCGGCCCGTCCTGCCAACTCCGCCAGCCGGTGAAGCTCTCCGCATCGACGAGCTGCCGCCCGTAGATGTGGGCGGCCGACGCCACCTCTTTGACCACCCAGAATTGCGAGCCGTTCCAGAATTCGCCGCGCGGGATATCCACCACGCCGCAGGCGCGCAGCGGCTCGGTGCGCGGTTCGCCGCCGTGGCCCGCCTCCGCCACAAGCTGCATTCCATAACTGTTCAGGAATTCCCTGGACTTGCGGTAATGGCCGTCAATCCACAGGTCGCTGACGGTCTTGTGATAGTCGTGCTGAAAGCGGGAGGTGATTTGCGGGTCGGCGAAGCTTTGGCCCCTGAGCGCGGGCAGATAGGGAAGCGGATCATAGCCACGCCGTTGGCGGAATTCCGTTACAAACGAGTCGGTCCAATCCGTGTGATTATTGACCTCGACGCTGTCCACTTCCATGTAGCGCAGCGCGTCGAGGCTCGGACGCGTTTTGAGCAACTGGTCGATGATGTAGCGGAAATGAGTCTCGGCCGCGTTGCCGTCGAGGTGATCGATGAGCAGTCCGTTAGAGTTGGGGCTGGGTGCCACCAGCGTCTGGCCGGTGTTGCTGGTGATGAACCGGGCGATCACCCATGACCCGGGCGGGACGTCCCAGGTGAGCCGTCCGTCGCGGTCCATTTTCCCGCTCAGGTTGATGACGGCGGCGGCATCGCGGATGACCTTGTCGGGCGATTGCGGGAATGCCAGCACGGCGATTTCCTTGAAGTAGAGCGGCAAGCCGTTGGCGCCTTTGGGCGCGCTGCTGTCCGGGAACGGCAACACCTGCGACAGCTTCGACGGGCCGGTTACGGTGATTTCGCTGTGGTATAAGCCCTTCATGGCGTCGCGCGGTTCAATCCAACTGCCGCCGGCGTTCCAACTGCTAGAAGCGACCATTCCCAAGTGCAAGCCCAGGCGGTCGGCCTGATCGATGGCATGGTTGACGGCTTTGAGCGATTCGGGGCCCAGGAAGGCCGGGCCTGCGGGAATCGGTGCCTCAGGATTGGGATGGAGGACACCGATGTCCCAGATCTCCGCGCCGGACATTCCCTTGGCCTTCATTTCCTCGAGTTCGTAGGTGATTCTATCAAGATCGACGTTGCCGTTCAACCAGTCCCAGTAGGCGCCGGGGCGGGCTTCGATAGGCGGGTCTCGAAACAAGGCCGCCGTAGGTTCGCGATCCGCCGCCGGGCTGGCGTGGGCGATGACGAACTCGACGAGTTCCCGGCATTGGAAGAATCCGTCCCAGACGTTATGGCCCTGGCCGGGTGCGATCCGCAGCCGCATCGAACCGCCCAGCTCGCGGTAGCGTTTGGCGAGCAGGGCGGAGTTATCCGGCAGAGGCACCACGTCATCCTTATCGCCATGAATGTGAAAGATGGGCACGCCGGCCTTGGCGAGCGGGGCGAGGCGGTCGATCGAATTGTTTTTTGTTAGCTCCCCGTCGAGTTGCGCCGCGGTTAGACCGTAAGCGCCGCACGCCTGGTCGAGCCCGGGCCAACTGCGGAGATTGCAAACCGGGTAAATGCCGGCGATGCCGCCGACGCAATCCGGATGTTCGGCAGCCCAGTTGTAGAGCATCAGTCCGCCACGGCTGCGGGGCAGCAGGCACGGCTTGCGGCTGAACCCGCGCGGCCCGGTCAATTCCTGATAGAAAGCGGCGAACTGGGCGCGTCCCTGCGGATTGCCATAGGATTCCCCGACGTCCACGCCGGCCACGGCGATGCCGGCTGCCAGAAAGCGTTCGAACATCCAGTTTTCGCGGGCTTCGGGCAGGCCGGGCAGTGTGGGCGCATACCATACCCACGGGGTGGGGCGGTTCGCGCGACGGTTTTCCACCGCCGGGAGAATCACGAATGCGGTGCAACCACCGACTGCAAAGACTTCTCCCGGCAGAGGCAGGTCTTTTTGCGGCTTCGCCGGGTCGGCAGCCCAAGCCCGGTTCAGCGGGAGAGCCAGCGCCAAAGCCAAGAGCACCGTGAAGGCGCCAAGGAAATTGTTGTTGAGGTGAAGGCCGTTGAGGGGCTTCGCGATGCCACGCCCGCCCAAGCCGGACCGGTGGGCGGGAAGCAGGGAGTTGGTTTCATTCATCGCAGGGGCGATACGCGTGCCACGGCCGGGATGTTGCAGGGATTTTTTGCTAGAGCACTTGAATGCCAGACTGCCAAAAAACCGATGATTTTCTGCCAAAAACCCATAGACAGACGGGAATTTTTTTGCTTGACTTTCTCGGCAAGCATCCAGTCGAACTTGCCGTCCTGCGGGCTGACCGCCCCATAGACATAAGTGAATTGTCGCTCGTAGCCGTTGGGCATGACCGGGCGGCAGGGAGCGGGAGCCCAACAC
>Ga0118677_10007903_pt2 | contig 10555 bp, 8 predicted proteins | sample AliMusrvi5mmetaG_FD_86154 | JGI IMG/M metagenome (GOLD analysis project Ga0118677, IMG submission 86154)
CTGCAGGAGGTTTGGCATGATCGCATCTTTGAGCAGCACCGTCATGGCGCCGGCGACCTTCAGTTGCTCGGCCGTGATTGGTGTGCCGTCTTTTGCAAACGCGACGACCATGCGCCCCAGCCGCGCGCGCAGGTCTTCGATGCCATTTGACAGCGCCAGGATCGCCATGACCTCGGAGGCCACGGTGATGTCATAGCCAGAGGTTCGCGCTACGCCGTCTTCCCGGGTTCCCAGCCCGATGGCGATCTTGCGCAGTGTGCGATCGTTGATGTCGACCACGCGGTTGAGCATGATCGAATACGGATCGATGCCCAGCGGGTTGCCGTGATACAGGCAATTGTCAACTGCCGCCGCCAGCAGGTTGTGCGCCGCGCCGATGGCGTGAATGTCGCCGGTGAGATGCAGGTTGAAGTCCTCCATTGGAATCACCTGAGCATAACCACCGCCCGCCGCCCCACCCTTGATGCCGAATGTCGGCCCCATGCTGGGCTGGCGCAGACAAGTGAACACCTTGCGTCCGGTGTAGTGCAGCGCTTGTGACAGGCCGATGGTCGTCACGGTCTTGCCCTCGCCGAGCGGCGTCGGGGTGATCGCTGTCACGACGATATATCTGCCGTTGGGACGGCTGGCCAGACGGTCGCGCACGTTCAGGTGCACTTTGGCCTTGTGCTTCCCGAAGACCTCGAGGTCGTCCTCGGTCAAGCCGACGCGTCGCGCAACTTCGACGATCGGAAGAATGGGCGCGGCCTGCGCAATAACAAGATCTTTGGGGACGGGGGTTAGCTTGACTGGGCCATTGTACTGACTACCGGGAATTGAATGCTCACTGGTTTTCTGGTCTGACATCGTGAATATCCTTTTGTGATTGTTTTGTGCTTTATGCTTAGCGATACTGTACTTCGGGTTCTACCACCGGCTCAATTCGAACCGTGAGTATTTTATACTCCGGGCAGCGCGTCAAAAGGTCCGAGGACGAGGACAGGAGAGAGTTTATGTGCGTCTCAGGGAAGTGGAAGGTGGTGAACACAGTTCCCTGGTGAACGCGCTCGCTCACGCGCACGGTCATCGTAATGGCGCCGCGACGGCTGCGCACGGTCGCCTTGTCGCCGTCCACCAGGTTGTATATCAAGGCGTCTTCCGGGTGGATTTCCAGGGCATCGTGATCAACCATCTGTGCCAGTCGCGTGCGCCTTGTCATCGTGCCGGCATTGTAATGTTGCAACACTCTGCCGGTGACGAGCACCAACGGGTACTCACTGTCTGGCTCTTCTCCGGGGGGCAAATACTCCACCGCGGCGAATTTCGCGCGCCCTCTGGGGAACTTGTCAGTGTGAAGAATGGATGTGCCGGGATGATCCAGCGTCGGCGCCGGCCACTGCAACTCCTGGGTCTCCAGGCGCGCGTAACTGATTCCAGCCATCGGAGGCGTTAACGCTGTGATCTCGTCCATGATCTCGGACGGATTAGCGTAGACCATGGGGACGCCCATCGCCCCAGCCACTGCACAGATCGCTTCCCAGTCCGAGCGCGCATTTCCAGGCGGCGCCACCACCCGCCGCACGCGTTGCACCCGGCGCTCGCCATTGGTGAAGGTGCCGTCTTTTTCAAGCGCGCCGGCGGCAGGCAATATGACATGCGCCATCTTCGCTGTTTCACTCATGAACAACTCGGAGACCACCAGGAAATCCAGGGAACTCAGTGCGTTGCGAACGAGTGTTGTGTTCGGCTCCGTCTGGGCAGCGTCGTAGCCCATGATCCACATCGCCTTCATTTTGCCAGCCAGCGCCGCATCCCACATATCGGGGATCTTCAGTCCAACCCCCTGCGGCAGCGGATGCCCCCACTCTGTCTCAAACTTGGCGCGCACGACCGGGTCGCTGTACTTCTGATAGGCGGTGAGCACGTTTGGCAGGGCGCCCATATCGCACGAGCCCTGCACGTTGTTCTGACCGCGCAGCGGATTGACGCCAGTCCCAGGCCGCCCGATATTTCCCGTAAGGATCGCCAGGTTCGCGATCGCCATCACCCCGTTGGACCCTGTGCGGTGCTCTGTCATCCCCAGCCCGTGAAATGCCATCGACGCCCCGCTCGTGGCGTAAAGCCGAGCTGCTTTGCGCAGCAGATCAGCTGGCACACCGGAAATCTCCTCGACTCGCTCAGGGGTGTAGAGGGCGATGGTCTCCCAGAATGCGTCAAAGTTCTCAGTGCGCGTTTCGACAAAATCGGTATCGACCAATTCCTCGGTAATGATCACGTTCGCAAGCCCATTGAAGACGGCCACGTTCGTGCCGGGGCGGAGCCGCAGATGCACATCCGCATAGCGGGTCAACTCGATTTTCCGGGGGTCGATCACGATCAGCTTGGCCCCATTGCGGACGGCCTGCTTGATTCTCGCGCCAGCAACAGGATGTCCTTCTGTCGGGTTACAGCCGCTGACGAGGAACAAGTTGGCCTTCTCGATATCTCCCAGCGAGTTTGTCGCCGCGCCTGTGCCAATGACTTCCTGCATGCCTGCCACGGTGGGGCTGTGACATACGCGGGCGCAGTTGTCGATGTTGTTCGTGCCCAGGCACGCGCGCGCGAATTTCTGCAAGAGGTAGTTCTCTTCGTTAGTGCCGCGACTGGACGAGATGCAACCCACCGCGTCCGCGCCTTCTTTCGCGACGACCTCGCCGAACTTTGCGGCGATCAAGGCAATTGCCTCATCCCACGACGCTTCGCGCCACCCGTCAGGCGCGTTTTCGTCGCGGATGAGCGGCTGCGTCAGCCGATCTTCGGCATAAATATAGTCAAAGGCATACCGCCCTTTGACGCAGGCATGCCCGGCGTTCACAGGCGAGCTGTCCACAGGGATCATGCGCACGATCCGGTCATCTGTGACCTGCACATCGAACTGGCAACCGGTGCCACAATAGGCGCATGTCGTGCGGGTAGTCCGCGTGGTGTGCGCCGATGCAGACACTGGATTCGTCAGTGTGATCTTGTCGCTGAGCGCGTCGGTGGGGCATTCGTGAACGCACGCGCCGCAGGTCACGCAGGCAGAGTTGTCGAAAGTGCCCATGCCGGGCAAAACGCCTGTGTGAAACCCGCGCCCTATCAGGTGCAGCACATTCTGTCCCTGAACCTGATCACACGCGCGCACACATCGGGCACACAGGATGCACTTCGAGGGATCGAAGGAGAAATAAGGGCTGGTGATGTCTTCGACGCCGGCGCGATGTTCGTGGCGTCCTCCTTCAAACCTCGCGGGATCAGCGCCGTAGCGTTCGGCAAGCGTGTGCATTTCGGCATGACCGTTGCCGCCGCCGGGTATGTACTCGCGCGAGCCTTCGGACAGATAGAGTTCGAGCAGCGTGCGCCGGATGCGCAATATATCGGGCGTCTCGGTGGCGACAACCATGCCATCCCGCACTGGCGTGGTGCATGCTGCCGTAAGCGCGCGTTGGCCCTGCACCTGCACCATGCACAACCGGCATGAGCCGTACGCTTTCAGATGTTCGGAAGAGCACACCGATGCGATTGGCAACCCCTCGCGTCGCGCCACATCCATCAGGGGCATTCCCGCCGGCGCTTTGCAGGCGCGGCCATCTATCGTGACATTAACCAGATCAGGAATCAGGGTTGACATAGGCTTTTCATCCAATCAGTTCTTGCGGAATGACTCAGGGAACAGTCTGATCGCAGACAACACCGGTGTTGGGGCCATTGCGCCAAGTGCGCATAAGCTGCTTCCGCGCATCGCGAATGCGATGTCGTCAATCAGTTCAAGGTCGCCGGTTTTTCCCGCGCCTTTGCGAATGGAATCCAGAATCTCAGTGGCGCGTTGTGAACCCAGCCGGCACGGGGCGCATTTGCCGCAGCTCTCACGCGCGACGTACGCCATCAACCGGTGAGCCAGTTGCAGCGGCTCGGTGCGGTCGTCGTACACGACAACGCCCCCGTGCCCCAGCATGCTGCCGATTTCGGTAAACGCGTCGAAGTCGATCCGCACATCCAGCTTGTCCTCGGTCATCAGGTCGCCCAGCGGGCCGCCCACCTGCACCGCCAGCAACGTCCGCCCTTCCGGCAGGCCGCCGCCGTAGGCGTTAATCACTTCGCGCAGGGTGACGCCAAATGGAACTTCTACCAGGCCAGGCGCGCGCAGGCTGCCAGCAAGTTGTATGGCAATCGTGCCTTTGCTGCGGCCAACGCCCCGCGCCGCGTACCAGTCGCCGCCCTCGCGCAAGATCGCCGGGATGGTTGCGAGCGTCGTCACATTGTTGATGACCGTAGGCCGGCCGAATAGCCCATTGATAGCAGGATAGGGCGGCTTGGGGCGCACCATGCCGCGCTTGCCCTCCAGGCTTTCGAGCAGCGCAGTTTCTTCGCCGCACACATACGCGCCGGCGCCGCTGCGCACTTCTACGTCAAACGCGAACCCGCTTCCCATGCGTAACAGATCGTCGCCCAGGAAACCGGCGTCGCGCGCGGTTTCGACCGCGTGTTTCATCATCGCTCTGGCGGCCGGGTACTCGGCGCGAATGTAAATAAAGCCTTTGTGCGCGCCTACGGCTTTGGCGCAGATGGCCATACCCTCCAGCAGCGCGAACGGATCCCCTTCCATCAACATGCGGTCGGCGTACGTGCCGGGGTCGCCCTCGTCGCCGTTGGCAACGACGTATTTCTCGTCAGCGGGAGTGTCGGCGACCGTCTGCCACTTCACACCGGTCGGGAAGGCCGCGCCGCCGCGCCCGCGCAGACCTGAGCGCTTTACCTCGGCAATAATGGCCGGGGAGTCGAGTTCAAACAGCGCGCGGCGCAGTGCTATACCGCCGTCGTTTTTCAGGTAGGCATCGAGCGCGCCAGCCTCAATAACGCCACAGTTGCGGAAGGTGATGCGCTCCTGTCCGCGCAGGAATGGTATTTCCGACATCTTACCGATGTAAAAGGGCTGGATGTCTTTACCTTCAAGTAGTCCTTGATCAAGCAGCCCAGCTATGTCCTCGGCGCGCGCGTTGGCATAGCCCAGGCGCGCGCCGTCGATTTCAACTTCAACCAGCGGTTCAAGGAAGAAGGCGCCTCGGCTGCCGGTAAGCACCAATCGGAAGTTGTTTCGACGGGTCTGTTCTGCGCGCAGAGCGGCTTCCACTTCCCGCGCCCCGATCGAGCGGCTGGAGGAGTCCAGCGAGAGAAACACATCACGCATCTGTTGTCCTCTGGAACCGCTCCAATTGCTGCACAACCCCATCGGGGTTACAGCGGCCATAAACTTCCTCGTCTATGGCAATCGAAGGTGACAGAGCGCAGTTCCCCAGGCAGTACACCCGCTCGTAACTAAACTGGCCGTCGAGGGTCGTCTGGCTGGGCGAAACCCCCAGATGCGTCTCTACTGATGCGGCGATGTGATGTGAGCCCGTGGCAACGCACGAGTCGCCGTTACACACACACACCCGGTGCAGACCAGGCGGCGTCGAGCGTAATTCGGAGTAAAAGCTGATAACGCCCTGCAGTTCACCCTCAGGAACTCCCAGGGCGATAGCCAGCGAACTGCGCGACAGCGCGGATATATATCCGGCTGTGCTTTGAATCTCCTGCAACGCCACGAGAGCCATCTCTGGACGACTCTTGTGGCGCGCGATGATATCCGCAACATTCTGCTCAAGAACTTCCATAGTCAATCACACGCGATCTATTGACAATAGCGTGTCGTCACGCCGGTTAGTTATAGGAATGCCGGGCGCCTGTTACGCCGCTACCTGCAGCACAGCCGGGACGCGTTTCAACCCTGCGTCGGTGACGATGCGCGGGACAATGGACTCCCACCCGACCGTCATCAGATGGATGCCGTTCACAGCCTTTTTGGCTCTGATGCGCTCGATGATCTCAAGCGCGATGGTGACTCCCACCTCTTCTGCGCCATCACCTGCCGCTTCCATGCGTTTGATGATTGAGGCCGGCAGAATGATGCCGGGCACCTCATTCAACTTGTGGGCCATCTTCAAGCTCTTGATCGGCATGACGCCGATAAGCAGATACGCCTTGTCGAGAATATTGCGTTTCGCCAGCTCGTTCAGCCAGATTTCCATTCGATCGGTGTCGTAGACCACGTTAGTCTGCAGGAACTGCGCGCCCGCATTGATCTTCTTGTGTTCGCGTATCGCCTGAAAGTGCGGTTCCGACGCCATTGGCGATCCGGCCGCTCCCAGAAAATACTTGGGAGGCTGTTTGATCTCGCGACCATCCAGATATTTGCCTTCGTCACGCAGTCGTCGCAGCATCCACAGAATCTGGATCGAGTCCACATCCAGGATATCCAACCGCGCCATCGGCTGCGCTCCTTCGCGCGGGCTGTCACCGGACAAGCACAGGATATTTCGAATGCCCAGCGTGCTCGCGCCAAGCACATCCGACTGGACGCTTAATCGCGTGTGATCGCGCGCCGTAATCTGCATGACCGGTTCGGCATGCTTTTGCAGCGCCATGACGCTGGACGCCCAACTGGAGACGCGCGGCATTGCTGAAGCGTTGTCGGTGAAATTCACCGCCGTCACATAGTCGCGCAGCGCTTCCACATTGCTTAAGAATTTCGTTGTGTTCGGGCTGAGTGACGGGGCGACCTCGGCAGTGACCACAAATTCACCGTCGCGCAGGCGCCGTTCCAGATCCGACGCAGGTTCTTTATATTTTGGCGCATGATACTCTGAATCGCCCGACCACCACAGGGGTTGACGAACCGGTCGGAAGACCGAGTCCCAGGTGCGGGCGCGCAAGGCTACATCGCGCGTCGCCAAGCCTTTAAACACTTTCTTGACGCCGACCTGCCTGGCCTGCTTCCACACATCGCCCCAGGTTTCCTCGCCGACTTTATCCCAGTCCAAGGGAGGCAGCACTTCCAGAAGCTTCTCGCTGCGCCCCATCTTCTCTGAACGCTTGTAGATAGCGTACCAGATGCATGGTCGCGTGTTATCCACATAACACATCTCGGTGGAACCACCGCAGGGGCCGTTGCGCGCGCCCTTGGGGCATTCCATCGGGCAGATGAAAGCGGTTTCCTGCAACATGCAGTTACCGCACATGCGACACCCGAACAGCGGCCCTTTGATCATCCGCTCGGTTGCGGCCAGAAGCCGTTTACCCAACGGCTCTTTCTTAAAAGGAGAATACGGCGGTTGCCAACGACGACCCGGTGTAAAAATCGGCATATCTAATTCCTCTCCGTGCTATTACCACTGCCGGCGTCCTGGTTATTCCATCTGGAACGCTGGCAGTGTGCAGACAAACCGGTAAATGATTAAAAGAGATCAGGCCTTCGCCGCATTCAGGTTAGCGCGATAGGCTTTGATAAAGCGCATGGCGTACTCATCGTTTCCCATCAACAAATCGCATGCGAGCAGTGTTGAGCGAATTTCAGGCACCGTCGGATCCGAAATCGCAGCGGTTAATCCGCGCGCAACACCCAGCGCGAGGTAGGTCACGTTGATTAGTTTCCGATCCGGCAAACCAAAGCTGACGTTGCTGGCGCCCAGAGACAGGTTGACGCCAAGTTCACGGCGCACCAGTTGCATTGTGTCGAGAGTCACTATCCCGGCAGTGGAATCCGCGCCCACCGTCAGCGCCAGGCAGTCGATGATGATATCCTCAGCCGGTATGCCGTAATAGGCTGCGCGTTGAATGATCTTCCGCGCTACCTCAAGCCGCGCTTGCGGTGTTGGCGGAATCCCGCTCTCGTCGGTGGCAACGCCCATGACTGCCGCATGGTATTTTGCCGCGAGCGGAAGAACGACGTCGAGATTCTTGTCTTCGCCCGTCGTCGAGTTGATCAGCGCTTTGCCCTGGTAGACCGACAGTGCGGCCTCCAGCGCGAGTGGATTAGCGCTGTCGAAACACAGCGGCACATCCACCACCGACATAATTGCTTTTGTAAGTTCGCTGAGAAGTTTTGGTTCATCGGCGCCGGGCACGCCGGCATTCAAATCAAGCACAGTCGCGCCAGCCGCGACCTGGGAGCGCGCGTCTTCCTTTGCGACGCTGAAATCGCCCGCCGAGAGTGTTTCCATGAGCTTTTTTCGCCGCGTGGGGTTAATGCGCTCACCAATGATGACAAATGGCTCGCCAGGGCCAATAATGACCTGGCGTGTAGATGAAGATAATTGTGTTTCCATGCCTTGCTCCATATTCGAGTGTGTCGCCAATAAGTAGGAACACATGGTACTCTGAGCGCTTTCTTTGTCAACATTGTGAAATTCATCACAAATCATTCACCCAGATGCGGCAGGATGGCACCCGCGCTGGACGGGGCGATGCGGGCGTGTAGCGGTATCCACGCGCGGTTGAGGGGGCCGGTGTAAATCGATTGCGGTTGCATCAACCGATTGGCAGCCTGCTGTTCGAGGCTGTGCGCCACCCATCCTGCTGTGCGCGCAATCGCAAACGTCGGCGTGAATAGATCCGCCGGCAGCCCGACGCCGTGAAGCAGCAGGCCGGCGTAGTACTCGACGTTGGCGTATAACGCGCGCCCCGGTTTGTATTGGGCCAGCAGCCGCACCGCGATATGTTCGACTTCGATCGCAAGCTGGTAGATATCCAGCCTGCCCTCGGCTTCATAGATCTGCCGGGCGGCGAAAGAGAGCACATACGTTCGCGGGTCGCGCACCTTGTAGTCGCGATGCCCGAAGCCCATCAGGCGCTCACCGCGTTCGAGTTTGCTGCGCAGGTATGGCTCGGCGTTCGCAATAGAGCCGATGTCAAGCACGGTCTGCAATGCCGGGCCGGGAGCGCCCCCATGCAATGGGCCTTTGAGCGCGCCCACCGCGCCAGTCACCGCCGAGATCAGGTCAGACTGCGTAGAGATAATCGTGCGCGCGGTGAAAGTCGAGGCGTTGAGGGCGTGATCGATCAATGCGACCAGGTACGTCTCCAGGGCGCGGACACGCGCGCCGCTCGGTTCCTGGCCGGTCAGCATGTACAGAGTGTTAGCGGCATGGTCAAGATCGGCGCGCGGGGCGATAGGCTCAAGTCCGTTCAACAGCCGCCAGTACGCAGCGACAATGACTGGGAACCGGGCGACGACCGATAGCGCGTCGCGTTGCGCCGTATTTGCGGATGCGGGTTCGTCCTCGTTGCGCAGGATGAGCGTCCCGGCGGCCATGCGCAACGCATCCATCGGCGCGACGGATTGCCGGGCGGCGGCCTGCAGCAACGCCAGCGTCGCGGCGGGTAAACGGCGCTCGCTCACCAGGCTGCGCTTGAAGCCCGCGAGTTGCGCCGCATCGGGCAGACGGTCGTTCCAGAGCAGGTACGCGGCCTCTTCGTAAGACGCCTTGGTTGCCAGTTCCTCAACCGCGAACCCGCGAATCACCAGCTCGCCGGCCTGACCATCGACATGACTCAAACTGGTATATGCTGTTGCGCCCGCCAGTCCGGGTCGTTGCGCGCTTGATGAATCTGTGGACATGTCAATCATGTCAATGCTGGGCTGGTTTCTGGAACGTGATGATGATGACGACCGCCGCGATGATGACAGCGGCAGCAAGCAGGGTCTGGATCGTTACCGGCTCGTTCGCCAACGCCCAGCCGAGAAAAACGGCGACGACCGGATTGACATAGGCATACGTGGCGACGCGCGATGCCGGCGCATGCTTCAGCAGCCACACATACGCGCTGAACGCCATAAATGAGCCGAAGACGATCAGATACCCAAACGCCAGAAGTGACTGACTCGATATCGCATCCACGCGCACGCGCGTCCAGTCACCGCTAATGACCGATGCGATGAGCAAAAGCACGCCGCCGCCAAGCATCTCCATGCCGGTGCTTAGAAATGGCGATTTGGGAAGCTCGGCATGGCGCGCATAGATCGATCCTGCTGCCCACGACAGCGCCGCAAAGATGACGGTGACTGCGCCAAGGAGATCGATTTGATTGCCAGTGACGAGATTGCCCGGCCCGATCAGCAACACGATGCCAGCCAGACCGAACAACAAGCCGATGAGGGTCATTCGAGTGGGACGTGTGCCGTTGGGGCGCAACCAGTCGAGCATGACCATCCAGAAGGGCGTCATCGCAAGCAACAGCGCGACAACGCTTGAGGTTACGCGTTGCTCAGCCCATACAACGGCGCCGTTGCCTGTAAACAGCAACAATGCGCCGACGATGGCTGTATTGCGCCATTGGAGCAGCGTCGGGCGTGGTGCGCCGCGCGCGCGCAGCCACAGGTATAAAACGCCGCCGGCAAAGACAAAACGCACTCCCGCCATCAGAAATGGCGGGAGTGTCTGGATGGCAAATCGAATGGCGAGATACGTGGAACCCCAGATGATGTAGATGGCCGCAAATGCAACAATCGTCTGAGTGCGCTTCGCGCGCAGCGCGCGAGTCGATAACTCACTCGCGTTGGTCGTGGAGGCGCTGTTTTGTGCAGTCATCAGTGTGTTTTTTGGGATGTGCGCGCAGATTGGCGATTATCCGCCAAACAAGCGCTTGCTCAGCGCCTTAAGCGATGTCACGGGAGCGGCAAGGCAGCCCGGGTTTGTGTTGGGCGGCGGCGTGGGGCCGGGGGTGGGCACAGGGGTTGTCG
>Ga0118677_10015551_pt1 | contig 10555 bp, 6 predicted proteins | sample AliMusrvi5mmetaG_FD_86154 | JGI IMG/M metagenome (GOLD analysis project Ga0118677, IMG submission 86154)
GCTGGAGGACGAAATGGGGCCAGGGCGATTTCCCATTCTATTATGTACAGATTGCTCCGTATGATTATGGAAAAACTTCCAATTCCGAATTATTGCGCGAGGCTCAGTTACATGCTTTGAAGACAATTCCCAACAGTGGAATGGCAGTAACCATGGATATTGGAACCATTAAAAATATCCATCCACCCGATAAAGAGACAGTTGGAAAACGATTAGCCAACTGGGCTATTGCCGAAAATTACGGAATAAAAGGTGTGACCTATAGCGGGCCAATCTATAAATCGATGATGCTTGAAGCAGATGAAGTAAGGATTTATTTTGATTATGCCAAGAATGGACTCGAAGCCAGAGGCGGTGAGTTAATCAATTTTGAAATAGCAGGACGTGATCGGAAGTTTGTACCAGCTATGGCTTTAATTGAAAATAATACCGTTGTAGTCAGCAGTTTAAAGGTCCCTGACCCCGTAGCCGTACGCTATTGCTGGAGCAATACCGCAACCGTTAATCTCTATAATGGAGAGGGCTTACCTGCTACTTCGGTTCGGACAGATGATTGGGATAAGTAATCATTTTGTCGCACTTAACTTATTTCTGTAACTTTGCTTCAAAGAGCAGAAAAAGTGAATTTTGAAAGATTTATTGCATTAAAGACATTGAAACCCGAGGGATTGGCTCGACCAATCGCCCGGGTTGCAGTGATTAGTATAGCGCTTGGTTTATCGGTAATGATAGTTGCCGTTGCCATCGTAACTGGTTTTCAAAAACAGATTCGTGAAAAAGTAGTTGGTTTTGGTGGCCACATCCAAATCACCCAATACAACGCCAACACTTCATATGAATATCCCCCGATTGAACGGACACAACCGTTTATGACAAAACTTTTGGCATTGCCCGGAATCAAACATATCCAGGTTTTTGCCATCAAAGCGGGCATAATTTCAACAGGAACGCAAATCCAGGGGGTTGTCATGAAAGGCATCGATCGTGACTTCGACACTGCCTTCTTTGCCCAACGACTCATCAAAGGGCACATGCCGATTCTCAAAGACAGTGCAACTTCCAACGACATTTTAGTCAGTCGAACCCTCGCAATGTTACTGGGATTAAAAGTGGGTGTGCCGTTACGGGTGTTTTTCATCAACAACGGAGAAGTCCGTGCCCGGCGATTCAACATCTGTGGAATCTATGAAACCGAACTGGCCGAATTTGATAAAATCTATATCATTGGTGACATCCGCCATGTGCAAAAACTCAATAACTGGAGCCCCAATCAGATCGCAGGTTTTGAAGTCCTGATCAACGATTTTAATGATATCGACAACATGGGTCACAAAGTTTTTGACATTACCAGTTACAACCTCAATGCCAGAACCATCAAACAACTCTATCCCCAGATTTTTGACTGGCTCGAACTGATGGACATGAATGTACTCATCATTCTGGTTCTGATGGTCATCGTGGCTGCCATTACCATGGTTTCAACCCTTCTCATTCTGATTCTGGAACAAACTACTCTCATCGGATTGCTCAAGGCAATGGGAGCCCCAAACTGGAGCATCCGGCGAATCTTCCTGATGAAGGCAGCCTGGTTGACACTGAAAGGCATGATTTGGGGCAACGTGATTTCTTTGTCTATTTGTTTTCTGCAGATCCATTTTCATTTTCTGAAACTGCCTTCGGAGACTTATTACATGGCTTTTGTCCCTATCAATTTCAATCCACTGCATATTTTGCTCATCAACGCGGGGACTTTAATCATCTGTACCGTCATGTTGGTGGTGCCTTCTTATATCATTGCCCGCGTACAACCGGTCAAAGCCATTCGGTGGGAATAAACTTTTCATAAGAAGGTCATATGACTTTCCCATGACTTAGGTTTGAAGGATACTTGAAGGATACTTAAAGGATACTTGAGGGATACTTGAAGGATACTTAAGGGATACTTATATAGCATCCATTAACTATCCTTCAGGAATTGGTCACTTATTCTTCTCTTGTCTCTGATAGGAAAGTCATATTACCCTCATCGGAAAGTCAGCTGAAAATATTAAATGAAGAGAATTATTATGTTTTTACTTCCTTTAGTCGAATTTCAATGTGATGAGGGCAATTTCTGGTCGATGGCCTGTTCGGACTGGGGGACCCCATGAACCATAGCCGGGAGAGACATAATAATAGGTGTTGCCTTTCTTCATTTCACCCATACCAAGTTCATAGATGGCATCGATGAGATAGTTCAAAGGCCAGAGTTGTCCGTTGTGGGTATGACCCGAAAGTTGCAGTGTTACATTTTGTTTTTCGGCCTCAAAGAGCTTGAAAGGTTGGTGATCCATCAGTACAATTGGCCTGGAACGGTCCAAACCTGACAATAACGAATCCAGTGTCAACCGTTGTTTATGAGCAAAGTTGTTGCTGGAACGGTCTTCCCGTCCTGCCAGATAAAACATTCCTTTGATGTTGACCACTTTGTCGCGAAGCATGACGATGCCGTGTTCACCTAGATATTTGCTTGCCGCCTCGGCGCCTCCGATATATTCGTGGTTGCCCATGATGGCGTAGACACCGAGTGGGGCTGAAATCTTGCGTAAAGATTCTCCAAGGTTTTGTCGGATGACAGGTTTCAGATCTTCATCCACCACATCACCGGCAAGTAAGACAATGTCAGGTTTCAGACCGTTGATGGTGTTCACCAGTTTGGCGACCCGACGGGGACCGATGATGGTTCCCAAATGAATATCGGAAGTCATCACCATTCTGATTTCTTTCATCCCAACAGCTTTTTTCCCTGTCTGGATGTCGATCTTACGGATGTAAGGATTGATGGCATTGATGTGACCCAAAATCAAAGTCAGGCCAACCAGTCCAACAATTGAATAGAGATAAATTGATTTCAGTTCCTGTGTTGGATGGATCAGAAAAGATGGGAGGGATGGAATTATCCAGCCTATCAAAGAAATGAGATCAATCACCAAAACGATGAGGAAGAAATAGAACATTGCCGCTAGCCAGAAAGCGCCTATCCAGCTTAGGGTATCGCTGATCCAAGATTGCCAGACCCGTTCCAGGATGCGTCCGACGGGATAAGAAACTACAAGGAATATGAATAAAGTCGTGAAAAGTCCTGCATATTTTGATGGCGTTGGAAATGCCTGAATGGCATGCCGAAAGATATAATAGTTGATGAATCCAAATATCGTCAGTACAATACTGAAGAAAAAAACAAAAGGAGAAACACGCATAAAAAGGTCTTTAAAAATGTGGTGCAAATTTACGAATCATCTCTAACAAAACAGTGATTTTAAAAGACAATCATTTTGATTTTAAAAGACAATCATTTTGTCCATTTCCACATTTTTAATGGTCCAGGTTGATTCTTTTTTCTCCATCAATACCCAATAACTCGTTGCCGGTGATCCACTGTGAGAAATATAGAAAAGTGCGGTGGTTTTTGTTGGATTGAATCCAACTCTGGAGAGCCAATTGACATCGAGTTGAAACCTTGAAGATTTGGCGCTCATCTCTCCCAACGACTGATGGATCTTCTCCTGTTTCATCTCTGACATGATAGAGATATTGTGAACCAGAATTTTATCTTTTATCGAATAAGCTTTTCTGTTGTTCAGCCTAAAGTTTAAAATGTTGGACAAAGTTCCTTTTCCAAAAGTTTTTGTGAGATTATTCAATAAGTCCATTTCTGCCTTTTTCATTGTTTGTGTCTTTTCAAAAACGGCGCTACCCTTGAAGACATATTCAAAATATTGTGGGACTTCAAAACCTGATAATTTCCCGGTATTAAAGAAATCAGTGAAAACTTTGTATTCTTCGTTGGTGATTTCAGGAGCCGGGATAGTTTTTGAGGTTGTTGTTACTAATGGTTTAAAAGAGCTGACTATTTTATTGAAGACCCCTTTGTTTATTGCCGTTGTTTTTGTTGGTGCCTCGTAAAGAAAGACATAAAAGCCTTTTTCAAGTTGAAAGACCACATATTTTTTAAGGGTTTCTGTTGGATTACCTTCTGTCCCAGCCAGTGGAGTCCTGATTGTCGTTATTTCCAAAGTCGATGCTTGCCGGCCTGCAACCACAATATGTTGAATTTTTCCAATCTTTAAATCGGGTGATTTATACTCAGGATGCATCAAATCCCAAAAAAATCTTTCCGTTGTTTTGTAGGCATCCGCGTAGTAATTGACATTCACCAAAAAATAATCCACATCTTCCTTACCCGGTTTTATGAGCTTCAGTTCGTATTGGTTCTCATCGTTCATCATGTCATAATACAGTAATTTCCAATCAGAAGGAACCAATAATGAAAAGATTTTTCCTTTGGCGATATAGGTTTCAAAACCGGCTGGCTTTTGCAAAATTGTTGCCGCCGGTTTTTGTGCATTTACTAAACCGTTAAAGGAAAGACTTAATAAAATCAAGAGAATTGAAGTGGGGATCTTCATTTTGTATTAGCAATATTCAGGTTAACAATGAATTTGTTGACAATTTTGAAAGGCTTATTCGGATCGATACCGGCTTCTTTCAAAGTGTAAGTGAGGGTTAATTCTTCGGGCATCATCTTACATTCGTCTTTTTTTGTCCTTATGATGGTGAGCTCGTCATCCTTCATTTGAAATTTAAAGTCGGACTTATTGGTACAACCCGTTGAGACAACCTTGATGGTGAATTCCTTTTTATCGAAGTTGACCGTTACCCCTAAAAGCGTTTCCGGCTCGCCGGCATAGACGCTGGGAATGATAAGCAAAAATAGAGCCAGGCACAATAAATGCATTGTCAGTTTATTCATAAACTTGAAAATTTTAATCGCTTCATAAAATATTTAAAATCAGCTGAGTTTTCTTATCAATGATTTCGCCTTTGAAGCCAATGATCCATCTGGAGCAACTTCCAGATAGTTTTTCAGATATTGTATGGCATTGTTATTTTCTTCAAGATTAATACTTATTAATCCCATATCATAATAAACTTCCGGAATTGTGTCCATCAATTTGAATTGTTCGGCCCGTTCTTTGGCCTTCAGACACAAATCAAGTGCCACACGATATTCATAATTGCTGGTTGCCTTCATGATTTCAGCCAATGCCAGACTGATGAGTCGTTTGACAATGACTTTTTGCAAGGTTGGGTCGTCGGTGACAAAATCTTTCACCGACTCATCGCTGTTTTGAATGATTTCATAAATCATCTGATTTGGTAATGGATACCAGAATGGGCCTTGCAAAATATTTTTCTCTTCTTTTTCAGTTAGGTTTCCACCTTTATGACACACTGAATCAATGATTTCTATATATTGTTGCTTAACATTTTCATCGACCGATTCCCTGAATTTTTTCAAAAGCGACCAAAGAAAACTGTGTTCCTGATATTCTGTCGCTGAGTTAGTCCCAACAGCATTGATATTCACTCCATTTTCTATAAAAGTTTTCAGACAAGGAAAATTAGATACAAACACAGCATCAAAGATTCTTAGCGTACCATCCTGGTTCTTGGTGTTGGGGTCTGCTCCTTTTTTTATTAAGAGTTCAAATATTTGACTGTTAGCCAGTTCATCACTAAACATGCTCAGACTAGTCATAGGCGTAAGTCCTTTGGCATTTTTGGCATTTATATTTGCCCCATGTTCCAATAACAATTTAACGACTTCGGGAGAGCTGTTGTAATTTTGGAGATGTGATAAAAGAGGCGTTTCCCCGTCTTTATCCACAGCGTTTACATCCGCTCCGTGATCCACCAATAATTTGATGGTTGGGAAATTATCGGAGTAAATAGCACATGCAACCAGCAATGGACTCTGTCCTAAGTTGTTTCTGGTATTTACATCGGCGCCATGATCTATAAGCAATTTGGTGATTGCCAGATCTCTCTGTCCTGCTATCTGCATCAAAGCTGAACTTCCTTGCAGGTTTTTGAAATTGACATCGGTTCCTTTTAGAACGAGTTCCTTGATTTTCAATGAGTCATCATGTGCAGCTGCCTCAACAATAGTTGGGGTTCCGGTGACTTTAAATGTCCGTTCATCGATTATGATATTATTCAGGTAGGTTACCAAAGTGTAATCTCCCGGATAAAACCAACCAAAATCGCCACTACCCATTGGAAACCAGGTAGTATAAGATGGCCATGTGATATCGAAGTTTAATAGATAGGTTTGTGTGAGCCATTCCTGTCCAAATCGATTCTTGAAATGCATGGCCAGAATTTGCTGATGAGTTTTTTTCTGATAAAGTAGATTCTGGAGTGTTACCTCACCAAAAATATATCGCGTTGTGTCTCTACCAAAAGTAGAGGTATATTTTCGGTTCGCCATGGGTTGAGCAGGGTTCGGTCCTTCAAATAACCTGATCATTGTTGGTTTAACGTCATCAATAGTAGTGATTGGGGTTTCATCTATGGGTTTGTCGAATCGTTTTAAATCACCAATGTTTTCAAAAGCCAATACTCCCAGGGTCTTACCCAACAGAACAAAGAGGGTCGTCCCTCTGACATACAAAACAGGGTTTTGGCATGACAGGAAAGGAATGGTAGAATTTTTCCCAATGAAGCCTATCCCGTTATCGGCGTAATAAAAAAGACCTGCCTGGGGACCGTAAGCCAGTCCTCTGATCGCACCACTCATCGAATTAACAGGAAGTTTGGTTATTGTATTGTCTTTCGTATTTAATTTAATGATAAGGTTGTAGTTGGCGATATAGACATTTTCGCTGTCACCGGCTATTCCTGAAAACTCATTCGCACTCGAGAAAATCTTTTCATATTGTTTGATAGTCGTTCCGGCTGTTGTCTTTTCGGGTTTTAACAAATAGATCTCAAACTGGTCTGTCTTTTGATTCTTCCCGGCCAAGAACAAACAGTTACCCGTTCCTGAATAAATAGTACATTTTTTGAAGGGTAATGCCGAAATGGGTTGCAAATAGGCTGTAACTCTGTTGTTCCAACTCATTCCTTTCTTGACACTAGGAGGGGCAACGAATCCGAGATCAGATTCTGTAGCAAGTAATAATGAACCGTTGTCCATGACTACAAAGTTTTCATAGTTAGGGCTCATATTAAATTGATACTTTTGAACTAGATTCAAGATCATATCGTGTTGAAAACCAATCCATGGATGATTGTAAAGGTCGACGCCAAAACTTAAAGCGTAAATAGAATGTTTTCTGACAACCGAATCTTCCAATGGAGGGCAAACCCAGTTTATCTTTACTTTACTATCTGCCGGGAGGACATATTTTAAACTTGGGTCGTAATATTGTTTCGATGTGGTTTCCTGCGCTTTAAGCGACAATGTTTGAATCAAAATCATTGTCAGTAACAACTTAAATATTTTATTTAGATCCATAACCTACCCACTCCCTTACTGCTTTAACACAAATACCGTTATCTTTATCAAAATCTTCCCAAAACTTCTCTTCATCGAATTTTGTTCCCGTCATCTGCATGGCTTGTCGCATGAAGTCATTTTGCATCTTGAAAGCTGTGTTTGCATACTTTCTTCCGAGCTCAACAGTCATGGATGCATTTGGAATGGGGATGATTCCAACCAGATAATCGCCTGTTGCTGCGACGGCTGAAGCCAGTCCGTCTTGTTTGTAAGCGATGGCAATTCTGCCGACTCCGATTAAATGTTCCATGCCTTCCCCTTCAAATGAATTTTCGGCGTGTTCTGTGGCAAGGACTTCGACCAGCGCATCAGTTTTTGCGGTAGTGTATTCTCCAAACAATTTTAAGTCTATGGGAGAAGCTTTATCGGGGCTTAGTTTTTCAGGAGCCGTTTCAGTAAATGGCAGTGGAGGAGGGGTTGGTGACAGGTCTTTAAATTTCTCATTCGTGATGACCATAGGGTAGGGTTCACCTGCATGGACGTCTTTGGTGTAGAGTTTAATTCTTAAACGGTTGCGTTCTTCTCCGGTTATTCCGGGTATAGAGATCGCCCTGGCCCATAGGGCATTCCTTTTGGCAAGGTTGCTGTCGTAGGTTGCAATCTCTTCAGCCGACAATGGCCATTTTTTTGAAAGCAAGTCGAGTTGTTTCTGGCATTCTCTGGCTTGTGACCATTCGGCTTCGGTCAAACCGCCGACAGACACATCCTGACCCTTAGGCACAGTGCCTTCTCCAATGTTATTTCTCTTGATATTGGTGTTATCTCTGAATGCCTGAACCTGATCTTTACTGATATCCTGTAGTTTCGCTGGTTGGGTGAAAGCTTCAAGCAGGGGTTGTTTCTTTTTTGCAAATTCTTTGTTCGACTCTTCTATTCCTTTATAATAGGCAAAGTTTCTTTCAGCGGCTTTGAGGTTGTTTTTGATCACCTCATCATCGGGTAATGATCTGAGTGCTTTTTTGTAGTATTCGATGGCGCCCTTGAAATTGTTATTTTCATACTCTTTGTTACCCAACTTGTTGTCGTTGATGCCTTGAACACGTTTTGCTGCCAGACGGGCATCCCGTCTTTCGGCAGCCCATTCGGCACGTTCTTCAGGTGTGGGGCCGTTGGATTCAGGGACTCTCACATCCTGGATGCGTTGTCCGGCCATTTGTTCTAACTGACCTAGGGCAGATTGGGCATAGAGGGTTCCGCTATTAAATAATAATCCCGAAAATAAAAAGATCGAAAAGAGGATGTGTTTTAAATGATTCTTAGTAAACAGTTGCATAATAAAAAGAATTAAATCATGTAGTTGCTTTTTAACTTATTTTTCGGAGCAAAGATTTCGCTTTTGATGCCTGGGGGCCATCAGGAGCTACTTCAAGATAGTTTTTCAAATATTGTATGGCATTGTAGGTTTCTTCAAGATTTATACTGATCAATCCCATATCATAATAAACTTCCGGAATCATGTCCATCAATTTGTATTGTTCCCCCTTTTCCTTGGCCTTCAAACACAAATCGAGTGCCATATGATATTCATAATTGCTGGTTGCCTTCATGATCTCGCCCAAAGCCATAATCATAAGCCTTTTAATGATCAGTTTCTGAATGACAGTATCTTTAGTGTCAATTTGTTCTACAGCCTCATCATTATTTTCAAGGATTCCATATATCATTTGAGGTGGTAAGGGCTTCCATAGTGGCACCATATTTTCCTTTTTCATTATTTGGTTTTCCTCATCAGCAGTAAGCTCTCCACCTTTTTTATAGAGAAAATCAATAAACTCAAGAACCTCTTTATTCTGGTCAGGATTTTTAATTAAGATGTTAAGTGAATATGTTTGTAAAGCAACCCAAAAGAGACTATGTTCTTTGTCTGGATTCCAAATATTTTTTTCAATAATATTGGGGTTACACCCATTTTCAAGTAACACTTTTAGGCAATCGTATTTCCCCAATTGTGCAAAATAAAATGATAATGATCCATACTCATCATCTTTATAGTTGGGGTCTGCTCCTTTTTTTAATAGCATTTCCAGAGTGGGAACATCATTGCATTCCATGATAACTCTTTTCCCTTTTGCATTTTTAATATTGATGTCTGCACCTTTTTCCAGTAACATTTTAATCACTTCGTAATCACGATAAATATTTCCTGATTCATTCAATAAAGGAGTATTACCTTCTTTATCAATAGCATTAACATCTGCACCGTGATCAAGTAAATATAAAATAGTTGATTTTGTTTTATAAAAACTATTACAAGCAACCAATAAAGGGCTATCACCAGAATTATCTCTGGCATTAACGTCGGCTCCATGATCGATTAATATTTTAGCGCTCACCAGATCGCCCCCTTTTGCAATATACATCAAGGCCGATCTTCCCATAACATCTTTATAGTTCACATCCGTACCTTTTTGAATTAGTTCGCGTATTTTTAATGAATCCAAATGTGCAGCTGCTTCAATTATTGTAACCTTCCCTGAGACTTTTATCGTTTGTTCATCAATTTTAATATTATTCACGAAAGTAGACAGGGTGTAATTTCCTGGATAAAAGAAATCGCGTTCGCCGCTGCCAAAAGGAGCCCAGCCAATTAATGAAGGTATATTGGTTTCAAAATTAAACAGTAGGCTTTTTGTTTCATCGTAATTACCCCTATCATTTTTTAAAGTCATCACGACGAGTTGCTTGGTAGCTTGTTTTTGATAGAGAAGATTATCCAGACCTAATTCTGCATAAATAAAACGGGTAGTGTCTCTGTCAAAAGCAATGGCATATTTACGATCGTTAAGAGAAGGGGCATTGGCAGGTCCTTCAAAAAAACGAACCATTTCTGGCTTAACCTCGGTTGTACTATAAGCAGGAACTTCTTCCATCTGTTTGTTGAACCGTTTTAAATCACCAATATTGTCAAATGATAACACCCCCATTGTTTTGGTAAACAGAACGTAAAGTGTTTCGCCCCTTATGAAAATTTCAGGTTTGATACAAGATAAGAGTGCAAAGCAAGAATTTTCATTAATAATTCCAACTCCATTATCAGTAGAATAATAAAGTCCTGCTTTAGGGCTATAGGCTAATCCGCTGATGTAACTATTCATCAAATTCACTGGCAGTTTAGTGATCGATTGGTCTTTCAGATTTAATTTAATGATGAAACTGGAAGAGGATATATAA
>Ga0118677_10015553_pt1 | contig 10553 bp, 7 predicted proteins | sample AliMusrvi5mmetaG_FD_86154 | JGI IMG/M metagenome (GOLD analysis project Ga0118677, IMG submission 86154)
GCCCCGTTGATTGAAAACCGATCAGGATGAAACGTGTAACATGCACATTGTAAATCTTTGAAAAATTAGTGATTTACAACTTTTGTGGAATATGTGGAAAAGCCATTGAGGTGTGTTCCGTTCCAGAACTGCCTGGCAGCCGCTCTCGAAATGGGGACAGCGGGATTCGGCAACCGCAGGGGTTGCCTTACTCGCCGAGCGGGCTGGAGACTGGCGTCCCTGGCTGGCGCGGAAGAAGGCACCCGCCGCCACAGATCAAAATGCGAGAGGAAGGCTTAGGTCGTTCTGCGCGGCTTCTGGACCATCATATTAACCGGCACAACCGTTCCAGTGGGGCTGGTCAGGTTGGGCGCCAGGGTCGAGGAGTCGGTCAACGTGCTGCGGTTGATGACGTGGACCAGGTTGTCCCCCGAGGTTGCCGCGAACATGATTGAGTTGTCTGCGCTGATGACGCCCGCGATGGGAGCCGTTGCCGCACCGGAGAGCTTGATGTAGGTGGTAGTCCCCAAACCGCTTGCGGCTGGAGCATAGGCAGGCAGAACACCGCCGGTTCCTGTGTAGGTGACAAAGGCAATCGAAGAGTCCGAGGCAGGCAGGACACCGGTAATGGAGGTGGCCGTCACTTGGGTCAGAGTGGTTTTATAGACCGTGTTGGAGAAGGCGAGGGTCCCAGTCTGTGGGCATGCGATGCTGACCGGAACTCCGCTGGCGTTGCCAGCTGGAATCTGTACCCTCAGATCGTTCAGCGTGGGAGTGGGGGTAATCGCGGTGGCTCCCAGAATGTGCAACCCATCGTTGGTTGCGGCGATGCGGTCGGTAATCGCGGCAGAGCTGTCGGCCGGGGGATAAAAGACATTGGATTCGTTGGTGGGCGTGGTTGGCGTGCTGATGGGACAGTAGCTGCGCGCGGTGGTAGTCTGTCCAGCAAAGTACGCGCCCACGGCAGGCACTGTAATGGCCACGTCGGTGACTGGCGTTCCCGCGGAGGTTGCAGGAGTGATGCTGGTCCACCCGGTAAAGCCTGAATAGATGAGCAACTGATTGCCAGCGGTGATGTATACGGTCTGGCTATCGGGGGAAAATTCCGCGTGGGTTGCCACACCTCCGTAGGTGGAGATAACTCCTCCCGATGTGCTTTCGAGCGAGATGATCTGCCGCACCGGATCGCTGATGACCAGGGCGCTGTTGCTTGGCGAGACGGCGAGCACAGTTCCGGGAGAGGTGCTGTCCGTGCGAGTGATGCTCAACGTGTTGATGGCATTCAGGGTCATCAGCGCGGTAGCGCTACCCATGTAGATGGTGGAACCGTCATTGCTGATGACCATGGAATTGGGCACATAGGGCAGTTGGTACGGGGACCCCACTACCGACGTTGTAAAGTCGACCTGAACCACGTCCTCGGACTGCGTGCTAGCCATATAGAGGACGGTGCTGTTGGTTCCGGGTGTAAAGATATTCACCGAATTGGAAGTAACGGGAAGGCCATTGCCGAAGAGGCCAATCTGGTTGTACGATGCTGAGTTGCAGACCGGCGGCTGGCAGACCGCAGTGATGGAGGCCGCGCCAGCGAAGGGCGGAATGATGACGCCACTTGGACCGGCGGGAATGGTGGTTGGTGTGGTCGATACATACTCCAACTCAAGCCCCGTGAGGGTTACACCATTGGTATCTTTGACAGTGGCCACTAATGGTTGCGGATTGTTTTCGTTGACAACGGCGGGATTGGAGGTTGTGCCAGGAGTTGAAAGGCTGATGGAAGCCGGCGGACAGGTGGAGAAGAAACCAGCCGAGCTGGCCGCGCCCGATATATTCGCGGAGATCAGCACCGATCCGGGTTGATTTGCGGTGGCTACGCCGTTGGGATCGATGCTGAGGACGGGCGAGATGGCGTTGAGCGAGGTTGCGCCCTGAGCGCTCAACTGGAGATGCCCGGTGACGCAACTGATGTTGGTCTGGTTGGCGCCCGATCCAGCGTAGACTCGGGCCACAAGCTGGGCGGTCGATCCCTGGGAGATGCAGGAATTTTCAAGATACGGCGGAGCAGTGACCGCGCCTACGGTGGCCAACGGGCAGCATGCGGTTGTGGGGTCGGTGGAACAGTTGGACGATGGACCACCCAGCACGATGCTGGTGACGACCGGATGTACAAAGATGGGCAGCGGATTGCTGGTTGCGCCGTTAAAGCTGGCGGCGACATAGGCTATGCCTGATTTACCTGTGGGAGTGCAGTAGGTGAAGTCGGCAATTCCACCGCCGGAGTTTCGGTTCCATGTGCCAGCGCACAACCTACCGTTGTTAGGCTCTACGTCGGCGATGGTCATGTCCGAGGAACCGTAGGTGAAAGCCTGTACGGAGACGTTGCCGCCCTTGCAATCGGTCGCGGTAGGCCTCTGAAGCTGTCCCATCTCCCCGTAGTTCAGCGAGATTCCATAGACAATGGGCTGCAGCGTGATGGTGGCAGCTTGCGTTGTCGTCGGGCCCGAGTCACCGCCATTGCAGAACGCGACCGGCTCAGTGCCCTTGTTGCAGCCCGAGATCGAGACACCAAATGGAATCGTTGACAGAAATAGAACAAACAACGTGACGAACCGACGCATTAAACCTCCCCGCCCAGCCGGAACCAGAGCTGAACGGTCACACCACAGATGCTAGTTACACCTATGTCAGTGTAGAAGCTGCGCACGCGGGACGCAAATTGCGGTTGCGGATTTAACGCGCCTGGAGGAGAGGGAGAGCCGAGGCAGTCGCGGAGCAGGTTAGGCTGGCGGCGGAGAGCGTCATCCTGGTAGACCTCGCATCGTAAGCATAATCCCATGTCTCAAAATCGAGACATGGGGCACCCGATTTTGTGACTCATTTCAGACTCAGGGCACTCGCCCAGAGGTTTGTAGTCTCCCACCCTTTCGCAAACGACAGAGGCGCGAAAGGATGGGGCACCCGAATTTTTATGATGATTCGGTGGGTGGACCACCCGCCTGGGGTTGAGGGGGATTTTGAGGTGGGATACGCAGAAAGATTTTTTGTTTCTGCGATTGGCCTGAAGATATCCCCCGCATCCCTACGGTTCCTGCAAATCTGCTCTAAAATAGAACCAGGCCGCATACCGACCGCGCGCGCCAGCCAGAACCCGCACTATGGGTCAGACGGAGTTCCAAGCATGACGCAATTCTCCACCGCCAGAAGCATCCAGGTCTCCAGCAATAAAGCTCATTCCCACTTCCCTCACCTGTTCGCCGGTCTCGGTCTAGCTGCCCTTCTGGCTGCATCCGTTGGCGCGCGCGCACAAGCTGCGGCTGCAACGCCGGACGCCGCCGCCCAGACACAAGCGACGCCAGCTGCTGCGACGCCTGACCTTCCCATCACCATCAAAAAGGCCAAGAAGGGTCCGAAGGTGAAAGTAGACAAGGTCGTCCAGTCCAAGGACACCAAACTGGCTGACAAGAAAGCCAAAAAAATCGATCCGCTGGCGGCACAGGACCTCAATCTCCCCGACAAGGTGCTCTACGATAAGGCCCTGCTCGCCGTGAAGAATGGTCGATACGACGTTGCACGTCTCGATCTGCAAACCCTGCTCAATACTTATCCCGACTCCCAGTACATGATGCGCGCCAAGCTTGGCGTCGCCGATAGCTGGTACAGGGAAGGCGGTACCGCAGCACTCGCCCAGGCCGAGCAGGAGTACAAGGACTTCATCACTTTCTTCCCCAACGCGCCCGAGGCTGCCGAGGCCCAGATGCGCGTCGGCGACATCTACTTCCGTCAGATGGACAAGCCGGACCGCGACTATGCCAATACCGTCCATGCGGAGGAAGAGTATCGCCTGATGTTGCAGCAGTTCCCCGATTCCACACTGGTTCCCCAGGCCAAGCAGCGCCTGCGCGAAGTGCAGGAGACGCTGGCCTCGCGGGAAGCCGATATCGCATCCTTTTACTCCACCCATCAGAACTGGTCCGCTACCATCGCCCGCTACCAGACGGTGGTCGACACCTACCCACTCTACAGTCATCTGGACGATGTGCTGGTCGGTCTGGGCGATTCGTATGAGGCAGAAGCGCGAGGAGTCCGCGCATCCAAGCTGCCCGAGGCAGCCAAGGCGCAACTGTTGAAGATCGATGACGACCAGGCCTCCGCAGCATACCGCGAAGTGGTGTTGAATCACTCCGCATCGGCCCATGTTGAAGACGCCAAAGACCGCCTCGTCGCCATGGGTCTTCCCGTACCCACTCCTACGCCGGAGCAGATTGCAGCCAGTACCGCGCTGGAGAACAGCCGCGGACAGTACACCCTCAGCAGCCGCGTGGAGCTCTTCGTCCTGCATAAGGCAGACACTGTTCCCGCCGCCACCGTCGGCGATCCGCCGCTGGAAGACGCCAAGCCCACCCTTGCACCCGATGTGTACAAGAAGTCCATGAGCGATTACTTCTCCGCCATGAACCCAGCAGCCTACCCGCCGCGAACCGCTGCGGCTGCAACCCCCGCCACTCCAACCGAGCCCACTTCAGCTGCCGCCGCACAGACCCCGGCTGCATCCGCCGCGCCACTCTCGTTCCAGGACGTCCCCACCTCGACCTCGGGTGCGCCAACCGGTTCCTCAGCGGTTGTCACCAATGTGCCGCAATCAACCCCCGCATCCGGCGGAACTTCGATGGGAATCGAGATTGTGCAGCCCTCCGCCAATTCGCCTGCGCCAGGTCCTGCGCCTGCCTCGCCTCCAGCCTTTCCCGGCTCGGATTCTGCGGCACCCGCGCAGTCTGCCGCAGTTCCGCGTGTTGACGATAACGGTGGATTGAAGCCTCTGCCCCCGTCGACTCCGGCGGCCCTACCGCCCATCGAGAAGCCCGCAGCCGCCCCCGATGCCATCAACGAAGTAACTCCTGGCAGCACTCCCCCAGCGCAGACTGCCGCCGTCAAGGGCAAAGCGCCCAAGCCGGCATTCGACAAGGCAGACGAGTCTTCCAGCAAGCACAAGAAGAAAAAGGGCCTCTCCAAACTGAATCCCTTCTGAGCAGATTCGGTTGAGGTGCTAATATCTTCTGGTTGTCATCCTGAACCATGTGCATGCGCTCTGATTGTTCTCAGGCCTGTCTTCGCTCTAGGATCACGCCGAGCCGGCCTGCTTTCACAGTGTTCAGAACGCAACTGTAAGGGAAGGTTCCGCTCTGGCGAATGGCAAATAACCAGCCAATCCGCAGAATCACGCTTGGCTCTGGCGCGAAGCCGTCGGAGATTCCGGACAAGCTCTACTTTCGCATCGGCGAAGTCGCCCGACTCTGCAAGGTCCCTGCCTATGTCCTGCGCTTTTGGGAGAGCGAATTCCCCCAGTTGAAGCCCAACAAGGGTGGCACGGGCCAGCGCCTATACCGCCGCCGCGATGTCGAGATGGCGATGCGTGTGAAAACCCTCCTCAAGGATGAGGGATATACCATTCCCGGCGCGCGAGCAGTAATGAAGTCTGAGTTCCGGCAAAAGGAGCCGCAGCTCTCCCTGCTCGGCGAAGCAGTTCCCAAGTCCGAAGCAAAACAGCTCCGCACTCTGCGCCGCGAGTTGGCCGCCATCGTAACCATGCTCTCCCAACCCATCGCCAAGCTAGCAAGCGGACAGAAGTCTTCCAGAAAGCATCCCGCCAACGGAGATCGTTCCGCTGCGCCCGTCCGTGCTGCGCGTTCCACTGGATCGAAATCGGAAGGCGATGGGAACTAGCTTGCCCCAGCAGCCGTCCCCAATTCCATCTCCTGCCCCATCCTCGCGCCACGGCGGCAAACACACCGCCGGCTCCGCAGCCATGCTTCTCATGGTCAGCGCGCTTCTCTCCGGCTTGCTGGGCCTCATCCGCATCAAGGTCATCAATCACCTCTTCGGCGCGGGCATGGAGCAGGACGCCTATCAGGCCGCATTCACGCTGCCCGACCTCATCAACTACTTCCTGATTGGCGGCGCAGCCTCCATCTCCGTCATCACGATTCTCAACCGCTATCGCGAGGCTGGTGACGACGAAGGCGGCGACCGTGCACTCTCTGTCATCCTGAACACCATGCTGATTGTCCTGTGCGCGGGCCTTCTGCTTGGCGAGATCTTCGCACCCGAATATGTCAGACTCTTCTTCACCGGCTACCGTCACGGCCAAGATCCCATCGGCGCTGCAATGTGCGTCGCGCTCACCCGCCTGATGCTGCCAGCGCAGTTGTTCTTTTTTATCGGCAGCGTCATGAGCTCGCGCCTGCAGGTACGCAAGATATTCCTCTACCAGGCCTTCACCCCGCTCATCTACAACACGGGAATCATCCTCGGCGCGCTGTTGCTGCATCACCGGCTCGGCATCTTCTCGCTGGCCTGGGGAGTTCTTGGTGGAGTCATCGCCGGCTCCGCGCTACTTAACTCGATGGGCGCATTCCGCACTGGTCTGCGCTACCACCCCATCGTCGGCTTCCGCGATCCGGCCTTCCGCGAGTGGTTCAAGCTCTCGCTGCCGCTCATGATCGGCGTCTCCCTGGTCATGTTCGACGGCATCTTCCTCAAGCTCTTCGCCTCCGCCCAGGTTGGCGGCATCACGCTCATCACCAACGCCAAGAGCCTGTTCAACGCGCCCTTCAGCGTCATCGGCCCGGCCGCCGGTGCCGCTTCCATGCCCTTCTTCGCCTCGCTCTTCCAGCAGAACCGCATTCAGGATTTCTCTGCCTCGGTCTCCCGCTCCGTCTCCCGCCTCTTCGCCGTCGGCATGATCGTCTCCGCCTGGATGATCGCCCTCGCCCCCTGGCTGATGGACCTCCTCCGCGGCGGAAAGTTCCACCATGATGACGCCGCAGCCATCACCCAGCTCTTCACCATCCTCTCCATCACCCTCGCCCTCTGGGCGGTGCAGGGAATCTATGCCCGCGCCTTTTACGCCACCAGCGATACTAAAACCCCGATGATCACCGGCACCGTCATCACCGTGCTCTCCATCCCCATGTACTTCGCGCTCTTCCACACCCGCGGCCTCATCGGCCTGGCCATCGCCTCCGACATCGGAATCCTGGTGCAGACCGCCGCGCTCGCCCTCCTTCTCCATCGCAAACGCCTGGTCTCATTTAGCCACCTGGAGTTCGGCGAACTGGGCCGCGCACTCCTTGCCGCGTTCGTAGCCTACGCCGCCACAGCCGCCGCCGCACACTTCCTTCCGCCCGTCTCCACCCACGCGAACGACATGCTCACCATCGCCGTTGCCAGCATCGTCTGGCTCGCCGCCGCGGCCCTCACGCTGCTAGCCAGCGGCTCCAAACTCCCCCAGCAAATCCTCCGCCGGAGACAGGCGTAGCCGCTATGCTCCCCGCTCCGCTACATGCAACGTCGTCCACGGCCCCGAATTGACGTTGTAATAGATCCGCTTCCCATCCGGACTGAACGCCGGATGTGGATGGTTCTTGCGCCATGTCGTCGCACCCTCACTGCCCTGGAACTTCGCGATCCACGTCCAGTCCGTACCCGCCGCGTCGCATACTGCAACGCCCCATTCTCCCTTCTTGCCGCCGAACGCCTCCAGCTCCGTGTCAGTCACAAACAGCTTGCCGTCGGGGCTGGGTGTCAGGTGCTGCCCGTGAAACTCCGGCAGATTCGGGATGGAGACAGTCTTGCCGGTATACGCATCCGTCACCGTGTTGTGATAGTTCAGAATCTGCCGCGAATCCGGAAACCACGCCGGGTGCCCCCAGTCGCGCTGGAAGAACAAGAGCTTCCCCGTCTTCACTTCCACCACCACCAATCCCTCGCGGTCCGACTGGTAGCTGTGCGGCCATTTCATCTGGCCGGGCGGCATCGGCACATAGCCGTCGTCGGTTGCGGAGAGCTTCACGAAGATCAGATTCAGGTCCGGCGAGATCGTGCCGAACGGAGTCGAGATCGGCTTCTGACCATACAGGGCCGTCACCTGCTGCGGATACGCCGCACGGATCGCATCCGCCTTCGCAATCGTCCGTATCTCCCCCGTCGCAGCGTTCAGCAACTCCACGTCACGATACTGGTCCGGCTGGAAATGCACCCCGTAGATCGGCACCAGGTCCGAGTTCTGTTGCCCGAACGAGACCATGTGATGCTTGGCCAACACACGCTGCACCAGAGTTGCCGGATCGACGGTGACAACCACCACCTCACCATCTCGCAGATCGTGAAAGATAATGCGCCGTCCTTTGGATATCCATTGCTGACAAGCCACGCGATGCGCGTCTTCGCAGTCCAGCCCCGTCACCAGCGTGCGCTCTTTTTCCGTCGCCCGGTCGCGCACTACCAGCGATCCCTGGGTCTGCCCGTCTGCCACCGGCGAGGTATAAAACAGCACGCTCTTGCCGTCCGGGCTCTCCGGCGTCACGTTGAAGTAGGTATGAATCGTATGCCGCCCCGGCACATCCGACACCTGGCTGATCTTTACCCCCGACTTCCACGGTGCCAGCGCGGTACTATGGCCGCTGTCGGGCGCCGGTCCGCCGCCGCCCCTTGGATTCGGTGGCTGCGCAAAGACTCTGGCCGCACGCGAAGCCGCGGCGGTGACTCCGGCAATCTCAAGAAATCGTCGACGCGTCAGATTCATGGTAAGCATCTCCCCAAAAGTGCATCACCGGGACACTAGTGAACGCCCTCCGCGCCTGTCAAGACAGGAGCGCCAGACATCACTGCCTTATGCCATGGATGGAATCTATAACGCTATCCCGCCGCAACTCCTCGAACATTGAACCACATACCTGCCTATGCCTTTGCGTCCTCGTACTCCTCGTGCCAAGCCGTCTGGATCGCCTCCAGAATCCCCTCGTTCGACTTTGCCGGATCACCCACAAAGTTCGGCAGTTGCACCACCCATTTGTGCAGATCGGTAAACCGCACCGAGTAGGGATCCGTGTCTGGAAACATCTCCTGCAACTGAATCCCAATCTCCTCCGTGTCCGTCCACTCCAGTTCACGCGCCATCTCCGTCCCTCCTCGTCACAGTCTACGGCGAATCCACGACTCCCGCCGGCGCGCGATACACCAGCCGCCCGCCCCGTTCTCGCCGCGGTGGATAGGATTCACTAGCTATCGTCGCTCAGAATCCTGGCCTATGCCGCCGATGGGCCGGGGGAATCTTCCTCCGGCTGCTGCGCGTGTGGCTCTGGCTCTTCGTATGGCTCGGGCGGCGCAGACGGCTCATGCTCCATCGCCATCTCTTCCTGTTCGGCAAGCTGGCCCGCCATCTTCTCGAACTCCTCGATCGAGGGCAGCTCTGATACGTCCTTCAGCCCGAACTTGATCAGGAACTCGCGCGTCGTCTTGTACAGGATCGGCCGTCCGATCACCTGCTTGCGACCCGCCGTGGTGATCAGCTTTCGCGCCATCAGCGACCCCAGCACACCACTGGCGTCCACGCCACGAATCTCCGATATCTCCGGCGCCGTCACCGGTTGCTTGTACGCCACCACAGCGAGCGTCTCCAGCGACTGCAGGGTCAGCTTCAGCGGCGGTTTCAGTGTCTTCACAAAGCCGCGCACCGCGTCGTGGTACTCCGGCTTGGTGGCAAATCGGAAGCCTCCGGCTACCTCACGAATCTCCAGACCGCGCTCCGGTGCCGCGTACTCCGCAATCAACTGGTCCAGCAGCACGCGAAAGTGCCCGCGCAGCCGGGTCAGGCGCGCCCGTTCCGCCCGCGCAGCCGCTGCTGCCTCAGCTTCGGCGGAATCTTCCACAGGGTGCGGGTGCCCCGCATCTGGATTTTGAGATGTGGGATCGACTCCCCCGTCGTCGATCGGACTCGCAGAGTCTGCCTCAACAGCCGCTTCGTCAGCCGCCGCATCTGGCTCCGTCTGGGGCGACGGCTCGGCCTCCGCCTCGTCCAGCGAGAGCGTCTGCTGGGTCGAGAGTGCATGGGTCAACTCCGCCTGGGCCTCTTCACCCAGCAGGCCCACCAGTTGCCCCAGTGTCACCGGCTCTTCAGAGGCGTAGATTACAGCTTCGATCTTTGCTTTCAGGCTCATAGTTAGTGTCAGACGTAAGCATACCAACCCACGCGGCCCATTGTGTGCAAACCCGTGCAAAAACTCGACAGTCCGCGGCTTGGCGGATCGTCCCAGCAGGAGGTGTAATTGCTAGCGAGCGATCGAGTTGAATAGCCAGAACAGCAAGCCGGAGAGCAGCGCCGCCGCAGGAAGCGTGAACACCCACGCAGACGTAATATTGCGGATCGTGGCCCCCTGTAGCCCGCTACGATTGGCCGCCATCGTTCCCGCCACGCTGGAACTCAGCACATGGGTCGTCGATACCGGAAGGCCAAAGGTGCCCGCCGCCAGGATCGTTGCCATGGCAACCAGTTGCGCCGATGCCCCCTGCGCATAGGTCATGCGCGCTTTGCCAATCTTTTCGCCAACCGTTATTACAATTCGCTTCCATCCAATCATGGTGCCCAGCCCCAGAGCCAGAGCCACCGCTACCTTCACCCAGTTCGGGATGAACTTCGTAATCCTGTCGATCTGTGTTCTGTAGTTGAGCAGTGCAGACCTCTCCGCCTGGTCGGTGAGACTCCCCGCTTTGTGCATCTTTGCGATCGACTCTGAAAC
>Ga0118677_10015555_pt1 | contig 10553 bp, 9 predicted proteins | sample AliMusrvi5mmetaG_FD_86154 | JGI IMG/M metagenome (GOLD analysis project Ga0118677, IMG submission 86154)
CAGCCCGGTAACTCGGCTTGCCGTCTTTCGTTTGTCCCTGTTCGCCGGTCAACTGGTTCGGAATGATGTGCTCCGGTATGTCCGCGCCACGTTCAAAGCGGGTCAACCAGTCGCCGACAGATAGGACGTGCTCGACGCCAGCATCATACCGGGTGCCGATGAATAGCCGGTCGGTGGGTTGATACAACCGCCGCAAGACTTCGCTGGCATCCTGTTCCGGTGTCCAGTCAATCCGCACTGGCGATGACTCCCACAATTCCGCCTCAGTGAAGTCCGCGCCGCGCTCGACGATACCGGCCAGCAACTTCGCGCCGTCAACCTTTGGAGTCGGCGTTGCCGTCCGCATGGTGATGTGGGGCGTGAATGTAGATTGCGAGGCGAACGCCTTGTTGACCGTCTTGGTGATCTCGCTGGCAGGAACGTGGCGTGTGCCGTGAACGTGGTTGGCTATGTCTTGTGCGATTTGCTCGGCACTGATACCGGCCAGCCGTCCAAAATTGGCGACGCCAAGTGACGCCGGATGAAAACCGCCGCCAGTTGGCGGAAGGTTTCGCAATGCGTCGTGATAGCGGTCGAGGAAACGTCCACCGGCTCGCCGCCGTGCGACTGACGCGGGCGCGAGAATCGCCCGGTGCGCCGCCGGTTGACGTGTAAGTGAAGTGCCCGCGTCGGTGTGCATGGTGTTACTCGCCGGCGGCCGCGTTGCGAAATTTCTCTATGGCGGCGTCAAGGTCGACTCGACGAAAAACAACCGTCCGCCCGATTTTGGAAAATGCGATTATGTGACGCCGTTGCCAGTTGCCGAGGCAACGAACCGACACGCCAACGTAATCAGCCGCCGCCCGCGGGCGAAAGTAAGGCTTCGGTTGAGCGGTCAGTTGCGCCGTGCTACCGTTGGAATCTACTAGGTGCTTGGTCATGTGTTTTTGTTCCTTCGGTATTTGGGGCAAACTTTAATTTTGGCGGGTAAAAAGCCGCTTAATCGCGCCAAAAGAGGAACAAAACAGAGTTGTGCGGAAATTATTTTCCCTAGAGCGTCAAGAGGTTGCGAAGAATCGGCAACCAGTAAAGCAAAAAGGCAAGGTTTGATGCCTTGCCCTTCGCGGTGCTACAATTGAAACGCTTTAGCTGTTGGCGGTTTGTTTCATTGGTACGATCTTATTGTCGGCATCCGCGGCCGGTCGCAGTTCAAAGAATCGTTCCGCGTCGGCCTTCGTGACCAGCGCCTTGTAATGGCGGTGAATCATGTCGGCGGAGTTGCCGAGTTGATACGCGACGCGGACGGCATCGCCGGTCAACGCCAACGAGTACGACGCGCACGAGTGCCGCAATCCGTTGTCCGGCCACTTCTCCAACCCGGCAGCCGTCGCCAGTTCCGCCAGCCGCTTGTAAAGTGTGCGCTGGTCGGGTATCTCGACAACCATTCCTTTACGCTTGGCGCATGATGGCAACCACGCGGCCAGTGACTCGTTGATCTCGACTACGCGACGGCTCCGTTTCTTCGCCACGCCAGCGGCGATGATAATGCTCCGCTCCGCCAGTTTGACCGCGCTCCAATCCAACCGCAGCAACTCCGCGCTCCGTAGTCCGGCAAACAAGCCGAGTGCGACGTAAGGGAGTAAGTCATAATCGGCGGCGTGTTCCAAAAGTCGGGCAGCTTGTTCGGGGGTGAAGATTTCCGGCTCCGCATCCTCAGCGGTCGGGCGCGGGATGCTGGCGGCGATATTGTATTCCGCCCACTGGTTCCGGATGGCGAAGTTGTAGAGTTGCGAGGCTTTCACGGCGTAGTTGATGCGGCTCCGCGCTCCAAGCGTCGGGTCATTCAACCACGCGGCCAAATCTTCGCGGGTGATGCTGGCAAGCTGCCGGTCGCCAAAGGTCTTGGCGAACTGTTCCAATCGCATTCGCAAGTCCTTGACCGTCCGGTCGCGCCGCTTGTTGCCTTCGGCCTCAGTGACCAGCCGCTTGACGATCTCGGCGACGGTCGGGGCGGTGCGGTACTTCAAGACGTGTTCAACGTAGAAGTCCACGGCCTCAGTGATCGTGACCTTGTGCGGTGCGAGTTGCTTGACGGCGCGGATGGCCTCGACGCGGACGGCGGTGGGCATCGTGAAGGCGGCGCGCCCTTCATTCTCGACTTGTGTCCTGATTTCGGTCGCACGATCTTCGGCTTCGGCTTTGGTCGGGTAGGTGTCGCGGATGCGTTGCCCGTTGACCATACATGCCACTTGCCAAGCGGTCTTGCCGCTGGTATAAGTTAGCGCATGAATCGGCGGCCACAGCTTGATTTTGGTCTTGGTAGAAGTCATGGCAAATCTTTCGTTTCGTTGCCTCAGATTGCCATTTATTGCCAATTGAGTCAAGCGTAGATTTCGCCGATTCTCTGTAAGTGCTTGTGATTCAATAAGCGGAGAGGTGGCCGAGTGGTTGAAGGCGGCGGTTTGCTAAACCGCTATACGGGACTAAATCCTGTATCGAGGGTTCAAATCCCTCCCTCTCCGCCACCTTTTTGCCATATTCCCACTATCGGGAACTGGCATGTTGCAAAGCGTCATGATGACGTCATCCTTGCTGATAACGATTTTTTCTGTGATTCCCTCAATAATGGTGCGTTTTGTTTCGGTGTCTAAACTGGGCCAGTGCTGGGATAGGTTTTGCGCTGCCGTAACAACTTCCTCAACCGAAAGGGTGTCGACCTTGCAGACGTCAATTTCCGCTTGGATCTTAGGCGCACTTGCTTCCAATTGTTTTCTCCTCTCCTCCAATGGCTTGTAGAAACGCCCAAAGCCGATGCTGTCCAATTGTCCCTCTTGGTACAGCTTGTAGGTGCGGGCGATTTCCTGCGTAACCTTTTCGAGTTCATGCTCTTGGGTTCGGAGTAAATCGACTTTTTCCCGTAGCGTTTGGTTGGCGTTGTCCAGATAGGCTCGAATCTCGTCTGGCGCGAGGGAGTACTGCTTCAGTTTTCCGATGAATATTTCTTCAAGGTCGTCGATGGGAATCTTGTTATGGCACCCCCGACACAGGTATTTCGGGCTATTCGATGGCACATACATCTTCATTCCGCATGTGCATTGGGCAATACCCGCGAAAAGATGAACCGTTTTCTTGGCTGGGGGGCGATGATTCTGGTACGTCGCTTCGATGATGCGGTTACATTGGTCCCAAATTTCGACCGTCACGATCGGCTCGATTTTGTGAGTCACCCACTGATCTTCAGGTTTGGTGAGGCATTTCTTATTTTGCGCGTCGCGGGTCGTGTGGTTGGCGAGGTGGATGCCTTTGGCCGTCGGGTCTTGAAGCAGGCGCGACACGGTTTTGCTTGTAAACCTTGCACCTTTCCGCGTCCGGTGACCGGCCTCGTTGAGGAGCCGCACAACGGTTTTTTTACGCCGGTGCTGCAAAAACAGTTCATACATAAGTTTCCGAACGGGTGCCTCTTGCGGGTGGGGGACCAGTTTTTTGTCTTTCCAGTGATATCCGAATGGAGTCGAGCCACCGAGCGGAGTTCCGAGTTTGGCGCGAATTACGACAGATGCTTTTACGCGCTCGACGGTTTCCTCGCGCTCCCACTGGGCCATGGCCGCGATCATGGTGTAGAAAAGGCGTCCCGCCGGTGACGAAGTGTCGATGGATTCTTGCAGGGAAACCAGGTCACAATTGCAATCCCGAAATATGTCTGCGAATTCCAACAGTTCCTTGGTGTTGCGTGCCAGTCGAGCCAGCTTGGAAAAGATGAGCGCCTGAATGCGCTCACCGCGCACGTCCGCGAGCATCCGGCGACACTCCGCGTGGCCGGTCACGGATTTTCCGGAGACGCCTTCCAAGTGATATACCTCTTTGACGTTCCAACCCTTGGCTTCGGCGTAGAGGCGGGCTCGCGCTTCATGCCGTTCTGGACTTTCACCTTGGGCTTGGTCTTCGGTCGAAACCCGAATCCAGATGCCCACCGTTTTCACGGGGAGATGTTCGTGCGGTATTGTCTTCATGATCAGAAAATAACTATAGTGATTATTGCATTCAAGTGAAAAGTGATGATTGGGGCGATTGTTTGCAGGGGTATAATCACGGCGAAAAGAATGGCGGATCGAATCGAAGGGTAGGAAGAAACATTATCTCAACAACAGTGCTCCTTTTGCCGTGGTCTGGTCACACGGACTGCGACGTGGATGCTGCTTTGGTTGCCCGCCGAATGACCCTGGCAAGGTCGACTTCCAGGGCCACTGTGATTCGCAGCAGCGTATCCAACGTCGGTTTTCTCAGTTCGCGCTCAACGTAGCTCATCATTGGTTGCGACAGTCCGGCGCGATGGGCGAGAGCCGTTCGTGAAAGGCCACGCTTGATCCGTTCTTCGCGGAGAATCCGAATCACGTGCGCATGGATCGCCTCTGATTTCAGTTTGTTCGCCACACGGAAATAATACATGAAAAACCAGTTGACAACATACATCACTATAGTTATGTTCTGCGCATGTTTAAGAAACGACTTGGACCTGCCCCGCACGCCGATGGAGCTCAAACACCGGGTCTGTGTGGCTGCCCTGATATTTTTGAGCTGAAATCAGGTAATTTTGCGCTCATCGGTCGCGACATCACCCGCGAGGCTGCAGGGCAATTGCCTGCCGACGCCGGTTGTGGCCCTGATGAATGTATCATTGAGATTCCTCGCAAGACCCTCGTGTTGGCCAAGCCGGATATTCCCAGCACTGTTTAATCTTCAGCGCACCTTTTGGCCGCGTGGTGCAATTGTTGTATAATTTACGGTATGGGGGTTCTGAATTGGCTCAACAACAATTGGCTCAATCTGGTTCAATCGGGCGGCATCATCGCCGGCTTGCTCTTTTCCGCTGTCGCACTCCATCTCGATGCAAACGCCCGGCGTGTGAGCAATTTGCTGAGCATCACCCAAAACCATCGGGAGATTTGGACGGAACTCTACCGCCGCCCAGAACTGGCCCGGGTGCTGGAACCGAAGGTGGATTTGGAAACGGCGCCGATTTCCCACAATGAAGAGTTGTTTATTCGGATGCTGATCTTGCATCTTAACAGTGTCTACCATGCGCAGAAATATGGGTTGTTGTTGAATCTCGAGGGTCTGCCAAAGGATATTCAGTGGTTCTTGTCGCTGCCGATGCCCCAAATTATTTGGGAAAGAATCAAACCGTTTCAGGACGCCGATTTTGTGTGGTATGTCGAATCTTGTCGGACGCAGAAGTGACCCTACTTCTTCCGCTGGCGCATAAAGGCCGCAATCACTTTGATCGCATTTTCATTGCGGGCTTTTAATTCCGCGGGCGAAAGCTGCGATTGCTCCTCCGTCACCGTATGATCACCGATCACTTCCCGGTTCGCGGCGACGGTGGGAGTTTCGGTCGCAATTTTCGTTAATTCTGCGATGAACTCATCGCGGCTAAAATACCCGACACGGTCCGCAGCAACGGAGCCGAGCTTGGCGAGAGCGGCGACCCGAATTTTGTCGAGATGTTTCGGCTCTTCACACACGACCGCGACCAGCGGCAATCCGGTCTGAAGGCATTTTGCGATATTTTCAACTTCATTTGGAACTGAATTGGTGAACGGGAACTCGCAGGCGATGACGATATCACCGCGTTTCAAAAGCAGATCAACACAGCGTTTACTGCCGTCAGAAATCTCGTCTTCGATCTTGGCGGTAGTAAAACCCATGCCACGGGCGATTCGCTGAAAATCCTTCTGCATTGCCTGATGCAGCGGCCCGCCGCGGCCCTGCTTTCGGGGCGGCTTCGGAACTTCCGCAATGACCGGCGGGGGCGCTTCAGTCGGTACAACTGGATCCGGTGGGACAACCATTGTCTTCGGAAGTTCGGCCGCAGGTGGCGTGGGAGGCAGAACCGGTGGGGGGGCGGGAGCGACGACGGTGATCTGCGGTGGTTCCGGAACGGGTGCCGGTTCACGCGGCGGTTTTGCCTTTGTCGGCGTGGAGGTTGGCTGACCAACTCCCCACGCCTGACGCAACATGGCCTCCACTTGGTCTCTCGGAGTGCCGTACTTCTGTCGCGAAGCCGCAATCACTTCCTCCCGGCGTATCGCCGTTTCCGTATCATCCGGTGTGTCGGGCAATGCAATCGAGAGATTAAAATCAAAATCACTCCGCTCAACACGACAGATCGCATGAAACGTCTCAAGATTCTTCAAATCGCGTGCTTCAAAGTAAGAAAAACTTTCACCCAGTTTTTTTGCATCATCATCCCCAACGTGAAACACAATCCGGGTTAATGGATGCGTCGTGATCGCGCTCGCCACATCGGGGCTGCGCGCCAACTGCTGCAACTCGTGATGTGCCAGGATGAGACCAATCCTGTACTTGCGCGCTCCCGAAAGAATCTTTGCCATGCTGGGCGTGATGAAGTTTGCGAATTCATCGATATAGATCCACAAGTCCCGTCGCGTCGCGATCTGTTGCGCTTGTCGGCTCATCGCCATCTGCTGGAATTTGGCGATGAGCAAAGCACCGATGAGATGTGAATTCTCCTCGCCCAACATCCCTTCGGGCAGCTTGGCGAGAAAGATTTTCCCGGTATCCATGATCTGGCCGAAATCCAGCCGATTTTCCGGTTGCGACACCATGTGGCAAAGCGGCTTCTTTGCCAGCAACATATTCAGCCGCGTGAGAATCGAACCGATGGATTTGTCGCCGCGGAGACGGGGAAATTCGTTATGCCAATAGTACAACACATTGGGGTCTTGGACGGATTTAAGAAATTCAGAACGAAAGCTCGACTCAACCAAGAATCGCCGCAGGTCAGCGATGGTGCCAGGGCGACTGCTTTCCAAGAAGGCGAGAATCGCGTTTTGCAAGACGCTGTGTATTTGATCGCCCCAACTTGTCGACAGCCGCTGAAAAACCGAAACAAGGTCGGAAGCCAACAGTTCCTTCTCCAGTTCACTGTGGGCGGAAAGGATGTTGAACGCGACGGAATAGTTCGGGTCAGACGGGTCGACCAAAACAACGTCATCAATGCGATGTGACGGGATGATGCCCAAGACCTTGTCCACCAAATCACCGTGAGGGTCGAGCAGAGCCACGCCTTCGCCGTTTTCAATGTCCTGACGGATCAGATTGAACAGCATGGTGGATTTTCCGGTGCCGCTGGCGCCAATAATATGACAATGTTGGACCCGCTGTTGGGTGGTCAAGCGGACGGGGATGGACTGGCCGGCATGGAGGTTGTGTCCCAGCAACAAGCCAGTGGAATTCCTGACAATGGCCGGCGCCGCCTTGGTTTTCGCGGTGTCACGAACTAATGCCGGGGAACGCACGGCACTGGATGGCAGATGAACGAAGCCGGTCAACTCGTCGCAATTCAAAATCATTCCGGACCGGCGCGACTGGCGACGAAGGACATCCTCGATGTGTTCGTCAAAGGGATACTCCTCATTCGAGAGGGGGATGAGTTCGTTGCTTTTCGGCTGGGCAAACACCCGCAGTGAACCGGCCATGTCCCTGGCAATTTGCAATACCCGGTCAAAGATTTTACCCTTGGCTGCAATTCGCACCACGGCGGCATAGAGTGGGCGTTGAACCTTATTTTCCGCTGCGCCGGCCAATTCGGGTTCGTTGACGAAGAATGGCCGGCCTTCGGCGTCGGTAACCGAACGCAGAATACTGTCCGCCCATTCCTCTTGCACTGGTTGAAAAATGACTTGGAAAAGGCCAAGCTCGCTGGGCTCCAATTCTGCGAGCGCGCCGACAAGCCCAACAAAGGGGTCCAGCTTAGCACTGGCAAGTTGGAACATGAACTCGCGCGCCAGACCAAACTCCACCGCCAGCATTTCGGTGCCTTCACACGATTCCCAAGTCTGCTCCAACATGCTCTGGCGCGGTAGAAACGTAGCCTCGGAGAAATATGCCTGTAGCTGGCGCCGGACCAGTGGAGCGTCGGCCTCGCTTGCCACGAACTGGACATTGACACGTCCAGCGGTTCCAAGCAGTTCAAAGGCAACCGGTTCCTGGCACAGGGAAACGCTGGAAAGGAATTCGACAAACGCTTCACGCGAGATGTCCAGCTTGGCCGGCAGGGAAGTCTGGAATTCCACCAGTGCCTCGCGGGTCAGCGGTTCCGGTTCTGGCTCTGGTTCCTCTTCGGGAACGACCGGCGGAGCCGGGGGCGGCGCGCCGAGCCGCTGGCTGAGCTTGTGCATCAAGGAACTCAGGACGGTTGGACGGCGCCCATCGTCAATTACAGGGGTGGTGGGCAGATGGTAGCCATAAAACGGAGTGAACGGTGGTTCGGGCGCAACCGGTTCATCGAATACACTAATCATCCAGTTGTATATGACTCATCTGCAACACGAAGAGGCTAAGTTTCTCGATGAATGCAGCGATTATTGCCATACGAACCTAGTGTCCAAATTGCGGCTGACGGATTAAATATTACTTTATGGCCAGCTCGTTACGACAGTCGAGCACCCAGGCGGTGAATTTCTTTTTCCTGGTAGACATCTTTACTTGTGTCCTGGGAATTTTAATTCTCGTGACGCTAATGTTGGCTACCCAAGCCAATACTAGTCCGACGGGGCGGCCTGGAAGCACAGCATTGGACCAAGCTCGGCAGCAAGAATTGACGCGGCTATTGAGTGAACTGAGTCGGTTGAATGCACAAAATGAATTACAGCAACGACTGGTTTCGGCTGCCAAAGCCGCGCCGGGACTGGCAGGACTTCAATCAGAAATCGATGATTTAACACAAGCCAATGCCATTCAACGGCAACAGCAGGGTGCACTTCAAGATAAAATTCAGCACTCAGAAGAAGCTGGGGCAAAACGCGATGATGTTTTGGGGTTGACCGATTTACGGCAGCAAGTCGAGAGTCTCAAAGAAGAAGTTGCCAGACTACAGCCAATGGTCGACAAGACTTTAGCGGAAATGATGCGCGCTGAAGCTAAGGTCAAAGAGGCCGAAGTTGAATTGCTAGCTGCCAAAAGTTTGCGCGACAAGCTTTGGCTTATTCCTGATCTTTCCCAAACCAGCAAAGAGCCGCTCTTGGTTACAGTAGCCGAACACGCAATTAGAATCGAAAGGTTTAACAAACCGTCCGAGACTGTATTGATCTCTCGCGCCCATGCCGAAGACGAATTCCAAGTTGCGCTGAAGCGATATGATCCACTCAATATCTATACCGTATTTTATGTGAAACCGTCTGGCATTTCTATCTTTGAAAAGATCAAGGATATCGCAAAGAATGCTAATTTTGAGGTCGGCTATGACGCCCTCGAAGAGAGCAAGGAAATTGTATTTTCCAAGCATGAATGATTCATGAATCTGCACGAAAAAAACACCGGCGATGATATCCATGTGCTCCGCGATATAATCCACAACACGTTTGGCGGCCTGTGCATATTGGTTGTTTTCGTGTTCATTCAGTTATCAAGTGTTAGGAACACTTTAGCTTGCCAGTGTGAAGAGCCACCAACAGTGTCAGCATCACTTGATGTAAGCGATGCGGTTTTTAGCGCTGAAGTTGCTGATATCCAAGATAATAAAGAACGACGCGTTACGTTAAGAATATTTCACACTTGGAAAGGGGAAATCAATAAATGGGTTTTCATTACAACCGGAAGTGGCAGTGGCGATTGCAGGATTGATTTTGAGGTAGGAGAACGCTATCTCGTCTACGCCTCCGGCAAAACAAACGCACTCTCAACCTCAACTTGCACACGTACCCGTGTGCTCGATGATGCGACCAAGGACTTGAATGAGCTATTCCGATTGACGGCTAAACCGAAAGATAAGATACCAGAGGACACCCGTCAGATCATGGAGGTGACTGTTAATCATATACCAATGGTATATTCACGTGGATATAAAGTTGATTACTTAGCGAGTGGCGTACTGGTGGAAGTAGAACGAATTGAAGATAATTACGCCTATCTGACTTACAACGACAAATCAGCTTATATGAATGCGGCGTCCTTACGCCCGACGGGTAAATATCTTGTCAGAAAGGACAATGCATGGATTACTCCAGTTGAACGTGCCAGAAGAGAATACTTGTCGAGCGGTCTTATCGAATATCATAACTTCTGGATTACACCATATTCCCAAAACAAATGGCGCACACAAGTGGATTACCAAGAATGGCTTTTAAAAATGGAGGCAGAGAATCATTCGCAACCGTTCCAAGGCGTATCTTTAATCTTTTGTCCGTCAGCAAAGCGCCTTTTTAGCTATATTGAGTCCCCTTTACCCGGAACAAAGAATGAATAGCCATGATACTGTGTTTTCAGGTTGAGAAGAGAATATGAATCTTCGTGAGGATAACACAGGCGACAGTCTTTGGCTACTACTGGACACAATCTGCAATGCATTTGGCGGGATGCTACTAATTGCAATCCTATTTGCGTTGTTTTCAAGCCAAGCTCGGGTGGCACAAGATGCCGGCCGCATGGCGTCGCTCAATACTGAGTTACAAGAGCGCCGCATTGCATTGGTGCAACACGATCTTGAACTGGCGCAACAATCGAATGCGCGACAACAAGCGTTGCTGGCGAATGTCGACTTAGCTACCAGAGTG
>Ga0118677_10015558_pt1 | contig 10552 bp, 14 predicted proteins | sample AliMusrvi5mmetaG_FD_86154 | JGI IMG/M metagenome (GOLD analysis project Ga0118677, IMG submission 86154)
TTCCGAAGCAGGGTACTACGGCGAGGCTCCGGTGAGGCTCCGGTGGTATCCACGGGAGGCCCTGGTAAGCGGCAGGTGTCGCCGCGGGCGTCGGCGACGATCGGCAAGAGCTCGGCACAGACGCCATCGAGATCAGCGAAGCGATTCAATCGGTAGATAGCCCTGATGGCGTGCTGGTCTTGATGGATCTGGGCAGCGCGATCTTGAGCGCCGAGATGGCGCTGGACTTCCTGACTGAAGAGGCGCGCGCGCATGTTCGACTGTGTCCGGCGCCTTTGGTCGAAGGCGCTATTTCTGCAGCGATTGCAGCGTGTCTGGGAACCCCCATTGAGGGCGTGGAAGCAGAAGCGACAGGGGCTTTAATCCCCAAGCAAACCCACCTGGGAATCAGCGCCATTGAGTCCACGGTAAACAGCGACGTGCCTGCACCAGTCAGCACCGGCCCGCAAGATGTCACGCTCATTCTGCCGAACACGAACGGGCTGCATGCGCGACCCGCCGCGCGGTTCGTGCAGACGGTCGCCCGTTTCGACGCCGATGTGCAGGTGCAAAAAGCCGGCGCGGGGAATATGGCGGTATCCGGTAAAAGCCTGAATAAACTGGCGACGCTTGGCGCAGCACAAGGCGATGCCATCACGATTTCGGCCCAGGGCCCGCAGGCGCAACCGGCACTGGACGCGTTGCGGCAACTGGTGGAAAGCGGGTTTGGCGATAATCCAGCGGCGCCAACAGCAGCGCCATTTCCCTTTTCCGACGCCTCAACTACTGCTGACACCCCCGGCGCCGGGCTGCGCGCAATTCCGGTTTCAGAGGGCATTGCGATTGGACCCTTGCGACGCATGCGCACTGCAAACGCGGCCATACCCACAAACCCCACAACCCTGTCGCCGCAACAGGAGTGGCAAAGACTACAGCGCGCCATCACACAAACAGGTTACGCCATCGACGCTCAAAGTAAACACATGCGCGCGCTTGCGGGTGAGCAACCGGGCGAGATTTTTACCGCCCATCGCCTGATCCTTACAGATGACGCAGTGTTGTCGGGCGCGCGCGAAGCCATCTTCACAGACGGCATGCGCGCCGAAGCTGGCTGGAAAACAACCATTGACGCCCTGGCGACGGACTATCGCGGCTTATCTGATCCATACCAGCGCCAAAGGGCGACCGATGTCGAGGATGTCGGCGCACAGGTGCTGGTTGCGTTAACAGGCGACGCCATGGACGCGAGGGCTGAACCGGCTGAACCCTCCATCTTGTGGAATGATGAGTTCACGCCAACACAGATTGCACAAGTGGACCCTGCATGGGTTCTTGGCTTGATCAGCGGCGCGGGGAGCGCGACTTCGCACGCGGCCATCCTGGCGCGCGCCCTCGGCATACCGGCTGTGGCAGGTGCCAGTGACCTGCTCAGTGATGCACGCGACGGGACGATCATCGGGTTGGATGGCGCGTCTGGCCATCTGTGGATCAACCCGCCCGGCGAAGTCGTGACGCAACTCACAAAGCGCCGCGCCGCCTGGCTGACAGAACGTGAGCGCTTGCGGCAGAGCAGCCAGATCATCACGACCACTAAAGATGGTCAGCGAGTCGAGATCGCTGCCAACCTGAGCGGCCTCGCAGACGCCAATGTAGCCGTCGCAAACGGCGCCGAAGCGGTCGGCGTGTTGCGCACTGAGTTTCTGTATCTGACCCGCGCCGTTGCGCCAACTGAAGAGGAGCAGGTTGCGACCTTGAGGCAGATCGCAACCGCAATGGAAGGGCGCGCGGTGATCGTTCGCACGCTGGACATCGGCGGCGACAAATCCATTCCCTACCTCGCCTTGCCGGTTGAAGCGAATCCCTTCCTGGGCGTGCGCGCCATCCGGTTGTCGCTGATTCATCCTGAGTTATTCATCCCGCAGGCGCGCGCGATTCTGCGCGCCGGGGTCGGCCACACACTGCGCATCCTCCTGCCCATGATCACACTCGTGGAGGAGCTTGAGCAGGCGCGCAAGCTCATCGAACAGGCGCATACCACGCTCCTGTCAGAAGGCGTTGAGCATAGTTGGCCGATGCAGACAGGGATCATGGTTGAGACGCCGGCGGCGGCGTTGATGGCGCAAACACTGGCGCCCCTGGTCGATTTTTTCAGCATTGGCACGAACGACCTCACACAATACACCCTGGCCGCAGAGCGCGGCAACCCCCACCTGAACCATCTCAGCGACGCGCTTCATCCCGCCGTGTTGCGCCTGATAGCGGAAGTCGTTACTGCGGCGCATCAGCATGGCAAGTGGGCTGGCGTGTGCGGGGAAATCGCTGCTGACCCCGCGGCGATACCCATCCTGGTCGGCCTGGGCGTCGATGAATTGAGCATGAATGTCAGCGCGATCCCACAGGCGAAAGCGGTCGTTCGGGCGCTTCGCGTGACCGATGTGAAACCCCTCGCGCAGGCCGCATTGCGCGCTGCTACCGCACAGGCCGTTCGCGATCTTGTCCGAAGCGCGGTTTCCGGGTGAAATAAATGATCGACATCCGCGCAGACGATTTTGACGATATGGTTGAGGCGGCCTGGAATGAACTGCCAGAAAAGTTCCGTGCGCAATTAGAGAATGTCGAGGTGGTCGTCGAAGAATTGCCTGACGCAAACACGCTCGGGCTGGCGCATGCGCGCAACCCGTTGGGTTTGCTGGGGTTCTACCACGGCGTGCCCTTAACCGAACGCGGGCACGGCTATCACACGGTTGTCCCCGACAAGATCAGCCTGTACCGCCAGGCAATCCTGCTCAGTTGCCGCAACAGCGACGAGTTGCGCGCGCTCATCGCCCACGTGCTGCGCCACGAGATCGCCCACCACTTCGGCATCAGCGATGCGCGACTAAGAGAGATCGGAGCGTATTGAACTGTGAATCCTGTCTAAACTCCTCCTCGCCATGAGAAGACGGACAAGAGGACAGGAATACAGGAATACAGGATGCACACAATGTGTTTGTGATCTTTCCAACCAGTCTGTTACTCCTGTCATTCCTGTATTCCTGTCTAAATTCTGCCTCGCCATGACAAAACGGACAGGAATACAGGATGCACACAATGTGTTTAGGATCCATCCGACCTGTCTGTTGATCCTGTTGCTCCTGTAATCCTGTCTAAACTCCTCTTCGCCATGACAAGTAAGTGAATACTCATGTATGATTTGCTATGGAGGTTTCATGGCTACACGCATAAATGAACTGTCTCAACATGTCGGCGAAACGGTGACGCTGCAGGGCTGGCTATACGCACACACCGGCAAAGGCAAACTGGCTTTCCTGCAGGTGCGCGACGGCAGCGGCATCGCGCAATGCGTCGTCTTCAAAGGCGATGTGGACGAGCAAACATTCGAGGCCGCACAACACCTGTCGCAGGAGTCCTCGCTGATCATCACCGGCGTTGTGAAGGCGGACAAACGCGCGCCTGGGATTCCGAGCGGTTACGAACTCGGCGTCAAGTCCTTGCAGGTGATCCAGAAGGCCGAGGACTACCCGATCACGCCCAAGGAGCACGGCGTCGAGTTTTTGATCGACAACCGGCACCTGTGGATCCGGTCGTCGCGGCAGTGGGCAATCCTGCGCGTGCGCGCTACGGTCATGCGCGCCATCCGCGCCTGGCTGGATCAGCGCGGTTATATCGAGATGAGCACCCCGGTGCTGACCCCCTCAGCCGCCGAAGGCACGTCCAACCTGTTCGAAGTGGCCTACTTCGACGACAAAGCCTATCTGGCGCAAACCGGCCAGCTCTACAACGAGGCGAACATTTTCGCCTTCAACAAGGTCTATTGCTTCGGGCCGACCTTCCGCGCCGAGAAAAGCAAGACGCGCCGCCACCTGACCGAGTTCTGGATGGTCGAGCCGGAAGTGGCCTTTTGCGACCTGGATCAGTTGCTGGAGATCGAAGAGCAGTTCGTCAGCTACATCGTGCAAACCGTCCTGAAGGAAAACGAGGCGGAACTCGCCCTGCTGGGGCGCGATCCGAACCTGTTAACGCACATCGCACCGCCCTTCCCGCGCATCACCTATGATGACGCGGTTGCGAAGATCAAGGAACTGCAGGCTGCGACGGAGGACCCCGAACAGAAACAACTGCTCGACATGACGTGGGGGATGGACTTCGGGGCGCCGCACGAGGCGGCGTTGACGCGGCTGTATGACAAGCCGATCTTCGTCACCGGCTTCCCCTCGGCGGTCAAAGCGTTCTACATGGAACCTGTTCCCGGGCGACCCGAAGTGTGCAAGAGCGCCGACTTGCTCGCGCCGGAAGGGTACGGCGAGATCATCGGCGGAAGCGAGCGCATCAGCGACCCGGACTTACTGCTCAAGCGCATCCACGAGCAGGACTTGCCGGAAGCCGCGTACAAGTGGTACATCGAACTGCGCCGGTACGGCAGCGTACCGCACAGCGGGTTTGGCATGGGCGTCGAGCGCACCGTCGCCTGGATCTGCGGGATCGAGCACGTGCGCGAAGCCAGCCCGTTCCCAAGACTGCTGAATCGGTTGTATCCGTAGAAGATGGGAAAGGATAAGCCCGGCTTGGTGAAGTCGGGCTTTTTGATCAGATGAGATAACAGCTTTGAAAATCCCCTCTATCTCAAGATGCGCTTACTTACGAACCAAGGGGACGAAGACCTTGTACGGTGGTTCACTGACCGTGATGTAATTGCTTTGTACGCGTGTAGTGCCCCCAGAGAGTCCACTCACCATCAGGCTAACGGTGTAGACATTTGCTGCCGTATAAACATGCGCCGGGCTCTGCTGGGTGCTTGTCACCGCGTCACCAAAGTCCCATAACCAACCCGTTACAGCTCCGGTCGATGTATCTGTAAACACGACACTCAGCGGTGACATCCCTTGAGTCGGTGCCGCCATGAAGTCAGCCACCGGCGGTGGCTCGCTGACGGTGATGTAATTTGTCCGCGTCAGTGTATCTGTCCCACTCGGGCCCTGCACTTTCAGGCTGACGGTGTATGCGCCGGTATTCGTATAAGTGTGCACAGGATTTTGCTGCGAACTGGTAAACGTGTCCCCAAAGTTCCACAACCAAGTGTTCACTACACTCGTTGAAACATCAGTGAACACCACCATCATTGGTCGGATCCCAGATGTAGGAGTGGCTGTAAAGCCTGCACGTGGAACAGTATTCACGGTCAAAGTGATGATCCCGCTGGCGCCCTTGTCTGACGTGACGCGTACTACACTGGTCAGCAGTCCCGCGTATCCGATGTCGACAGTGACGACGATTTGCTTCTCCCAGATTCCGGCGGGTACGGTAATGGTTGGCGTCCAGGTCAGAATGCCACCAGGGGTTACCTGAGCAGGAAGGGTGGCTGTGACGATGGTATGCAAGACGGTATCGCTGGTGTTCGTGACATCTAAGTGGGTACGCAGATATATTTTGACAAATTCCAAGACGGTGGCAACATGATGTGCATGACAAAGTTGCGTATCGTATTGTCACCTCGCGCACGAATGACACTTGAGCGCATCGCCAGTAACGATGCTGATGGGAGAGCCGTAAGACGTGCACAAGCGTTACTGTGGTTAGCTCAAGGAGAGTCAGTTCAACAGGTCGCAGACCGGTTAAAGGTAAGTCGCCAAATGCTATACGAACTGGTAGAACGGTATGAGACCAGGTCAGACCTGCCAGTGCTGGAACGGGTGCAAGATGGCGTGCATAGTGGACGACCTACCACCAAGCGAGACATCGTTTCAGACGAGATCGTGATTTTGCTGGCGGCACATCCGTCTGCCTACGGCTATCGCGCTCAAGTCTGGACGACGGCTATGTTGAAGACACAAGTGGAGCACAACCGCCAGATTGAGACCAGCGAGGATACCGTACAGCGAGCGTTGTACGACCTGCGTTATCGCTGCAAAAGGCCGCGTTACGTGTTGGCGCGACGTGATCCGCACTGGCGACAAGCAAAAGGGGGCTAAAAACGGGCTTGATAAGCCGTGAGCGAACCGTGATTCTCTTCATGGACTCGATTACCATTCGAGAGATTCCGCCTTTAAGGATGGCATGGGCACCCATTGGTCAGCAAGCCTGTGTTCCAATCATCGGCTCGCACAGCAAACGCGTGTTATCAGGTGTGATCAACATTGTGACAGGGACCTATTTACCTTACGTCTCAGCAACGTTCAACCAAGTCCATTTCCAAGACTTGCTGCGACAAGTACGTGCATACTGGCGTGGTTGGAATATCGTGCTGTTTTTGGACAAAGCATCGGCACACACGGCCATCTCAAGCAAATCACTGGCGACCACACTCGGTATCGAGTTGCGCTGGCTCCCGACTGCGTGTCCTGAGTTGAACGTGATGGATTGCTTGTGGCGCCATGTTAGGGACGAGGTGCTGGCTAATGAGCCGATTCCTGACCTGGATATTACGGTGCGAACAGCTATAGACCACCTTAATTCGCTTACCGGTTTCCAGCGCATGTTGAAGGCCGGTGTTTTCTCTGATAACTTCTGGCTAGCAGATGTGCGCAGTGCGTTTTTGTCAAATTAATTATGCGTACCCACTTAGACCGCTTTATGCGGCATACCGACTCAAGAAAAACTCAGTTACCCCGAAGAGGTGGCTATTACCGCGGGCGTGCTCTTTCATCGTCAGGTTTACGTTCCCCGGCGCACCTGCGCTTGGCTCCCCTTCTATCCAATAGTGTATTACCGAAGTGGCGAAATGAAAAGTGGCCGAGGCGCGTCACTAAAATGTTGCCAAACGCGACTCGTCGAATTACGACGATGCACACTCGGTGTATATACTACGACGAAGCGGGCTGATCCGGGTACAATAGCAGCGTAAGGATGAAGATGTCTGAACTAATGCGCGAGTCAGTGATAGAAGAGATCGATGCCAAGGGCACCCACGGCACTGCGTCCCGTAAGGATAGCGATGTGAATGGCCTGGCACAGGCATACGTCCGCGGCGAGATTGATATACCAGAGGTTGCACGACTGCTAGGCGACGGCTGGGATGGAGCGCGTGTAGCTGCCGAATTCGAAAGCATGGGAATGTATCGGCCGTTCGTTATCCCATCTCTATTGAGTGACGATATGCGCAGCATCCTGTCACGAATACCGAACGTGCAGGATGGCAGCATGAATGATGAATTCGACAGTGAAGAATTGATCAAGCGCGAAGTGATTGCCAGCCAGAGGATTGAAGGAATCCATGCCACGGGCCATAGCAGTGTAGTTTGATCAGGTTCACATCGTGGACGACATTGACCCCGTACGCACTTTTACTGCCGAGGAACAGGAGATTCTTACCGGGAATCTTACGGTCATTACTAAACGCATTCATCAAATCGACAAGGGTAAGCGGGATTATTCTGTCGCGCTGTTGCACGACTGGCATTATGCACTCTTCCACGGTGTGCGCAATCATGCTGGAAGATTCAGAACCCGCGAGTATGGCGAACAAGTTGTCACCTTTGGCGATCAAAGATCGACGCCATCCGAATTTGTCGAAAGCGAACTTAATGGCCATATACGACAAGGGAAAATGTTCTTTGATGATCTCGATAGCAGAATCCGCAACAGTTCAAAAGAGGATTTCAACATAGCAGTCATCACGGTGGCCGTATGGATGCACGCCGACTTCATCCGGATTCATCCGTTTAGGGATGGCAATGGGCGCACCGGCCGGTTGATCGCCACCTATTTTCTGCGGGCGTACGGATTACCGGCTTATATCGTTGAAACGCCAAAACAAGAATATATCGCGTGCCTCAATCACTTCTACAAGACGCGTGATATTGATCCTCTGGTACATTTCTCAATCCGGCTGATTGGTAACCTGTTGAGCCACTGATGTATCAGCACCTTTGCCGTGGGTTTGATCAGCGCATGGACATTCGGTGTATATACTTCGATGGCGAGTTGACGCTCGTCGTGTGATACAAGCCCAGGAGCAAGAATATGCTGAGTGCTCGTGAACTGGTTAGTGCGCATCTATTCGAAAGTGAAGAGGATGTCGTGCGCGAAGCGTTGCGTAATCTACTACGAAGTCGCCCGGATTTGCGTGTCGAATTGGCTGTGCATCGTTTTCAGAACGATGGGTTGTCGTTGGCAAAAGCGGCAAGTGTGGCTGGCATCAGCTGGGCGCAAATGAAAGACATACTTGTAAATCGAGGGATTGATCCGCGCCTTGGGCCGGAGACTGTTCAAGAGGCTGAACAGGAAGCACAATCACTCCGTGATTACTTTGAGGAGTCGCGGTGAGCATCATATCCAATACGACTGTTCTATCGAACTTCGCGACGATATATCAGTTGGATATTTTGCGGCAACTCTTTGAAACGATTTACATATCCACAGAGGTTTACGAGGAAATACAGCAGGGAGTCGATGAGGGATATGTTTTCTACAATAGTTTCGATAGCTTGATCACTCCACCAGTGACGGCGGGATGGATTCGCTTGACCGGAATGTTCGACGAGTATGAGCTGAACGATTTCCGACAGATGCCTGCACGGTTGCATCCTGGAGAGGCGTCATGTCTCGCAATTGTCAGGCATCGGGGTTGGTTGATGCTGACAGATGACCGTGCAGCACGCGACTATGCTGTGAAACACAATATTCGGCTTTCCGGAACCATCGGATGTCTGATTCTTGTTGTTGAACGTGGAATCAGCAATTTAGCTCAGGCGAATCGATGGCTGGCACAGATGATTAAGAGCGGCTACCGAGCGCCTCTTACCGATTTGACAACATGGATTCGCAGGTAACCACAAGGCTGTAGTGTCGTGTCCCAAACGGATCCTTTTTGCCATGCAAAACAACGCTGATGATGATCCAGTGTTGAATCATCTCGCGCTCATGTCGACCATCACCGCAAACAACAACGGACACAGAGCCACCGGGACGGATGGCGTTCCCAGACTGCGCGCAATACCACCATTACAGCTGGCCAGCGACGATGACACAACTCAACCCATCTCCGTTCCTATCCGTGAAATCCAGTAATCCGTGTCATCCGTGATTCAGACTTTTTCTGCCCCCACCATGCAAGTCGGTAAGCAACGCTTCATAGAGGCGCACAAGCTCAACCACTATAATCAACATATGCCTGAAATCAGCAGGTTCTATGGGATCATCATAACGATGTATTTCTTCGACCACGACCCAGCCCATTTTCATGCGCGTTATGGCGATCATGAGGCAGAATTTGGGATTGATCCGATCGTTTTGCTCGCAGGGTGGTTACCACGACGAGCAATGGGATTGGTGATGGATTGGGCTGAACTTCATCAGAATGAATTACTGGTCAACTGGCAGAGACGGAATGATAGTGGCGGCATGCAGAAAGTGCAACCGCTACAGTAATGGAAAGATATGAAACAGCAACCCCGCATTGTGGCGGTTATAGCACTGCCGGATTACATACTTGAGTTGACATTTACTACCGGCGAGGTCGGGCAAGTGAGTCTGCGAGAATGGATCGTTGGTCGGGGTGGTATATTTGCGCCCATCGAGGACCCGAAGTATTTTGCACTGGTCACCGTAAATAACGAGATGGGCACGATTCAATGGCCAAACGATGTGGATTTTTGCCCCGATGTGTTGTATTCCAAAGCGACAGGCAAACCACTGCCCTTTGGCGAGATGGCAAGGGCTGTGGCGTAGTTCATCGCTGTTAAATGGCTTACGCCCCCGGCGAGATTCGAACTCACGACCTTAGCATTAGAAGTGCTCCGCTCTATCCACTGAGCTACGGGGGCAGTTGGCTATTTTGGCTATTAACGCATTTAATCGTCAAAAATAGGCCGAATGCCATTATACACAGAGCGCCCGCTTAACTGCGACAGCACCTCGGAGGATTTGCGCCGCATCGTATTGGCGAGATCAATCGCCGTGAGCGGTATGTTGTTATTCAACAGGAAGATGCGGAAGGCGGCCTCGAATACGGGCGTGCGTTGGGTTACAAAATCCGGGTTACTCGCGTTTTCGCTGCGAATGATCTGGAGCACCTGATCGAAGCGCTGCACCTCGCCCGTCTGGTCGTCGACATAGTCAAACATCTCAGACTGTCCCGGCGCGCCCACGCGTTCCTGCTGCTCCGCGGTCAGGCACTTATAAATCAGCACGCGCACATCTTGACCGTTCTCCTCAAACCAGGAATAGTCGATGTGAAATTTAGTAGTTTCTGTGGGTCGGAAGAACTTCATAATGTGATTTTACAGTATCGCAGCGACACGCGCTCTAGCGATGTTTGCGCCGGCGCAACACTAACAGATTCATTGCCACCATGACGACGCTGAGCACGGCGCCGGCAACCGCGCCGGCGATGATCGCGCCGCGCGTATCGAGTTGCGGCGACACATTGCCCTCTACGTTCCGCGCAATCAGGATGCCCACGGTCGAATCGCGCATGGCGACGTTGTTCGCAACAACGACTCCCAGCGCCGAGGACTTCACCTCCGTCACGTTATCGGCAATCAGCACCTCGCCCTCGATGCCCGAGCGCTCCAGAAAACCACGCGCCTTGCCGATGCAGGCCGCCAATGTCTCCGCCTCGTCGAGGCAGGGCATC
>Ga0118677_10015559_pt1 | contig 10552 bp, 10 predicted proteins | sample AliMusrvi5mmetaG_FD_86154 | JGI IMG/M metagenome (GOLD analysis project Ga0118677, IMG submission 86154)
GACAAAGGCCGTGGCTTTTTCAACGAACTCGCCGCGAAACAGCTCGCGGTGTTCAAGGGCCTCGGCTTTGCCGGCGGTTACCTCGGCGGCCTCGGCAAAGCGGAATCCTTCGGCAAGATCATCGAGTTGGCCCAGAGTTACGGCGAAAATGACTGGAAAGAGTTTGCCAAGGAAATCCAATTCGCGAAGCCGGACGAGTTTTATTTGTTCGAGGCGGATCCGGCGACCGGCCTCGGCGACATTACGCAGCTCAATCGGCAATACCGGTCTGCATTGCACGGCGAAGCGCCGCTGGGTTACCGGCTGACGCGGAAGATCCACGAGAAATTCTTCATCGACGGCGAGGGACTGTTCCCCACCATGCAGAAACTTTACGAGCGCCTCGAAAAGAACGGCGACAACCTCGCGGCGCGAGCGTTGCACAGCATTGAACGCGTCTCGAAGGAAATGGCATTTGGCTGCAAAGATTGCGGTGATTGTTCGTTGCCGGACACCGCTTACCTCTGCCCGCGCAACGCCTGCTCGAAGACCGGCCGCAACGGTCCGTGCGGCGGCTCAGCAAACGGCCGCTGCGAACTCGACGACAAGGATTGCCTTTGGGCCCGCGCGTACGACCGGCTAAAAGCTTACGGTGAAGCCGAACACATGCTCGACGGCCCGGCTGTGTTTTACAACGCCAGCCTTGACGGCACTTCAGCTTGGGCCAACACTTACCGCAACCGTGACCATCACGCCAAAAAGGAGAAATGACATGTCCCTACCCGGCCTGACCATCATCGGTGAATCCATCAACGATTCCGTTCCGTCTACGAAAAAACTTTATGAGGCCAACGACATTGCCGGCCTAAAAGAACTCGCCAAGTCGCAGGACCTCGGCGGCGCGACGTATATCGACGTCAACGTCGGCAAGCGGTCGCCGGATTTCCTGGCGGAAATGGTCCGGCAAGTCCAGAGCGTCACCGCCAAACCACTGTCGATTGACACGCCCGACCCGGTCATGGCCGAGGCCGCGCTCAAAGCCTACGACCTCAATCGCGCCGGCGGGAAGATCCCGGTGCTGAATTCCATTTCACCGTTGCGGACGCAAATGTTCGACCTGAAAAAGATTCTGGCGTTCAAGCCGATTCTGCTGGTGACTGAACGGAATGAGAATGGCGTCGGTCAACCCAACCACAACGTCGAGCAAACCTACGCCAGCGCAAAACAAATGCTCGCCGAAGCCGGCAAGCACGGCATTCCGGTCAGCGACTGCATCATCGATCCCGGCATCTCCCCGATCGGCGCGGATTCCGATGGTCAGTTCCAACGTCTCATGCAATCGATCCGGTGCATCCACGACGACGCGGCATTCAAAGGCGTCCACATGTCGGTTGGCCTCAGTAATTTCACCGTTATGCTCCCACCGAAACGCGCCGACGGTTCGCCGACCAAAGGCCCGCTCGAAAGTGCGTTCCTCACGCTGGCCATGCCGCTGGGCCTCGATCACGTCATTGGCTCGGTCAAACGCAAATACGAAACACTGACGCCCGATCAGCCGGCCCTGCAATGCCTGACTGCTTGCCTCACGCTCGAGGGCTTCGATGTCATCATGCGCGTCCAAGAATTTTACGCTTGAGGATTTGCCATGCCACTTTCCGACATTGAAATCGCCCGGCAAGCCAAAATGCTGCCGATTGAAAAAATCGCCGCCAAACTGCACATTCCGGAAAACGACATCGAGCGCTTTGGGAAATACAAAGCCAAGATTTCGCTCGATTACTTCCACAGCCTCGACAAGGCACCGACCGGCAAGCTGATTCTAGTTACCGCCGTCAACCCCACGCCGGCTGGCGAAGGCAAGACGACCGCCACCGTCGGTCTGGGCGATGCGCTCAACCGCATTGGCAAACGCACGGTCATCTGTCTCCGCGAACCGTCGCTCGGCCCGTGTTTCGGTGTCAAAGGCGGCGCGGCCGGCGGCGGCTACGCGCAAGTTGTGCCGATGGAAGACATCAACTTGCATTTTACCGGCGATTTCCACGCCATCGGCGCCGCGCACAATTTGCTCGCCGCGCTCCTCGACAACCATCTCACCCAAGGCAATGCGCGCGACATTGACGTCAACCGCATCATGTGGCGCCGAGTCGTGGACATGAACGACCGCGCGCTCCGAGAAGTCGTTCTCGGACTCGGCGGCCATGCCAACGGTATCCCGCGTGAATCCGGTTACGACATAACCGTCGCCTCCGAAGTCATGGCCGTGTTCTGCCTTTCCGAGTCGCTCAAAGAACTCCGGGAACGCCTCGGCAAGATCGTGGTCGCGTACACGCGCACCAAAAAACCGGTCACGGCCGCCGACCTCAAAGCCCACGGCGCGATGACTGTCCTCATCAAAGACGCGCTGAAACCCAATCTCGTCCAAACCTTGGAAGGCAACCCGGCGTTCGTCCACGGCGGCCCATTCGCCAACATCGCCCACGGCTGCAACAGCGTGTTGGCGACCAAACTCGGCCTCCGGCTTGCCGATTACACTGTGACGGAAGCCGGCTTCGGAGCCGACCTCGGCGCGGAAAAATTCCTCAACATCAAATGCCGTAAAGCTGGGATCCAACCCAATGCCGTCGTCATCGTCGCGACCGTTCGCGCACTCAAGATGCACGGCGGCGTCGCGAAAGCCGACCTCGGCAAACCCAACCCGGCCGCGGTCGAGAAAGGCATCGCCAATCTGGAGAAGCACCTCGAAAACATCCGCATGTTCAACCTCCCGGCCGTCGTGGCGATCAACCATTTCACTGCCGACACGGATGAGGAAGTCGCCGTCATCGTGAACCACTGCAAAACGCTCGGCGTCCGCGCCATCAAAGCCGACCACTGGGCGCGCGGCAGCGCCGGTGCCGAAAATCTCGCCCGCGCCGTCGTTGAGCTGGCGGAACAACCGCGGTCAAACAATTTCCAGTACCTTTACACCGACGAGATGAGTCTCTGGAACAAAGTCCGCGCGGTCGCGCAAAACATTTACGGCGCCGATAACATCATGGCCGAAGCGCGCGTCCGGGCGAAATTCAAGGAGTTCGAGGAAGCTGGTTACGGGCGCTTGCCAATCTGCATGGCCAAGACCCAGTACTCGCTCTCGACCGACCCGGCACTGCTCGGCCGGCCGAAAAACTTCGACGTGCCAATCCGCGATGTGAAGCTTTCTGCCGGGGCCGGTTTCGTTGTCGTTTTGACCGGCGACATCATGACCATGCCGGGCCTGCCGAAAGTTCCGTCCGCGGAAGTCATCGACATCAACGATCAGGGCGAAATCGTCGGCCTTTTTTGATGAAGCGCTGGTTCATTGCCGGCATGGGCACGGTGCTGCAACTGTGCCTCGGCGCGGTGTACGCCTGGAGTTATTTCCAGAAGCCGCTCGTGACCGGCTACGGCTGGAGCAACACGCAAGTCGCGTGGACGTTCAGCCTCGCAATTGGTTTTCTCGGCGTGGCGGCGGCGGTCGGCGGAGTTCTGCTTCCGAAATTCGGTCCACGCAAACTCGCCGTGACCGGCAGCCTGCTCTACGGCGCCGGTTACCTGCTCGCGGCGTTGGCGCTCCATCTGAAATCGCTGCCGTTGTTGTGGCTTGGCTACGGGGTGGTTGGGGGAATCGGTCTTGGGTTGGGCTACGTCACGCCCGTGGCGACCGCCGCAAAATGGTTTCCGGACAAAAAGGGTTTGGTCACCGGCATGGTCGTGATGGGCTTCGGCTTCGGGGCGCTGCTGATGAGCAAGGTCATTGCGCCGGCACTCGATGCCGCTTTCCAACATCAACTACCGCTCGTCTTTGCCGGCATCGGCTTGATCGTCGGTGCGATCAGTTTGATTTCTGCCGCCTGCCTGCGTAACCCGCCCGGTACGCCGGTAACTTCCGTCACCACTGCCGGCCTGGCGCCGGTCTGGTCGCGCCAGTTCGGGTTGATGTGGCTTGTGTTCTTTTGCAACATCGTGGCCGGGATTGCCATCATCAGTTTCCAGTCGCCATTGCTTCAGGATTTGTGGAAGAAAATTGACCCGACCTTGGCGCCGGTCACACTGGCGGCTTACGGCGCAACGCTGATTGCCGTCAGCTCGGTGTTCAACGGCTTGGGCCGGCTGGTTTGGGGCGGCCTGTCGGACCGGCTCGGGCAGCTCACAACCTTCCGTCTCATGCTCGTAACACAAGTCATCGCCTTCATTTCGTTGATGCTGACCGGCAACCCGTGGCTGTTTGGCACGCTGATTTGCTACGTGCTGCTCTGCTACGGCGGCGGCTTCGGTGTCATGCCGTCATTCGTGCTGAATGAATTCGGCCAGTCGCGGATGCCGGTCTTGTACGGCTGCATCCTGACGGCGTGGTCGGCCGGTGGCATCGTCGGTCCGCAGGTGGTTGCCTGGCTTAAAGATCACGCCGGATCGTCTGCGGCACCTGATGCCTTCGCACTCAGCGCCGGCTTGCTCGTGGTCGGTTTGCTGGTGTCGCTATTCTTAAAGCCATCCCGTAGTTGCTAGTTTTCTGCCGGGCTTGGCAATTGACTCTAAATTCTGCTACACTGATGCCGCATGAAAACTATTCGTGTTGGCAAATTAAACCTCGGCGGCACCGGCGCGCCGCTGTTCGTCATTGCCGGGCCGTGCGTCATCGAAAATGAAATGATGACGCTCCGCACCGCCGAAACACTTGCCGGCATCTGCGCCGAGCTCGGCCTGCCGTTCATTTTCAAAGCCAGCTTTGACAAAGCCAACCGCACCGCCGGCGCCAGCTTTCGCGGGCCCGGCCTGAAGCGCGGCCTCGCCACGCTCGCCAAAGTCAAACGCACGCTCGGCTTGCCGGTGCTCACCGACGTTCATGAAGTCGCCCAATGCCGGCCCGTCGCCGAGGTTTGCGATGTGCTGCAAATCCCGGCGTTCCTCTGCCGGCAAACCGATTTAATCCAGGCTGCCGCGCGCACCAAGCGTTGCGTCAATATCAAGAAGGGTCAATTTCTCGCGCCGATCGATGCGCAGTACGCTGTCGCCAAAGTCGAAGCGGCCGGCAACCACAACATCATGCTCACCGAACGCGGCACGACCTTCGGCTACGGCAATCTCGTCGTGGACATGCGTTCGTTGGCGATCATGCGCGAGCTTGGCTATCCAGTTGTGTTCGATGCCACGCACAGCGTCCAAATGCCGGGGGCGGGTGGCTTCACCGGCGGTGACCGGCGCATGGTCGCGGTGCTCGCCCGCGCCGCAGTTGCGGCCGGCTGCGACGGCGTCTTCCTCGAAGCGCATCCCAATCCCGACAAGGCCAAGAGCGATGCGGCAAACCAAGTCCCGCTTTCCCAAGTTAAAGATTTGTTGGCGAAACTCCGCGACATTCACGCCGTTGCGGCGGCATGAAACCCGAACTCCTCGCACCCGCCGGTAATCTGGACTGCGCCCGCGCGGCCGTCGCCAACGGTGCGGATGCCGTCTACTTCGGTCTCCAGCAATTCAATGCCCGGCAACGCGCCGATAATTTCACTGACAACCAGTTGCCGGCGCTCATGCAGTTTCTCCACGACCACAACGTCCGCGGTTATGCCGCGTTCAACGTCCTGATCTTCACCGACGAGTTGCCGGCGGCCGAACGCCAGCTCATCGCGCTTGACGCCGCCGGCGTGGACGCGGTGCTCGTCCAGGATTTGGGATTGGCCGTGCTGGCGCAGAAACTCGGGCTCGGCATGGAAGTCCACGCCTCGACGCAAATGACCATCACCGCGCCGGCAGGCGTCGCGTTTGTGGAACGGCTCGGCATCAAACGCGTCGTCATCGCCCGCGAAACTTCGCTCCGCGAACTCGCCAAGTTTGGTGAATCGCCGGTCGCGTTGGAAACTTTCGTCCACGGCGCGCTCTGCGTCGCGTACTCCGGCCAGTGCCTCACCAGCGAAGCGCTCGGCCAGCGCAGTGCCAATCGCGGCGAATGCGCGCAAGCCTGCCGGCTGCCGTACCAGCTTGTCGTGGATGGCGCGGTGAAAGATTTGGGCGACCGCCGGTATCTGCTCTCACCGCAAGACCTCGCGGCGGTCAGCGCGATCCCGGAATTGCTCCGGCTCGGCGTGACCGGCTTCAAGATCGAGGGCCGGTTGAAATCGCCCGAGTACGTCGCCGCCACCTGCCAGGTTTACCGGAAAGCCATTGACGCCGCGACCGGCGAATTCCCCGCCGACGACCGGTACAAACTGGAGCTGGCCTTCTCGCGCGGCCTGCACACCGGCTGGCTCAACGGCGTCAACCACCAAACCCTCGTGCCGGCCCGGTACAGCACCAAGCGCGGCCCGTTCGTTGGCGTGATCACGACGGTTTCCTACGATCACGTCGTCGTGGCCTGCGAAACGCCGGTCAAGGCGGGCGATGGCGTCGTGTTCGATACCGGCGGCAATGCTGACGACGAAAAGGGCGGGCGCGTCTGGGAAGTGCGCGAGGGCGCGTTCTTTTTCGAGCGCGGCAAAATTGATTTCACGAAGCTCAAGGCCGGCGACCGCGTCTGGAAAACCAGCGACCAGATTCTCACCCGCGAACTGCGGCGGACGTTTACCGGCGACATCCCGAAGCCGAAGCGCCGGCTCGACTTCCTCGTCACCGGCAAGGCCGACGGGCCGCTGATCATCGAAGCCAACGGCGTGCGCGTGTTCTCGGCAATGTCGCTGCAAACCGCCTACAAGCGCCCGCTGAACACGCCGGCCTTGCGCGACCAGTTGGGCCGGCTCGGCGAAACGGATTATGTGCTCGGCGAGATCACGAACAAAGTGGCCGGCCAAGTCATCCTGCCGGTCAGCGAGCTGAACCGCATGCGCCGGGATCTTGTCGCGAAGTTGCCGCCGCCGGCAGCAGCGGAACCCCGGCCCACCATCGCGCCGGTCCTGGCGACGCTCCTGCCCAAGCTCGCCGCGCCGACCGGTCAACCGCAGCTCAGCGTGTTGTGCCGGACCATGGAGCAACTCCAAGCCGCGCTCGCGGCCGGCGTGAAAACCATTTACGTGGACTTTGAGGATTTGCGCCGGTATCCCGACGCCGTGGCCGCCGCGCGCGGGCAGGCGGAAATCTGGCTGGCCACGCCGCGCATCCAGAAAGCGGGCGAGCAGGGCTTTTTCGAATTGATCGCGAAGGCGCAGCCGACGGGCGTGCTGATCCGCAACCTGGGCGGCTTGGATTTCTTCCGGCAAAGCGCGCTCCGCAAAGTCGGCGATTTCTCGCTGAACGTGGCGAACCCGCTGGCGGCGGACTTGTTGCTGCGCGAAGGCTTGGAGCGGGTGACGGTGGCGTACGATTGCAACGCGGCGCAGGTGCTCGACTTGGTGCGGGCAGTCGCGCCGGCGGGCTTGGAACTGGTGATCCACCAGCACTTGCCGATGTTTCACATGGAGCATTGCCTGTTCGCGGCGTTCCTGACCACCGGCACCGACCACACGAACTGCGGCCGGCCCTGCGACCGCCAAGTCTTGAAACTGCGCGACCGCGTCGGCATCGAGCATCCCATCAAGGCGGATGTCGGCTGCCGCAACACGGTGTTTCACGCCAAGGCGCAGAGCGGTGGCGAATTTCTCCGGCAATTCATCGAGGCCGGCGCGCGGGCGTTTCGGATTGAGTTGCTCGACGAGGACGCGGCGCGGACGCAGCAGGTGATCGAGGCTTACCGGCAGCTACTCGCCGGCAACGCGGCCGGGCTGGATCAGCTGAACGTGGTCCGCCAACTCGGCGTGACCAGCGGGACCTTGACGGTCTTGAGCTGACCGGCGGTGCGTTACAACTGGAGCCAGACGCGTAAGCGCGCGTTCAAACGTTGCTGATCCGCCACCGACAACACACCTACTTTCTTCACAACGAGACGGTCTTCCACTGTGGCGAGTTGCGCTTTGATGCCACAGGTGACATTCAGACCAGCCGCGCGCCACTCTTGAATGGGCAGATCAGTGTTGGGAAGTTGCGACGAAATCGGGACGAGAAACAGGTCGGTACCGTTTTGGCCAATCACGACCGCGGGACGCACCTTGCGGCTGGTCAGGTCGGTAAAGGGAATCGGCAGCAGGACAACATCATTGCGCGAGCAGTTCATTGAAAATGTCGTCGGCTGGATTGTCCCAGGTTTTCAGGAGGGCCGCGGCGGAATGTTTCAGCCATTCGTCGCGCTCGGAATCGGTGTCTTCGATGGTGACTCGAACGTGTGACTTTTCCGGCAATGCCAGCGGTTTGGGCAGCACCAGCGTCCCGTGTTCGTAGATGGCTTCAACGGTCGTGGACATAACTGGAAGATACGGGGATTGCCGCGAACTTGCAAGAGTGCAACTCGGCGTGACCGGCGCCGGTCTTGAGCTGATCAATGGCGCGGCGCGCGCTTGTGCAGGTCGCGCAAGTGGCGGTAGCCAACTAATTTCTTCTGGGCTTCGTCCCAGAGCCGGAACTTGAGCGAGGCTAGGCTGCCGGCCAGGGTGATGGGCTTCACGCCTTGAAACATCAGATGCGCCTTGTGACAGCGTTCCAGATTGTAATTCGGAATCCGCGCGCTCAGGTGGTGGATGTGATGATAGCCGATGTTGCCCGTAAACCACTGGAGCACCCGCGGCAGCTTGTAGAACGAACTGCCTTGCAGGGCGGCGGCCGTGTAATCCCACTCCGCGCCGCGTTCCCAATACACCCCTTCGAATTGATGCTGCACATAAAACAGCCAGAAACCCGCCGCGCCCGCCACCGTGATCACCGTCAATTGAATCAGCACATAGGCCTCGATGCCGAACAGCAGGCTCAAGCCCGCCGCCATCCCCAGAATCGCCAGATTCATCCAATGCACCGAATTCCGTTCGCGCGGGCTTGCGGTGGCTGAGGTAAACCGCTGCTTGACCAGCATCACCAGCGTCGGCGCGATCACAAACAACACCACCGGGTTGCGGGCCAACCGATACGCGAACCGCCGCGCCCGGGTCGACTCCAGATATTCCTGCACCGTCATCGTCCAGATATCGCCGGTCCCGCGTTTATCCAAATCGCCGGAGGACGCGTGATGAATCGCGTGTTCCCAGCGCCAGTGATAATACGGCGTGAACGTGATGACGCCGGCCAGGAACCCCACCACATCATTGGCCCGGCGCGACTTGAAAAACGACCCATGCCCGCAATCATGGAAGATGATAAAGATCCGCACCACGAACCCCCCCGCCAGAATGGCCAACGGCAGCGTGAGCCACGGCGCCACCGCCCGGCACCAAAACATCAGCCCCCACAGCAGCGCATACCCGCCAAACGTGTTCGCGATCTGCCAGAGCGCCCGCACCAACGACGGCTGCTGATACTCCGCCACAACGGCGTGCCACGCCGGCCCGTTTTCGATTGCTTGATCCGAGTGCATTGTCTGACCCAATATACTCCACCGCGAAAGGAAATTGGAGAGCGAATCCCCCGACGCCGGAACCGCCGCTGAGCAACGAAACTTGCGCGGGAATCTTCAAGTTGTCACCATGAGCTTGTCGAATGGTCTCGGTCTGGGTACACTCCGCCGGCATGGCTAAGAAGAAACCTGCTGCGACACCGGCCCCGGCCAAACCCTCCGCGCTTAAGGAATGCCAATGCATTCGTCCAACGAACAAAATTTGAAACTGGCGGCATCCAGATGAGCAACCGCCGACAGAACGAGCGGAAGTTTGGGCATTGGGAGACATTGCCGAGTGGCGGACGCCGGTATCATTTGGTGGTGGTGGGTCGCGGTGGCTGGTGCGCCGCGTATTTCAAAGAAGTGGACGCCAACGAAACGACGGTCCGGTTCTGGCAGGAGATTTACGACGAGACCCAGCGATTGGTTGAGGTGCATGAAAAGTTCCCGGTGGATAACGGCCACCAGAAAGCGTAACTTATGGCCATGACGATCACAAAACAGACTGCGGCAACCAAGCTCACCGCCTATCTGCACCACGAAATCACGCTGGCGCAACTAGTGGACTGGGCCGAGACCGCGCTGCTGGACGGCGCATTTGCCCCGCGTGACGCCATTGTCCTGTCGGCAGTAATCGCCCGGCTCGGACTGGCCGATGTGCGCGCATTCGGGCTAACGTGGGACGATTGCGAGCAGTTCCTCCGGCAACTCGGCTACGCTGCGCATGTAGAAGTCGCGGCGGCTGGAGTACCGGTCGGTTCCGTGCATGAGAAGCCGGGCCGAAAATACGGCAGTAAGTAACCCGTTTCTGGAAAGAGGAAGTTGCCGGCGGAAAGGAAGGCGAGCACCGGCAACGCGTTCAGCGCGGCGTTCGTGCTCCACGAACCATCGGCGCGTTGCTGGCTGGCCAGCCAGGCCAAGCCGCGCGCGACTTCATCCGACGCGGCAAAGGTGGCCGGGCACAACAGCAGGATCAAGACGCAAACCTTCATCGCCAGAACTGTAGCAAAGCTCCGCCCCCGTTGCCCGCTGAAAATTGCCCAAATCGCGGCGAGCCGTCTGTTGTTGACGGCAATTCTTGGCCTGAATAAACTCCGCCGCATGGCAAAGGAATCCGAGTAGCGCGCGATCGCGATGAAACCCTCGGTGCGCGCGTGGCCGTTTGAATCAAAGTAC
>Ga0118677_10015561_pt1 | contig 10551 bp, 9 predicted proteins | sample AliMusrvi5mmetaG_FD_86154 | JGI IMG/M metagenome (GOLD analysis project Ga0118677, IMG submission 86154)
CGCTGGAGCCGAGCATCGTGGCCCAGCGGCGGCTTGACGTTTACGCATATTTTCTTCTCATCGACGGCGAGTTCTGGCCGCAAGGCCAGAGCGCCACGCTCGACGCACTCACGGCCATTGGATTCCGAGTGAATCCACACCGGGGAAGAGTGCACTCCGTCGACGACATGGCAAAGTTCATTGAGGACGCCGAAGCCCGGCGCGCCAAGCTTGGCTACGAGATCGATGGCGTGGTGCTGAAGGTGGACGCCTACCGCACCCAGCAGCGCCTGGGCTATACCGGCCGCGCGCCGCGATGGGCCATCGCCTACAAGTTCACCGCCAAGTCGGGCATCACCCAGCTCAACGACATCCTCATCACCGTGGGCCGCACCGGCAAGCTGACCCCGACGGCAATGCTGACGCCGGTATTTATCGGCGGCGCCACCGTGAGCCGCGCCACGCTGCACAATGCGGACTTTATCGAGCGCATGGGCCTGCTCATCGGCGATTGGGTCAAGGTGGAGCGGGGCGGCGACGTGATTCCCAAAGTCGCAGAAGTTGTGGAAGACGCCGAACACCCCCGCGGGACACGCAAATTCTCTTATCCCTCGGAATGTCCTGAGTGTCATAACCCCGTGGTCCGCGTCGAGGGCGAGGTGGACTATCGCTGCGTGAACGTCGACTGCCCAGCCAAGCTGCGCGAGAGCCTTCTCCACTTCGGCTCGCGCGGAGTGATGAACATTGAGGGCCTGGGCGATGCCGTGGTGCAGCAGTTGCTCGATCGCGGCATGGTTCACAGCGTGGCCGATCTCTACGACCTCACAGAGGAGCAGTTGACGGGCCTTGACCGCTTTGCGAAAAAATCGGCACAAGCGTTGATTGCAGAGATCCAGGGCTCGAAGAATGCCGGGCTGGCGCGGGTGGTGATGGGGCTCGGCATTCGCTTTGTTGGCGAACGCACCGCAGAACTGCTGGCCGAGGAGTTTGGGAGCATGGATGCGCTAGCCGCCGCTACAGCCGAAGAGTTGGAGCGCGTTGAGGAAGTGGGCCCGCGCATCTCGCAGTCTATTTTGGAGTTCTTCTCGCAGGCGGCAAATCTGGCCCTCATCGAACGGCTCAAAGCTGCCGGGGCGGATATGACGGCAGAGAAGCGCCAGCGCTCTGAACAGTTGGCAGGCCTGACGTTTGTGCTGACCGGAACGCTGCCCACGCTGACCCGCGACGAGGCCAAGCAGAAGATTGAGGCCGCTGGCGGAAAGACCGCCGGATCGGTGAGCAAGAAGACCAGTTACGTGGTGGCGGGCGAAGAAGCCGGCTCAAAGCTCGAAAAGGCCTTGGAACTCAATATCCCCGTCCTCGACGAAGCGGGGCTGCTGGCGCTGCTGAATTCCAGCGCATAAACAGCTCAACCGCCAACCTTCCCCGCTCAACCTTCCACAGCACCCCGGGTGCCCCATCCATTCGTCGGCTTTTTCGACGAATGGGTGGGATACCACAAACCTCAACCCTCCACGGTCAACCTTCGAAAACATCTGAATTCCCCAAGTCAGTTTGACCGGCGGCGCAGCGCCACTTGCGGCAGCCGCTCGGCAGAGCGCATTTCGCGCTCGCGTTCCCGCTCCCAGGCTTCCGCTCGCCATTGGCGCGACATGTAAACAGGCGGTTCTTCGGCCCTTTCCGGCGGCTCGTTGAGAGGTAAACGCGAGGGTAGGGCAACCAGTTCAACGGGGGGCCTCGGCACGGGCCGCATCGGCAAAGCGGGCGCCGGCGAAGGAACCAGGCGCGCCGATGATTGGACCTCGGCATAGGCGGCGCCGGAGGTAAGGCTGGCATTGGTTGCGGAGAGCGGCTCATCGAGGTCGGCGTCATCGGCCGCGGACGGATGCGCGCGAGCCTGCAGGGCGCGGGCCATGAACTCGTCCACCAGTTTGTGCAGGCAGGTTTGCCCGCAAAGGTGCTTTGCCCCCGGACGCTGGCGGTTGCGGGTGTTCCATCCGCTGATCCGCAGTTCTCCCCCCTGGTCGTAGGCCACAAACCAGTGGTTGGTCTGCTTCTTTTCAGTTCCGCAGATGTCGCAGGATATGGCCTGCCGGATCACCGCACTCCCCCTGTCTGGTCAACTTCTCTAATGCGATTGCAGGCTCCCTGCCGGGCCGGCGCCGCGAGCAATCGAAAAAAGGCAGCAACTCCCCGGCGACGAACCAGAGGAAATCTGGAATCGCTCTCCTTCATTTCATCGCGCGCGGGAACGAATTGGAGAGAACTGGAGGGAAAGAATCTGCAATTCAGGCAAATTCGGACGAACGAGGATGGGAATGTCCTGAAATGGAACTTGCAGGGGGCAAGCGTGGGCGGGGGACGCCCACGCTACTGCCGGGTTCGACGACTCTTACGGGCGCGGCGCGAAGTATCCCTTGCGGGTGCGGACCATGTAGCGCCGGTCGTTGCAATAGAGGTAGATGGGGCGGAAGGTTCCATCGTATTTGAAGTCTGCCGGAGTGTAGGTAAGCGCATATTGGCTGCGCAGTTCCTCTTCGATTTCGTGGAAGCTGTTGGAGACCTCTTCAACGCTGGGCGGAAAGAAGACCTTGCCGCCTGTGTCGCCAGCCATCTGGGTCAGGACTTCGTCGCCCTTGCCGCGGCTGGGGGTCCAGTTGGTGCTGATGGCGTAGATGATGGTCTCGGCCCGCTGGCACTCCTTGATGGCTTCGTCGGGATGGACGCGGCTCTGGTTGTCGTCGCCGTCAGACAGCAGCACGATGGCCTTGCGCACCGGTTCCTGCCCGCGCGAGACATCGAGAAGCTTGTCGCGGCAGGCGGTATACACGGCGTCAAACAGGGCGGTTCCGCCGCCGGGACGCAGGCGATTGATGCCTGTTTCGAGGCCGTCGATATTGTTGGTCCAGTCCTGGGTCAGATTGGGCGTGACGTCGAATCCCATCACGAAGGCGCGATCGCTGCGGGCCTTGATGATCTGCAGCAGAAACTCGGTGGCCGACTGCTGCTCAAACTGGAAGCGGGAGCGGATTGAAGTGCTGGCATCAATCACAATGCCGACGCGCAGCGGCAGGTTGATCTGCTGATGGAAGGCATTCACCCTGGAGGGCGCCTTGCGGTCGTCAAGCAGCGCAAAGTCGCTTTGCTTCAAGTCGGGGATGTAGCGCCCGTGCTTGTCGGTAACGGTGAAGATGAGATTGACTTCGTTGACGCCTAGCTTGATGACTGGGGCATTCGCGTCGCCCTGCTGATCGGTTGCCGCGGGTTGCTGGGCCGCAGCCGGAGGTGCGGGCTGGGGTGCGGCTTGCTGCGCCTGCAAGGTGGCAGCGCAAAATACAGCCGCGAAAACAAAGGACGAAAGGTGTCTGGTCATGGCTATCTCATTTTAACAATTGGAGCCGCCGTTTTAGCGCGGGTCCGGGTTTTAGACGCTTCAGGCGCGGGTTTCGCTTTTGGCAGCGGGGCCGCTCCCAGGCGTTTGAGAAAGGTTTCCAGTTCCTCCGGCAAGGGAGCTTCAAGTTCCAGCAGTTTTCCCGTGACGGGGTGGGTAAATTCCAGGCGGGCCGCGTGAAGAAAATTGCGCCCCAGCTTGATGCGCTCCGGCTCTGACTTGCGGCGCGCCGCCTTGGAGATGGCCGCCTGCGAGGCGACCTGGTCGGTCAACTGGCCGGGACCGCCGTAAAGCACGTCTCCCACCACCGGGTAGCCGATCGACGCCATGTGCACGCGGATCTGGTGGGTACGCCCGGTCTCGATGCGCACCTTGACCAGCGTGAATTTGCCGAAGCGGTTTTCAAGCCGCTGCACCACTTCATAATGCGAAACCGCGGTGCGCGCATTGTCCAGCGGTTTGGTGGTCATGCGGGTGCGGCGCATGGGGTCGCGGCCAACCCCGGCGTTGATGGTGCCCCGCTGACGCTCGACCGCGCCCTGAACCAGGGCAAGATAGGTCTTCTTGATGTTGCGGCCGGCAAACATCTCTCCCAGCGCGAGGTGGGTGCGGTCGTTTTTGGCCACCACGATCAGGCCGCTGGTGTCTTTGTCCAGCCGATGCACGATGCCGGGCCGCAAATCGCCGCCAGTGGCCGAAAGCGCCTTGAACCGATACAGCAGCGCGTTGACCAGAGTGCCGCGGTTGCGCGCGTCCTCATTCTGCCCCGAGCCGGCGTGAACCATCATGCCGGCCGGCTTGTTGACCACCGCCAGGTCGGCGTCTTCAAAGACAATGTCCAGTGGAATGTCTTCTGCCGTGGCCTTGAGCGGCGTAGGGTGCGGCTCGCCGGTGATAACGATCTGCTCGCCGCCGCGCAGTTTGAGCGATGGCTTCTCGCTTTCGCCGTTCACCAGCACGTCGCCCTGGTCCATGAGCATTTGCACGCGCGAGCGGCTGACGCCTTCAAGTTGCGCAACGAGAAACTGGTCAAGGCGCTGGCCGCGGGATTCAACGGGTACGGCGATGGTGCGCGGTTCAAACATGGGGAGACTCCTGGCCGGCATCGGCCGCCTCGTTTATCGCTGGCATTTCCACGGCTGACGTTTCCAAGGTGGGCTGTCCCTCAATGGATGGGTGCCCCATCCTTTCCGCGTCCTCTTGCGGCTGTCCCTCGACTGATGGGTGCCCCATCCTTTCCGCGTCCTTTTGCGGAAAGGGTGGGATACCACGATCCTCGACCTGCCGTTTCCGTTCCAGCAGCAACAGCGCGCCAATCAGCACCAACACCACCGCGGTCAATTGCGGCCCATCGATGGCGCCGCCCAGCAGCGTGCCGCGTCCCTCGGGGTCGCGCCAGAACTCGGTGACGTAAACCGCTATTCCCGAACCCAGTAAGGCCAGCCCCGCCACGTCGCCCGGCTGCCGCCGGCGCGGCAGCCAGTAGCAGAGAAAGCCGGAAAGGGCGAAATACGCAAGCGCGGCGTAGGCCTGAACAGGATGAATCGGCAAACCGAGCGGCGCGCCGCTCCAGCGGGTTGCCAACGGGTGGGAGAGGGTGATGGCCCAGGGCACGGTGGTTTCTGTGCCGTAGCCGGAGCCGGCCATCAGCGCGCCCAACTGCTCAAAGGCCAGCCCAAGCGCCAGCGGCGCAGCCAGGGCATCGGCAGTGGCAAATGCAGGCATGTGCTGCCGGCGGATGTAGAGTACCGCGGCAGCTGCGGCCACCAGCGCTCCGGCAGCGGCCAGCAGCGGGTGATGAATCATGGCCAGCCCAAGCAGCCAGCGGGGATGGAGGCGCAAAGCGCTCCAGTTAATGGCGATAAGCAGCATCCGCGAACCAAGCAGGGCGGCAAACAGGGCTACGACACAGAGATTCCAAAGCTGGTTGGGATTGACCCCGGCGGCGGCAGCAAGCTTTTGGGCCAGAAAAAGCGACAGCAACACGCCCAGCGCGGCCATGGCGCCGTAAGCGGGGATAATGACTGCGCCGATGTGGAAGAGGACTGGATGCACCTAGGTAAGCATACGGCATTGCAAGATAAGCCGCTGCCGCCGCATTAGTGCGGGGAGGTAGAATCCGGCCCACGGGGCCGTGAGTAATGCGCTGGTGAACCCGTCCAAAGACGGTGGAGCTCTCCGCGGTTCATTAGGCATTCCGGACTGGCGGACACTGCACACAAAACCGATTGTCGAGTCGAGCCCCTGTTCATGAATGTTGGTTCAACCAGCGTTAACTACCCACCTGCTTTGCAGGCCGGTTTCTATTGCGGATACTACGGGTCCAGAAGCAGAATTACAAGTCTTGTGCAGGAGGGCTGCAATGTGCTACGTTTTTGCCCGCCGCTTTCGGGAGGGGTTCCCGAAAGCGGCATTCCTTCTCTAGGACCCGGTCTTGCGCTCTGCGTCGAGCACTTCGTCAAGCAGGCCGCGCAGGCTTGCGGCGCGCGCCGTGCCCTGGCTGGCATCGGCGCCCACTGCATCGTTGGCCTGGGACAGTTCGTCGGCCAGGTTGAGCGCGGCCAGCACAGCCACGCGCAGCGAGTCCACAGTGCGGCCCTGGGCCGCGACGGCGCGCATTTTGGCGTCAACCCGCTCGGCCAGGCGCGCAATGTGCGCCGGATCCTGGCCGGAGAGGTGATACGTCTGGTCGTAGATGGTTACGGTCACGTAGCTGATCGGGTTGGCGGTGTTTTCCTGGGTCAAGCTGACCTCACAATTCGAGTGAGTCGAGTTGCGAGAGCAGCCGCTCGACCCGCTGCCGGACGTGGTCGCGCTCGGCACGGAGGGTGTTCAATTCAGACTGAAACTGTTCAATCCTGGAGCTATGTTCGGCGGCAAGGGCTTCGGCAACCGTGGCGCGCGCCTCGGCTTCGGCGCGGGCAATCCGCTCGCGCTTCACCAGGTTGACAGCGCGAAGGATGCGATCTTCAAGAGCGGAAAAATCGTCCACGCTCAGGGCCAGTGCTGCTGCATCCGCGGGCGGCTCCTGAACCTGCGGCGGCTCGGGCTCGAAATGAGGTTGCTCGGGCTGGGGTTCGGGCTCAAAATGAGCCTGCTCAGGCTGAGGCTCCGGCTCAAAATGCGCGTGTTGCTCTGGCTGCTGCTCTGGCTGCGGCTGGTCTAGAATTTCTGTTTCCCACGAAAAATGCGACATTCGAAAAAACCTCCGCGCAAATGCAACTTACCCGGCCAAGTATAGCGCCATTTTGTTGCGCCGCCGCGCCTAACTGCGCAGCCGTGCGCCTACTTTGCCAACAGCCTCAACCACCTGCGCCTGGAAGCCTTGCAACTCTTCTTCGCGTAGCGTGCGGTCCGGCGCCTGGAAGGTGGCGCCCATCAGCAGCGAGTACTCTCCCTTGCCCAGTTTTGCGTCGCGGAAGACCTCGCGCACACGCCACTCGACGAGTTCCGGAATCTGCAGTGCAGCGAGGGCACGGTCTATCGTCTCCCACGCGATGTTCTCGCCCAAAATCAGGGAGAAATCGCGGCGAACAGGCTGGAAGCGGGAGATATCGCGGGCTGCGGGCCTGCGCAAGGGCAGCTTGTAGAGGCGGTCGAGATAAAGCTCGCCCACCAGGACAGGATCTTTGAGTTTGCGAGCCGCAGCTTCGCGAGGGTGCAACTGGCCGAACCAGCCCACGGTTGCGCCGTCAACGGCAACGCGCGCGGCACGATACGGATGAAGCCACGCAGGCGTGATGCCGGCCTCGGCCGGGAAGCGGTCAAAGTAGACGGCGCGGGCCTGGAACCGCGCCAGCACCTGCTCGACGACGCCTTTCACGTCCTGGAACTCGATTGCCCGCGTGGGATGAAGCGCGCCCTGTTCAGGCAGGCTGCCCACGGCGCCGAATGACAGCGACGGGCGTTCTTCCACTTTTTCAGTAGTGCCGCTGAAGACCGTGCCCAATTCGAAGAGGCGCACATCGCTGACATCGCGGTTCAGGTTCCCGGCCACCATGGCCAGCATGCCTGGGACCAGCGAGGGACGCAGCACTCCGGCTTCTTCGCTGAGCGGGTTGCCGAGCGGCACCACCATGCCAGGCTGCGGCGCGGTTAGCGCGGCCTCGGCGGCAGAACAGAAGGTGCTGGCGATAGCTTCGTGGAATCCGGCAGACAGCAGCGTGCGGCGGACCGCGGTTTCGGCCTCTGCCCAGGGCAGCGCCCGCACGCCTTCGCCAAAGGCCGGCAAAGTGTTGGCAAAGCCGTTGTAGCCGTAGACGCGGGCCACTTCTTCAATCAGGTCGATTTCGCGCTCGAGATCCAGCCGCCAACTCGGCAGTGTCACCAGCCAGGCAGCGCCTTCATCGCGCGCCGACCCCGCCGTCTTTGCCAACTCCGCGAACTCCGCTGTCTTTGCTAACTCCGCCAGTCCACACCCCAAAGCCGTCAACACGCCCTCGACAGTGGCTGCGGTAATGCCTTCCTTCTTTACGGTGGCGCCCAGAATTCGGTGTACTTCGCTGAGCGCGAGGGCGATAGGTTGTCGAGCTGCCGTGCGGGCCTCGGCAGCAGGGATGCGCACGTCTACCAGGTCGCCTTCGATGTGACCGCCATTGGCCAGCAGGACGCTGCATACGATGGCTGAGGCAACAGGCGCAGCGTTGAAGTCGGCCCCGCGCTCGAAGCGATGGCTGGCGTCGGTGTGCAATCCGTGACGGCGCGCGGTGCGGCGAACGGCCACTGGATCGAACCACGCCGCTTCAACGAGGACGTTGGTCGTCGCGGGGGTAATCATCGTGTCCCAACCGCCCATGACGCCAGCCAGGGCCAGAGCCTTGACGTGGTCGGCGACGACCAGATCTTCCGGGTCGAGCGTGCGTTCCACGCCGTCCAGGGTCTTCAGCTTCTCGCCTTTTATGGCGCGGCGCACAAGGATGCCGCCTTCAATTTTGTCTAGGTCGAAGGCGTGGGTGGGCTGCCCCATGGCGAGCCACGCAAAGTTGGTGGCGTCAACGGCGTTCGAGATGCACTTTTGTTGGAGCAGGCCAAAGTAGGTAGAGACCTCTGCGCCAGGGAACCAGTCGCGCGAGTCGGCGATGGCGACGCCGCGCAGGACCCGCGCCGTGAACCGACCGCATGCGTCTTCGGCTTCGATGCGGACAGGAAAGTCCTGACCGGGCGGGCGGAATTCGGGAAGCTCAAAGACGAGCTCTGGCAACTCAAGCCCGTAAATAGCCGCTGCCTCGCGGGCCACGCCGTAGTGGTTCATGGCGTCGACGCGGTTGGTAGTGATGTCCATCTCGTAAAGCGAGCCGTTGCCTTCGCCCAAGTCATAAATGCCCTCAACGGCAATGCCGCGCAGGGTAAGGGCTTCGGCGAGTTGGGCGTCGTCAACGGGAAGGGCGGGCAGATAACTGCGGAGCCATTTGGTCAGTATGTTCATTGATTAAGATTCTCTTTTCGCAAGTTGGCGCACTTCGCGCGATGGCGAGTTGGCGGGTTCGCGCGATTCAGGCAATTCTGATTCCGATGCCAGCACGCCGAGCAGACCGTTGATCAACTTGGCTACGCGAGTACCCAGGTCCAGAAGTTCTTCGCTTGTTGATTGGTCAAAAAAGCTCAGGCTTGCCGCCAATTCAGTTTGGGTCTGCAGTTCATTGATGGCCGCGCGCGCTGCTCCGAGGCCCCTCCGCATCTCGGTGTCGTTCAAACGCCCGTGTGCTTCTGCAATATGGCTCGCCACGCTCACTGCAGACCGGCGCAACTGCATCCTCAACCCAAAGGTCTCTGACTTCGGGAACTCCTCTGTTCGCGTGTAGATCAAGCGCGCGAGGTCCATGGATTTTTGCCAAGCTATTAAATCGCGATAATTCCGCGTCCTGCTCATCTTGCCAACCTGCCAACTTGCCATCGCGCGAAGCGCGCCAGCCTGCTAAACAAACTGATTCAAAAACCGCATATCTCCTGCGTAAAGACTTCCGATTTCGCTGATGCCGTACTTCATCATGGCGATGCGCTCCACGCCCATGCCGAAGGCAAAGCCGGAAATCTTCTTCGAGTCGTAGGTGGGCTGCTTCTCGGCAGCGAAGGCGAAAACGGCAGGGTCAACCATGCCGCAGCCCAGCAGTTCAATCCAGCCGGAGTTCTTGCATTTGCGGCAGCCCTTGCCGCCGCAGAAAATGCAGCTGATCTGCACGTCGGCCGATGGCTCGGTAAACGGAAAGAAGGACGGGAAAAAGCGCGTCTTCACCGCCGAGCCGAACAGGGCTTTCATGGCGTGATCCAGCGTGCCCTTCAAATCACTGAAGGTAATGTTGGTGTCGACGCAGAGGCCCTCGACCTGGTGAAAGATGGGCGAGTGCGTTGCGTCCTGCGCGTCGTTGCGGTGCACCTTGCCGGGGATGACGATGCGCACCGGGGGCGGCTGCTGCTCCATGGTCCGCATCTGCACGGGCGAGGTGTGGGTACGCAGCAGCAGGCGGTCGCGCTGCGAGCGGCGTTCCTGGTTGGCCACCACAAGCGTGTCCTGCGTGTCGCGCGCCGGGTGCCCGGGCGGAAAATTCATGCTCTCGAAGTTGTAGTAGTCGGTCTCCACCTCGGGACCAACGCCCACCGAGTAGCCCAGGGCCGCAAACACGCTCACAATCTCATTCAGCGTCCGGGTAATGGGGTGCTCCGCGCCGGTAAGGCGGCGCGTACCGGGCAGCGTGATGTCGATGGCCTCGGCTGCCAGCGCCGCATCGGTGGGCCCTGCGCCGGTGGCCTCATCGAGCAGGGCCTCGACAACCGCTTTGAGCGCGTTGAAGCGCTGGCCCAGCAGCTTTTTGGCCTCTGGCGGAGCGGCCTTGAGCCAGCGGCCGGAAACGTCGTTGAGCCTGCCCTGCTTGCGCCCCAGCCACTCCAGGCGAAAAGCCTCTACCGCCGCCTCGCCGTCCAAGGTCGCCGCCGCCGCTCGCGCCTGCCGCTCTAGCGCCGCAAACGCCTGGTCAAGCGCACTCTCGTCAAATGCAGCCAAATTGGGAATCGCTTCGTTCGTCATGAGTAACAATCAGGATAAACCACCATACGCGTGAGGCTGACTGATCTTGCCCGCGCAAAACGTATCCCTTAGCGAGCTGCTCTAATGCGAAGGGGTAGCGAAGATGAGGAATGGGAAGCGGGGCAGGTACACGCTGGAGTTCAAGCAGGAAGCGGTTCGA
>Ga0118677_10015562_pt1 | contig 10551 bp, 8 predicted proteins | sample AliMusrvi5mmetaG_FD_86154 | JGI IMG/M metagenome (GOLD analysis project Ga0118677, IMG submission 86154)
TATTCACGAGGTGGGCCAGCCAATGCTCGACCTTGGTGGTGCGGAAAGGATGCACGTCGAAGCAGACATATTCGCCGTTCTTGCCGTAGCCGTTGCGCTCCAGCGCGCGGACCTGGTTGAAGGCGACGCGCAGATTCGCGCTGGCGAAGGGCTTATCCTGGTCGAACTTGAGGCCGTTCTGATCGTTGAGATGCAGGGACCACAGTTTGCCGAAGGACATCGCGAAGTCGATTTCGTCCGCGGGATCCAGTCCGGCGAGGATGGCATGCGCGGATTCGATGAGGCAGCCGACCCGTTTGGAGTCGCGGGTGAGTTGAGCGAGGGCGAGGGCGTGGCCGATGGTCGGGATATAGGCGTGGTCCATCGGCTCGTTGGGCTTGGGCTCGATGGAGATGCGGATGTTCCGGTTGTGGGCGAGCATCTTGTCGAGTGCCTGAACGAGCAGCTCGACACTGCGCTGGCCGTTCTTGGCCTCGCGCATGTAGGTGCCTTCGCGCGCGAGCCAAAGCACGACCAGGTCGGTGTCGAGATAACCGGCGATGTCAATGCACCGCAGCGAGCGGTCGATGGCATATTGCCGGCACTTGGGGTCGTTGCTGGTGTAGGCGCCGTCAATCGTATTCGGACTGAACCAAAGCCGCGGGGCGACCATCTCGGCCGCGACGCCGGCGTCATCCAGCTTCTGCTTGAGTTCTTTCGCTTCCTTGCGCAGTTGCGCGGCGGACTTGCCGTCAATGTCCGGCACGGCATCGTCGTCATGAAACATCATGGCGTCGAAGCCCAGCTTCTTGAGCTGCTCAAGCTTCCAATCGAAAGTTTGGACGGGGCGGGTTGTCGGGCCGTAGGGGTCCTGGCCTTCGCTGATATTCCAGGGGCCGAAACAGAATTTGTATTGGTGTTGTTTTGCCATAAAAGTCAGGTGAGACTAGCCGGGGCGCCGGGAAATCAAAGCCCAAAATGCGTCCAAATTTGCGTGGCATGCTGCCGCCGACGTGATATAAACACCCCGAGGCAAATTATGACGACCAGCAAGCCAGCTACAAACACGGATCCCAATGCGCTGGGACGAGTTACCTTTCTCGACGGCCAGGGCGACCTGCCCATGCTTGAAATCAGCACCCACTGGAGCACGGCTGAAATCTATCTCCTCGGCGCACATGTCACGCAATTCAAGAAGAAGGACGAGCCGCCACTGCTTTTTTTGAGCCAATGCAGCCGGTTCAACGAGGGACATCCTATCCGGGGGGGCATTCCGGTGATCTTTCCGTGGTTCGGCCAGCGGGAGGGACTGGGCCAGCACGGGTTCGCGCGCGTGAAGTCCTGGGACTTGAAGGAGGTTCTCCCGGCCCCCGATGGCAGTGTCAGCGTGCGTTTCCGTCTGCCCGATTGTCCGGAGGCGGCAGCCTTCCCTCCATTCACGGCGGATTATGTCGTCACGGTGAACCAGTCGCTTACGCTGCAGCTCATCATCACCAATCAATCCAAGGACGCGGAGTTCACGTTCGAGAATTGCCTGCATACCTACTTCGAGGTCGCCGACGCCACCGCCATCTCGATACACGGATTGAAGGGCGTGTCCTATTTGGACAAGGTGGCCAGCTTCCTGGAGAAGACGGAAACGAGCGACGCCCTGCGAGTCGCCTCTGAAGTGGACCGGATCTTCCTGAATACCGCCGGCACGGTGGAAATCCTCGACCCGCGCATTGGCCGAAGAATCCGCGTGGAGAAGCAGAGCTCCGCCTCAACGGTCGTTTGGAATCCTTGGATCGCAAAGTCACGGCAGATGTCTGATTTCGGCGACGAGGAATACGAACATATGATCTGCGTCGAATCTGGGAACGTAGGTTCCAACAGTATCGGCCTGCCCCCCGGCGGAATTTCCAGGCTCACCGTTAAGCTGAGCAGCGAAACGCTGAAGTAGGTACTGCCCCAAGGCCATCATGGCAAATCTATCCGTCGCCTACGTGGTTTTGGCCTTCGCCCTGGCAGTCGGCGGTGGGGCTTTGGGCGCGTCGCTGGGGAGCTCACACCAGCGGTTGTGCGCCCTGATCAGCCTGGGGGCGGGGACGCTGCTGGGTGTCACCCTCTTTGCCATCCTGCCGGAAAGCCTCGCAGCGTTGCGCTGGTGGGGGACGTTGCTGGCGATGGGATCCGGTTACGCGGTCTTCTTTTTTATCAGCAAGTACGTTTACCACGTATGCCCGGCCTGCGCTGCGAGTCATTTCGATGAAGCGGCGGCCCATCACTTCAGCGAGATCGCCGCGGCCATGATGCTGGCGCTGGCAATTCATTGCACCGCCGATGGCGTGGCGCTCGCCGCCGGCCACGAGGCGGAAGCATCCCACTCTCCCGGGGGGCGGGCGCTGGACTTCTCCCTTATCATGGCCATCTGCGTCCACAAGGTTCCGGAAGGCCTGGCGCTTGGCGCCCTGTTGCTGGGCGCCGGCTTTAACCGCGCGCAAACTCTGATGCGAGTAACGGCGGTGGAATCAACGACCGTGCTCGGCGCTGTTCTGGGGTGGGTTTTCCTGCATCATATCTCCACTTTCTGGCTGGACGCGACCGTTGCGCACGTGGGTGGCGGGTTCCTGTTCCTGGCGGTGCATGCGGTGTTCGGGGAGATAATGAAGCACCACAAAGCCCTGGTGCTATCGAATTTCGCGCTGGGGTTTGGTGCTATCGGCGTTCTGAGCCTCTTGCTGCGGCTGCTTTGACCCTGAAAACAGCAGTTACCACGAAAGACACGGAACTCAGGTGCGGCCTCCTGTCCGGATGTAGTGGAACAGGTACTGTTGCGCGTAGCCGGCACTGGGACCGAAGTGGGTGGCTGCGAAATGATGCAGGCGTTGTAGGCTGACTCGGCGGCGGGGGAAGTAAAGCTGCCGCAGAGCTTTCATCACCCAAACGTCCACGGGGAAGGCGGACTGGCTGCCATAGGCGAAGAGCAGGACGCAGTCGGCGATCTTCCGTCCGACGCCGGGCAATTTGATCAACTCGGCCCGCGCGACCTCAACCGGCAAATCGCGCAGGCGTTCCAGATCGCATTGGCCGCCTGCGATTAGGCCCGCGGTCGTCCGCAGATACGGCGCACGGAAACCCATCTTGCAGGCGCGCAGCTCGGCTTCCGTAGCGCGGGCCAGGCGGGCAGGGGCGGGGAACGCAGACGCGCGCGTCCCCCCGGGCACCACGGCCAGCGGCTCGCCGTAGCGCTCGCAGAGGAGGGTAATGATCTGCCGAATCTGGACGATCTGCTTGGTGGAGGACAGGATGAACGAGGCCAGGCATTCCCAGGGGTCCTGACGCAGCAGGCGCAACCCGCGACAGGCGGTCACCGCAGCGCGCATCGGCTCGTCGTTGGGAAATGCGCGCAGCACTTCACCCAAGTCCACGTGCAGTTGAAGGTAATGGGTAAGCCAATCCCAATCGGCCACGGGCTCCGCGGTTTCGGCGGTGATCGAGCCCGATTCCGAGCGGAGGCGGACCCACCGGGTGCCGATCACGCCAGTCCACCAGCGGTCTTGCTGCTGCCAGCGGAATGCCTGGCCACAGGTGAGTGTGGTGGCCAGGTTGTAGTCGCGCAGGGCGAAGGTCCGGGTGGTTTCCAAACGGGTTTACCGCAGGCCGCGGCAAGCGAAGATCTGGACGGGCCACAGGATGCGGCGATGATAGAGCACGTTGGTGATGCCCATCTCCGTGACCGACTCAAACTGTTGAACCACTTCACGCGGGACCGGACCGGACCTGGGCCGGTCACGATCCAGCTCGCGGACGAAGATGGCGTTCTGGCCTTTGCGGTCCTCGTAGCCGGGCCAGAAGTGGAACTGGTTGATGGCCCGGGAGTCGGTTCGGTAGAAGATCAACGGGTCGCCCGTCACAGTCGCTTTTGCCTCGGGCAGGTAGAAGGCGATTTCGCCGACCATGCTGTAATGATCGCCGATGATGAAGACCGGCTTGCCTTCCGCCAGCAGCACTTGGCGAGCTTCGCCGGCCGCCCGGGCGACACCACTCCAACCGCGCACCCGGTGGAGCGGGTCCTGATTTACGGGCAGCCGCGCGCCGGTCAGCTTGGTGATCAGGTTGGTGTCGTGACATAAGAAGACGGCGACTAAACCCAGGACGAGCCCACTGATTAGCCAGGGCTTGATACGCGTCGCACCCAGGCGCCACCTCGTGTCCCAGTAGATTACCATCAGGCAAAACAAAGGCAGGACCGACGGGGCGATCCAGTTAGGCAGGATGCGGGAGCGGAGCGAGTAAAGCAGGTAGGACAGAAACAACGGTGCGCCCATGCTGAAAAGATATACCAGGCGAGGGTCGTACCGGCCCCGGCGCCAAAAGGCGATGGCGGCCCAGACGGTGGCAACGAAGAAGATCGGGTTTAGCAAGCCAGCTTCAGCCCCGACAAATTCAAACAAGTAGCGCAGGGTCGGCTGCCACGCACTTTCGAGCCCCGCGTTGGCGGCCACGGCGCTAACGGTGACCCACTGTTGCTGCGAGTTCCAAATCAAGACGGGCAGGGCGCAGACCAGATTCACCAGCACCGCCAGATACGGACCCGGGCGCCGCAGGTGTTTGCGCGCCGCCGGCCAGAGGACGAAGAACACGGCCCAGCAGAGCAGTTGGAACAATGCGGTGTACTTGCTCAAGAACCCCAGTCCCATCCACAGGCCGACCCAAAGCCATTGCCGGGTAGTCCCGTTCGCCTGCACCGCGCGCCAGCCGGCCAGCATGGCAGCGGTCCAGAACAGCACGGAGAGCGGGTCAACCGTCATCAGGACCGCGCCGACGGAAGTCAACGGTGTGGCGGTGATGATCAGCAGCAGAAAGAATCCGGCGCGGGCATTGACCTCCCGGGCGAAGAAGCGGAGCACGAGGAGGCCGAGCACGGCGCCGATGACCGGGGAAAAGAAGCGCACGCCGAACGCGGTGTCGCCCCAGAGGAATGTTCCCAGGAATTGCGTGTAGGCGATGAGCGGTGGTTTGCTGTAGTAAGACAGCGCCAGGTGTTTTGACCATAACCACTGGTAGGCTTCATCGCGGGAGAGTTCTATGATCGCGCTCCCGATGTAGGCCAGCCGGGCCACAAGCAGTGCGGCCAGAACCACGTAACCCAGGCGCAGCCAATGCTGGTCCAACGTGACATGCGGAGCGCGGCTGTCCCCAGCCGCAGCGGCTTGGGCTGAAGAGCGCCTGACGGGCGGCTGCCCGCGCGCGTTGGCCGTGGTGGCGGCTGCGGCTGAGGACTGCCACGCTCCGATGGCAGCGCCGGGCAGCGTTCGGGCTGAGGAGAGAGGCGCCATCGGGAACTCTGCTTCTTCATCTTCATCCTGACTGGCTCCCCGGGCCGGGTTGAGCAGGGACGGGAACTTCCGCCACCAGAGCGGAAACCATCTTTGCCCCGCCCATACCCAGAGGGAGGTCAGGGTCCACACCGACGCTGCGGCATAACCCGCGCCCAGGATAGCTCCGGCGGTGACATCGCCCGGGTAATGGGCACCGTTGTAGATGCGGGAGAAGCTGACCAGGATGGCGCCGGGCAACATGAACCAAAGGCTACGGCGATAATAGATAAAGAGAATCATCGTGGCCGCGAACCAGTTGGCGGCATGTGAGGAGGGCATGCTGGTATAGTCGCCTTTGGCGTCGGACGGCGGCCTGGACTTTTCGCCCGGGGACATGGCCGAGGGGGCCATGCTGGCTGAATCAGGAATGCGGCCAGGGCGATGAACGTCGGGCATTACCATGAAGGGGCGCGGCCGACCGACGGCGTGTTTGACGGTATTGTAGATCAACCCGTCCCCGAGCGGGAGAAGCACGACCAGCATGAGAAGGCAAACCACGCCGCGAGCTCGTCCCTTCCTAATCAGGAGAATGCCCGCCAGCAGCAGCAGCGGGCGGAAGAAGACATTGCCGCTTACAAACGGCATGACCACGTCGCAGACAGGATTGATCAACCTGAGGTTGATGAACCGGAACAACTCAATGTCCAGGGTCTGCAGCCAATCCATTAGCGAGGCAGCCAGCCTAATACACCACCAGCGAACGGACCGGATAGTCCTTCAGTTTCTGGCGTCCGCCAAGGAACCCGAGTTCGATGAGAAAGGAGATTTCCAGGATCTGGGCCCCCAACTGTTTTAGCAGGGCGGCGGCGGCGGCAGCAGTGCCGCCGGTGGCCAGCAAGTCGTCAATCAGCAGCACCCGGCTGCCAGGCTTAAGGGCGTCCACGTGGATGGCCACGGCGGCTGTGCCGTACTCAAGGTCGTACTCCTGTTCAAGCGTCCGGTAGGGGAGTTTGCCCTTCTTGCGAACGGGGATGAATCCGGCCTGAAGCTTCACCGCGGCCGCGGCGGCGAAAATGAAACCCCGAGCATCAATGCCCACGACCGCATCCACCGCCCCGGGCTTGAATCGCTCGGTGAGCAAGTCGATGCTGCCGGAGAAGAGCCGCGCGTCAGCGAGCACCGGCGTGATGTCCTTAAACTGAATGCCGGGCTTGGGGAAGTCCGGGATATTGCGGATGGCGCGTTCGATGTCCGCGGGTGTTGGGTGTGGTTGGCTCATCATGGCTTAGTCGTTTCCAGCTTCTCAATCATCTTGCGCAGCTTCTTCAGCGCGATGTTCTGAATCTGGCGCACGCGCTCGCGGGTGACCCCGAATTTGACGCCTACTTCCTCGAGCGTCTTCTCCGGGCCGCCATCCAGCCCGAACCGCGCGCGCAGGATGGTCGCCTCGCGGTGATCCAGCGTCTTGACCATCTCCTGCAGCATCTTGGTCACCGTCTTTCCTTCGAGCTGCTCGTACGGAGTATCCGCGTTCTCATCCTGCACGACCTCGGCGAAGTTATTCGAATCCTCGTCGCCGATCGGGGCGTCGAGCGAGGCCGGCCGAATGGCCGCCATGCGCATCTGCGCCACGCGCGAGGAACTGATTCCCAACTCCTCGGCCAGCTCTTCGTCGGTTGGTTCGCGACCCAGTTCTTCCTGGAGCCGCATCGACGTGCGGCGCATCTTCGAGATCTTGTCCACCAGATGCACCGGCAGCCGGATGGTTTTGGATTGGTTGGCTAAAGCGCGTTTGATGGATTGCTTGATCCACCACGAGCCATAGGTCGAGAGCTTGCCGCCTTTGGCCGGGTCGAAGCGCTCGACGGCTTTCATCAGGCCGATGTTGCCCTCGCTGATCAGATCGAGCAGGGGCAGCCCTATGCCTTCGTAGTCGCGGGCGATTTTCACCACCAGGCGCAGGTTGGCTTTGATCATCTGCTCGCGGGCCTTCTTATCACCCTTCTTGATGCGGGCCGCCAGCTCGATTTCCTCCTGGGGCGTAAGCAGTTTGACCTGGCCGATCTCCCGGAGGTAGAGCTTAATGGCGGTGTCGCCATCGTAACTCGCTCGTTCCCGTTCTCGCGGGGCGGCCGGTTCTTCGCGTTCAGGTTTTGCTACGGCCGTCGCTTCTTCCAATTCCTCGGGCTTGACAGGTTCCTCTTGGACGAGTTCTTCCGCCTTCGGCTCACTTTCCTCGCCAGGCAACTCAGTCACCTCCACGTCAGACGGGCGGTGGCCGGACTGCTTGCGCGGCTTTTTCAAGCGAGCCGGGCGCGCCACGGGGCGCTGCTTTGGCCGCTTGGCCAGGTGACGTATTTTGTGAACAACCATAATCCGGACTGAGTATTTATTTCATACGCGGGAATTGGCAATCAAATAAAGCACCTCAAATTTCGAGCACCTTCTCGAAGCGTGTCAGATTACGCGGGCGCGTCCGGGTAACAAGCGCCACGTCCTCCAGTCGTACCCCGCCAATTTCGGGGTAATAAAGCCCTGGTTCGACTGTGACCACCTGGCTTGGCTTCAGCGTCCCGACCGAGTTCGCACCTACGCGGGGCGATTCGTGGATTTCCAGGCCCAGGCCGTGGCCCGTGCCATGGAAGAAGCCTTGCATGCGGCCCTGCTGCCGGCCGGTGCGGTAACCTTCGCGCTCGAAAAACTCCTGCACTTCGCGGTGCACTTGCCTCGTAGGCACCCCGGCTCGCATCTTCTGGAACGCGAGCTGCTGCCCCTGGAAGACCGTTTCATAGAGCTTGCGAATCGCTTCGCTGGCCCGGCCGCGGACGACCGTGCGTGTGATGTCCCCAAAATAACCGGTCTTTTGCGAGCGCGGGAAGATGTCCAGGATGATCGTTTCGTTGGCGCGCAGAGGGCCGTAGCCCCCCTCATGCGGGTCGCAGCCCTGGCGGCCGCCGGCAACGATGGTGTGATTGGCCAGCCCGCCGGCCTGAAGGATGGCGGTGTCAATAACCGCCCGCAGCTTCTCCGACGTTAACGGCACCTCGTGGTAAAGCAGCCGACCGCCTTTTCCGATCTTCGCCCGGCGCAGCACTTCGATCCCTTCGGCCATGCCGATCTCGGCCATCACCAGCGCGGCGCTGATCTTCTTGACCTCGGCGGCGGACTTGAATTCGCGCTCGGGGAAGAAGCTTCCAGGCCGGGCTGCCACCCGGACGCGGCGCCGCTGGAGATCGGCCGCCAGGCCGTAAGAAAAGCTCTGCGGAACCACCACACGCCGGATGCCCTTCTCGCGCAGGAGGGCCGCCAGGACGTCGGGGATGCCGGGCCGTTTGGCGCCTGCGTCCCGAAGCTTCCGCTGGTAGCGGCTGAGCGAGAGGACGTGGAGATGGGGGGCCTGCTTTCGAGCGCGGTCGATTTCCAGGTCGCTCATCACCACGTAGCTCCGTCCTCCGCTGCGCAGGAATATAAAAGGGTCCGGCACGAACATGCCCACAGCGTAAAGCATGTCAGCGTCGCGCTCGGTGTCGGCCACCATCAGCAGATGCTCAGGCTTCTTCATATCAAACGCCGAAGAGCCGGTCCCCGGCGTCGCCCAGGCCGGGGAGGATGTAGCCCTTTTCATTTAACTTCCGGTCAATGGCGGCGGTGAAGATCGGCAGGTCCGGATAAAGGGTATGGACCCGGCGGATGCCTTCCGGCGCGGCCACCAGGTTCACCATCCGCACCTGCCTGACTCCCAGCTCCGCCAGCAAATCCATCGCGGCCACCGCGCTGCCGCCGGTGGCGAGCATCGGGTCAATCAGGACGACCTCGAACCGGCTCAGGTCTGGAGGCAGGCTTTTGTGGTAGGTGGTTGCCTGCAGCGTGGATTCCTCCCGCTTCAGGCCAATGAAACCGACCCGCGCATGCGGGATAAGCTGGAGAACCGAATCCAGCATGCCCAGGCCGGCGCGCAAGACGGGCACAAGCACCACCTCGCGTTTGAGCCGAACTCCGCTGGTCCGAGCCAGCGGCGTAGTGACTGAAACGGGCACGACGGCGAATGAGCGCGTTGCCTCGTAAAGCATGAGGGCGGCGATTTCGCTCAGGACACGGCGGAACTCCTGCGAGCCGGTCCGCTTGTCGCGGAGCCGGGTCAGATTATGCAGCACCAGCGGGTGCTTAATGACGGTGACGTTCTTCACCGTCAGTGCAGATACGTCGGGGAGAGAAAGTAGAGATGGCCGGCCTGGAGTTTGGGCATTTCCAGCCCCAAATCCACTTTCACAGCCTTACTTTCTGTTTGGCCGAAGAGGCGGAACAGGTCGGAGATATCATAGCGTTGCTGATACTCGACCAGGTTGGCCTTCTCAATGTTGGCGATCTTCTTGGTGCGTTTGACGGCGTCTTCGAAGGTGCCCAGCTCATCCACGAAGCCCAGCTTGAAGGCCTCGTTGCCCGAGAGGATGCGGCCGTCGGCATAATCAGCCCAATCCCCGGTCAGGGCGCGGCCCTTGTCTTTGTTCTTGGCCTGTGCTTGCTTGCGGCCCTCCGCTACGACGCCCTTGAATTTCTCATAGGTTTCAGTGATTAACGACTGCACCATGGCGCGCTCTTCCTGCGTAATGGAGTCCGGCTCACGCGAGCCGCTGAGCATGTCTTTGTACTTCCCGCTCTTGAACGTCTCCGGACGCACCCCCACCTTGTCCATCAGGCCGCGATAGTTCCAGGTGCTCATGATCACGCCAATGCTGCCGGTGATGGTCAGATCGTTCGCTATAATCCAACGGCAGGGAGCCGACACGTAATAGCCGCCGGAGGCGGCCAGACTCCCCATCGAGCATACCACCTGCTTACCGTGGTCCTTTGTTTGGAATTCACTAATGGCCCGGCTGATCTCATCGGAGGCCAGCACTTCGCCGCCCGGAGAATCCACCTTGAGGATCACCGCCTTGACCTTTTCATCCTCCCCGGCCCGATTCAACTGGGCCTTGATCACATCCACCATGTTGTAACCGGTTTGGTCAATGGCCCGGCTGGTGATGAGGCCATCAACATTAATCACGGCGATCTTGGTGGACACGTCGTTGTCCTGGGTAACGACCTCATCCAACCGTGGGCCGGTCGTGTGGCCGTGGCTGACCTTCACGGGAACGAAGCCGCGCACGAAATGTCCCAGGTTGAAGAGCAGGCTGATGCCGAGGAACACCAAGACTACGAGCGCAAAAGCCATCCAACCGCGGCCACCCCGGCGCGCCCGGGCTGGCGCTGGCGGCACGATAATCGG
>Ga0118677_10015563_pt1 | contig 10550 bp, 7 predicted proteins | sample AliMusrvi5mmetaG_FD_86154 | JGI IMG/M metagenome (GOLD analysis project Ga0118677, IMG submission 86154)
TTTATGCAGTCAGTCCACCCGCAGCTGACTGGTCTGCAAAACGCACTCAAAGCCTGCTGGAAGAATACAACCGCTTCATGCTGCAGGTCCTTACCCTTCACGAGGCTTATCCCGGCCACTACGTTCAGTTGGAATACTCCACGCGTACACCTTCGCTCATCAGGCGTGTTTTCCAGTCCGGCACAATGGTTGAGGGCTGGGCGGTTTATACCGAACAGATGATGCTGGACCAGGGCTATGGGGAGGGTGATCTCGCACTGCGTCTGAACCAGTTGAAGTTTTATCTGCGCGCTGTCTGCAACGCGATTATCGATAATAAATTACACACGAAGTATATGACTGACGCTGAAGCCATCAGCCTAATGGTGGATGGCGCCTTTCAGTCCGGGGAAGAAGCGCGCGCCAAGCTTGTGCGGGCGAAGCAAACATCAACACAATTGAGCACGTACTTCGTTGGCCGCACGGCCCACATGCGTATGCGCGAGCAATTTCAGCACGAACTGGGTGACAAATTCAATTTAGGCCGCTACCACGAAGCGGTTATTTCGCAAGGTTCCGTGCCGATGAAGTATCTGCCGGAACTTGTGCGGGCAACTTTAATCCCGCACTGAGATCTCGGACTCTTAAATAATAAAACCAGGGAAAGTCCTGGCATCCTGAATCCTTGACACCTATTGGATTTCTGATGCATAAAGCTCTCGCAAGGCGGGATTATGTGGCCCATTTACAAACTGTTACAAAACGCGATTGCCTGTAGACGGGAATTGGAAATATTCAAACGCTCGCATTCTATTGCCTTTTCCCGGCCATCTCAAGTATCCCGTTTTGTGATTTCGGCTCTCATTGGACAAACACTTTAGTTGCCGCCCGCCCAAAACGAATAAAACAATTGCTTATAACCCAGGAGAGCTGGTATCAGAAGTCACATTCATTGCGCGAAAACTACGATGATCATCTCCTGTGTCAATGAAAACGTGGTGTTTTCGCTTGCCTGACACCGCGCGGATGGCTATTTATGATGTATGAAAGCATTTTTTAATGCAGTAAACGACTGGATGACGGTACTCCGGTCGAAGGCGCCCTGGTTTGTCAAAGGGGATTTGGACGGGTTCTTCGGTCTTTTCATCGACAATCTTTTGCAACTTATGTTGATTGGCGTGCTGGGCCATTTCGTGTGCGGGATTCCCGCCGAATTTATCACAAGAACCATTCTGCCCGGTGCCGCCATTTCGATCCTGGTTGGTAATTTGTTCTACGGTTGGCAGGCACGGGTGGTGGCCCACCGGAGCGGGCGTCTTGACACCACGGCTCTGCCATTCGGCATTAATACGCCGAGCTTGGTGGCCTATGTCTTTCTGATCATGGGGCCGATTTTCAGGGAAACCCACGACTGGCATCTGGCCTGGCAGGCCGGGTTGTTCGCCACATTGCTTTCCGGGGTCATTGAGACGGCTGGTGCGTTCGTCGGAGATTGGATGCGCAAGCACACGCCCCGCGCAGCGCTGCTTTCGGCGCTGGCTGGAATTGCCATTACTTTCATCGCCATGGGTTTCATTCTGCAGATCTTCGCGTCTCCGCTTATCGCCATCCTTCCCATGATGCTGATCCTGGTGTCCTATGCATCTCGCATCAAATGGCCGCTTTCGATACCCGGCGGGTTTCTAGCCGTCGCAGTTGGAGTGATCATGGCCTGGCTTCTACGATCATTGGGATGGGCTCATTTCACCACACCGCAGGACAGTTATACGGCAGGTTTTCATGCCCCGCAGTTTGTTCCCCGCGACGCCCTGGCGCTATTGTTTTTACCAATGGGATGGAAATACATGGCCGTCATCCTGCCGATGGGCCTGTTCAACGTGATCGGATCCCTCCAGAACCTTGAGAGCGCCGAGGCCGCTGGAGACCGGTATGAAACCATGCCTTCGCTGTTGACGAACGGATTGGGTACCCTTGCCGCAGGTTTTCTCGGAAGCCCGTTTCCAACAACGATCTATATCGGTCATCCGGGATGGAAAGCCATGGGTGCCCGTGGCGGTTATTCCATCCTTAACGGTGTGGTGATCACGACGTTATGTCTTGCCGGAGGGTTGACACTGGTGCTAAAGATCATCCCTATCGAATGTACCCTTGGAATCCTGCTGTGGATCGCCATTATCATCACCGCACAATCTTTCCAGGAAATTCCCAAGCAACATGCTCTGGCCGTTGCGTTGGGTCTGATCCCGTCCTTTGCATCGTGGCTTCTGCTTCAGATCGACACGACCCTGCGCGTGGCCGGGACCTCGCTCTTTGAGATGCGCGACAAATTCGGGAGCGACCTCTATATCCGAGGGGTGATTGCCCTGAGCCAGGGATTCATCCTGACATCCATGGTGCTGTCCGCCGCCACGGTCTTCATGATTGACCGGAAATTCCTGAAGGCGGCTTACTGGATGTTCGCCGGAGCCGCACTCTCTGCCGCCGGATTGATCCATGCCTACACCCTGACGGAAGCTGGAGTCGAGAATCATTTCGGCTGGCTGGCGGCGCCGGATTTTGCCGCCATGTACGCCTTGACTGGGCTCGTCCTCGCTGGGCTGCATATCATGCATCCCCCCGAGACGGACTATCACTGAAGATTGGCCGAAACTTCTGCGGGATGGCAATAAACAGTACAACAATAATGCAGTTCAATTAATAAAAGGAAAAGATGAGGAAACTACTACGACATGTAATTGGGGCTCTGTATATTGTGGGGATATGCGGATGTTCTCCTATGGCCAACAAAAGCGAAAAGCCGACAGACACACCAACACGTTCATTGACGACTTCTTCCACAAGTCTAAAAGGTGAAATGAACTCCAAAATTGTTCTTTCCACATCGCTTGGCGATATTCATGTGACACTTTTTGCCGACAAGGCCCCGGCTTCCGTGGCAAATTTCCTTGGTTACGTTGAATCGGGGTTTTATGACGGCGTTATCTTTCATCGTGTTATCCCGGGATTCATGATCCAGGGAGGCGGGTTTGACAAGGATATGCAGCAGAAGAAGACGCGTGAGCCGGTTATAAATGAGGCATCCAATGGTCTTCGGAACACCCGCGGCACTCTTGCCATGGCACGTACAAGTGATCCGAACAGCGCAACATCACAGTTTTTCGTCAATCTGGTGGATAACCCTTTTCTTGATCACAGTGATCGTGATCCCGGCTACACGGTGTTCGGCGAAGTAACTTCCGGAATGGAAGTTGTGGATAAGATTGCTGCGGTTGCCACCGAGACGCGTCAGATGTACGAAAACGTACCTGTAATGCCTGTGTTTATCACGTCGGCAAAACGATTCTTATTCCAGTGAATGCGACGCATCACCCGGTGGGATAATGACTTCAAATGTCGTTCCTTCGTTCTCGGCGCTGTTGACTTTTATCTTCAAATTGAGACTCATTGCTATTTGTTCCGGCGTTTAGGGCTGGGGGAGGTTTTCTTGTTGACGTTTATGGAAGGCGCTTCCTCTTTTTCTTCTTCCGGGACCGGTTCTCCGCCCTGGCATTCGTAGACAGCGGTTGCTTCCTGGTCCGTCAGGCCGCGATTAAAGATCATGACTTCATCAATGCTTCCTCTGAACCATTCGCCGTTGATATCGCCGCGCGTAACGCAGGACCCGATTATTGTCTTACCTGAAAACTCCGATTGTTTTGCCTCAACAGATTTTGCGAGTCTGCCATCCATGTAAAACTTGATCTGTCCGTCGCTGCATGTAAGAAGGAGGTGCTGCCATGTCTTTATTATTCCTATTGCGCCATTCTGTTGATTTTTCCCTCCGTAAAGGATCAGCCAGTAACCTTTGAACCAGTTCAAGCCGAAGCCGTTATTTGGATAATCACCGTTATAGAACACCATTCCTCCGTCTTTCATCGACACGGTTTTCAGCCAGGCCGAGAATGCCCAGCTGGAAGGCTTGGGCATCAGGAGTTTGCCTGCATCTATATAATGTTCCCCGCCAAACTCGTAGCACGACTCAAATTTCCCATCCTTCGACCGTTTTGCGCCGTGAAGAGTTGCGTTGTTCTTCTTCGTTCGATCTACGACCGTGGTTTCTTCGTCGGCATCAAATGTATAATAAGCAGTAAGACTCTTCTCTAATGAAGGGGAAAGGCTGTGGCGTTTTGAGACAAACGGCGGCGGCTCATATTTGGGTGGAGCAAGCGCTTTCGCTTCGTTTTTTGTTTCGGCCATCTTGGCAAGCTGCCCCTTGAATATCTTCATATCATCCTCAAGCTTTGCTGCAACCTGAATCTCGTCGTGTTTGAGGAGAAAATCCACCAGGACATTCATGCGCTTGAAATAGTTCTGCATATGCAACTCCATTGCGCTGTAACACTCGTACTTCGGCTGTTGAATGAACTTGTGATACTTGTACTGAATCTCCTTGATCGGCAGCGGCAGTCCCTTGGGATATGGCTCCGGGACATTCTTTTCACTTGCTGCGCGATCCTTTTCCTTCCGGGCGGCAGCGAGCAATTCCTGGTTGTTGCTTTTTTCTGTCTGCGCAATGAGGATATCCAGTGCCAGCAGGTATTTTTCCACCGCCGGTGCTGCATGTTCAGCACGGAACTTTTTTTCTATATCCGCCAGCCCTTTTTCGTAGGCCTCCTGTTCTTTGGCCATGATCGCCGCAGCATCAGGTTTTACGGCTGCTGGTTTACCTTCCTCTGCAGGTAGCGCGAGGGCCGGGAAAAGAAGAAAAAGAATTAAAGCCGGTAAAATATTATTCATCGATATAACCTTCAATAGTCTGACTTTCAGGATAAGTTGAGTCTCAAAGTTTTCAGAATATTATCGCGCCGAGAAGGGTTTACTTCAGCTTCATCGGCATAGGCTTTCCATTTTGAGACGACGTCAAGTACTTCTGCCACGATTGTCTTTGCCCGGCCGCGCTTCATGGATGCGGTTTCTGCACAGGCTTTGAAGTCGGCGATGGTGAAATGGTCGCGTTTTCCGTTAAGGCTCATCTGGTGACTCGATGTCCACTTTCCCTCAGGTTGAAAACTGTAGATTATATCAAAAGCCGGCGACAGTGACCAGCGTCCCGATTTATCCATCAAAAACGCAGTGTTCTTTACATGATCATCCTGGTTGCGGGCAACAATATTGAAAGTCATTCTTCGGAACTGTTCTTCGATGGCGCTCATGGGCAAGCCAAGCTGTTTTATTGTCAGAAGAGCCTGCTCGTATCCATGTGCTCCTTCCTGATTGAAGTCAAGGTGAGCCAGTGCGCCCAGTGACTGCAGGTGCAGTTTTTCTCCTGTGTTTGTACGGTCAAAGCGGCGTGTCATAAAATGTCGTCTGGAGCCTTCCTCGAAGAGCCTGCATTCATTCATGTTGATTCCTGCGTCAGTAGCCATTCTATAATATGCATATTCAATGGCGCAATAACCCGTCGGGTCATCGAGCTCCTTGTCTTTGTTGCCTCTTACTCCGTCGAATTTCAGCAACCAGTACCCGAATCCTTTATCTGCCTTGAGCTGACCTGAACGTACTTCATTTGTTTCAGGATTCCAGGCAATAACGGCCTTTGCCCTGGCACCTCCGGCTGATGTGCCAACACGAAGGATCTCTTTCATTGCATTTGTCTTGTCTTCATGCATGAAACGTGTTTTCAGGTTTCTTCGACTGGTGAGAATTTCCGATGCTAGTTCGACCAGTCTGTCAATCTGTATCTCATCGGCTTTCTTTGCGGTTGGGCCCATGGCAGGGAAGAATTCCAGAGCACCCATGCCGCGCGTTCCAGTGTAACAGAGACGCTCCACAGCGTTAAAAGATTCAGGTGTGCGCCCCTGGGTAGCCAGCCATGCATTGATCAATGCATTCCCGAAGCGGTCCGGGATCGAGTCTGAGAGCAGACCTGGCAGGCCATGGAATGTTTCACGAGAGAGAGCGGGGAATGTATAAACGCGATCCGAAAGCGGCATGGTAAACGGAGCAATCTCGATGTTGCTTCTGGCAAAGGCCGGGTCATATTGGAATGATGCCACATCAGCGCCATCTTCCAGGGCAACAGCGCCGATGGTACGCCCCCAGAGCTTGACTTCTGCAACAGTACTCATTTTTCATCTCCCCACAGCCATTTCCTGCCACCGGCTGTTGAAGTTTTTCGGGTCGGTGATGCTCTCTTGCGGGTTTTGTTCTTGAGTTTAAGTAATTCCATTGGGCGAGAGGTTGCTTCCGGTATAAGATTCTCAAGGTTGTCCGCAAGATCCAGAACCCTGAGGATCCGGATCATGCTGGCGATCTGGGTGGAATGTCCTGCCTCAACTCTTTCAACTGTCCGCTTGGAGAGACCTGCCTGTTCCGCCAGGTCTGCCTGTGCCAGATACAGGTCAAGCCTGCGTCGCACAATACGTTCTCCGATTTCATTCAGAACGGCAGAATCTGTAAGTTGTTTTTCAATTTTCATGCCGATATCTCCAATCCGGCATCAGATATATCGTAATATATGACGAGTTGCAAGCCAAAAAAGATATAAATCGTCACATATGACGACTTATACGCATCTAACATCCATAGTTCACATCGTGCATTCGATGCGGCAAGTATCACGCTGCCAGGATATTAATCGTCCCTTTTATCCGCACTGTCATACCTTACGGCGCAGTTTTACCGCCAGAATGACGAGCTAAGGCCATCATTGAAGGGTTTGAGCACTATAACATCTTGGCAGTGTGATACTTGCCGTGTCGAATGCACGATGTGATTACGACGCGTCCAAAAACACCTCCGGCGTCCCCTTCTTCGTCTCAACTTCAACCACGCCACAAGCATCCTGCGTCAACAGTTTCCCGTTCGCCTTGATCTTCGACCACGGACTCAACAACTTCAGCTTCCCGCCAACCGTTGGAATAATTTCCAATCTCGTCACTCTGCCATCTTTTTGTTCCGCTGACACCAGAAACCCGCCCTGCGCTCGCAGGTTGCTGAATTTCGCATCCTGTTCTTTCGGCCAGCAGGGGAAGACCCGAATAATGTCGCCAACGCTCTGCATAAGAAATTCGGTAACAAGGGCCGCCACACCTATGCTTTCAGGCATGAATGTACCTTTTGCATGCCCCTGCCAGACAAACAGCCCATTGGGCAACTCCCGACTCTTAAACCATGTTTTCGTATCCCGGACAGCCTCAGGCATGGACAACCTGGCCTTGGCAATATTGAACATAACATGGGAATTATTTCCGTTGAACCTGGTGTCCTTGATGGTGCGACGGAACAACTCCTTAACCGGCTCCGGAGAAAACCAGCTGACCTGTTCAGCAGGAAACACCGGCGAGGCAGGTACTGTAAGATTGTGCTCGCCGACCTCTTTATACCTGCAGCCAGCCCAGTCTACCACAACCGGCTTGCCATTCGTATCCAGTGCCACCGGATAATCCGCAAGAAGGGCTTTCATTGCGAGGCATTCCGAAACCAGAGCCTCATCTTTTCCCAGCTCTTTTGCGGCCTTTGCGAAAGCATCAAAAGTGTAATGCACGTAGGCAATATCGAATGGACAGTTATTAATACCCATGGCGCCATGTTCCGGACTGTACGAAGGCCCGAGCATAATTTTTCCAGCTTCATCCCTGCTGCACTGCTTCATGAACGAAAGATAAAACCGTGCAGCTTCGTGCAACGTAGGATAAATCTTATCCTTCAGATAAACACGCTCCGGATCACACAGATGCTTGTGCCACAGATTCTGCGCCGTCATCCCGACCATGCCTATGGTCATTCCCCAGGGACTCATTACGAGCGAACGCTTGTTGACGCTTTTACAGACGGCTGGATCGGGTTCGTGAAGAAACTGGCTGATCGAATAGTACACTCCTTCACAACCAAAGACTTCTCTGGCCTGCCATTGCGCCCTGGGCAACAAGCCTTGGACATACGAAATCCAGGGATCAGCGAGTTCCGGATGATTGGGCGAAATCACCGACCAAAAGGGCTGCCATGAATTGTAGTTGAAATGGAAATCCGCATGCCATGGGGTGTCGTCTGATGCCAACGGAGGCATCAATCCCGCCGGAAACCTGCCACCTGGCTGACAAACCGTTCTGGCAAAATACATCATCCGATACCACCAGTGCTGCATATCGCGGTCGGCCAGTTCCACGCCGCTGCGCGCCCAGAAATCACTCCAGACCTTCTCATGCCCGGCAATGAGCTGTTCCTGCGACCGTGCGGCTTCTTCTACCGTCTTCTTCACAAGCGCAATGGCAGCGCCGCGAACATCTCCCTTGTCTATATCAAAAGACGTGACTAAAGAGACCACCTTGATACTGCCTGTCCCTGCAAGCGCTACGCAGTATTCCATCCCCTTGTAATCCATGTCGCCTGGCAATGTCACATCCAGCCACTCAACGCCGTTGGTCTTGCCTGTTTGCCCTCCACGGCAGGGCTCAATGCTTACAGCCTCCTTGGTGGTTATGAGGAGAACGTTCCTGTCGGCCAATACACGCACATCGGTTCTGTCGCCGTTGCCCACCGTAAGGATGGCAACCGCGTGCTGCAGATCCAAGGTCCCTTTAGCCACGGGCGACGCCCCACCAATACGGAGCGCTGCTGCGCACAGCGGCTGGGGAAAAGCATTCCCATAGCCTGGAGGTGCGCCTGTCGAACCCGTCACCACCCGGGAGCGGACATTCACCTTCGGCAACGGGCCATCCTTCGATGTATCAACCCGCGCATCCCAGATATCGTTCTTGGTAATCCGAAGATAAAGCCCGCCACCCTTTCCCCACACAATACCGCAGAGATCGCCATTGCCGATGATGAGGCTTTCAGTTTGGCCATCCTCCATTTTTGACACCACGACTCCTGCGTCCTGAAGCGCGGCAGGATAAGGAATTGAGTCAGCAGCAAAAACAGATTCAGCGCATAACGCAATCATCAGGCAGGCAAAACAATAATTCATACTTATCGGATTTCGCGCAGGCATATGATTAATCTCCATTTATATTTACAGTTCGACAGTGTCAGCCGAAAAGCGAACACTTTCATCCTCAATCCAGTGAGTCGCAGACATGTTCTGCTTCACGGGGATGAAAGTAAAACTCCAGCTCTGCCCGGCATAACCGCAGGGAATACGTAGCAGTACTTTGTTCCAGCCGGCGTTGAGGCGAATCGTAACCGGCTCACGCGTCCAATAGAACTCCTCATCGCAATAAGGAATTTCATTGTCTGGCTTTCCCCACGTGTAATCGAGATATTGATATTTGCCAGGCTGCTGCCACTGTGGCGCCGGCAACAGAGCGTCGTTTATCCACACCTTCGCCCCGAACGGCGACCACTCACCCGACGTCGGAATTCCGCCGCACCTGCGATTGTTGCGCATCTGCGTGTCGTAGTCCCCACACGCATGGCTACCTCTGTGGGCTTCTGAAAAGATGCGCGTATATGCGTAGGCCGCCGACACATGTCGGCTTCTTCTATCCCCCCGACGCCCAGGCCGAAGCCGGGCTGGCGCTGGACACGGTGCGCGAGACCGGCCGCTTCGAAAGCGAGAGCTGGCAGCTCCGCAAGGGCGGCGAGCGTTTCTGGGCCCATGCCGTGATCACGCCGCTCAAGGACCATGACGGCCGCACCCGGGGCTTCGTGCGGGTGTCCCGCGACATCACCGACCGCAAGCGGGTCGAGGAGGCGCTGAAAGCGGCCAAGGAAAGCGCCGAGCGCGCCAATCTCGCCCAGTCCCAGTTCCTGGCCGCCGCCAGCCACGATCTCCGGCAGCCGGTGCAGGCGCTGGTGCTGTTCGCCTCGGCCCTCGAGGCCAAGGTGTTCGGCTCGCCGGCGGCCTCGCTGCTCGGCGACATGAAGGGTTCGCTCGACGCCCTCAACATGCTGCTCGACGCTCTGCTGGACGTCTCGCGCCTCGATGCCGGCACCGTCGCTCCCCGCGAGATCAACTTCGCGCTGTCGACCCTGGTCGACCGGCTGGCCACCGAGTTCGGCCCCCAGGCCAGCGACAAGGCGATCCTGTTGAAGGCGGTGCCCAGCAGCGCCATCGTCCGCACCGATCCCACCCTGCTCTACCGGATTCTCGGCAACTTCCTCTCCAACGCCATCCGCTACACCAGCCAGGGCAAGATTCTGCTCGGCTGCCGGCGCCGGGGCAAGAAGCTGCGGGTTCAGGTGCTCGATACCGGGATCGGGATTCCCATCGGCTTCCAGAGAGAAATCTTCAAGGAATTCTACCAGATCGGCAATCCCGAGCGCGACCGCGACAAGGGGCTCGGGCTCGGGCTCGCCATTGTCGACCGGCTGTCGCATCTGCTGCGCTGTCCCATCAGCATGCGCTCCCAGGAGGGCCGGGGCTCGGCGTTCGGGGTGGATATTCCGCTGATCGGCTTCAACCAGGCCAGCAACCTCGCCTACCTCAAGCCCGAATATCCACGCGAGATGATCCAGGAGCGCGGGGTGGTGTTCATCATCGACGACGAGGCGGCGGTGCTCAAGGGCCTGCGCATGGTGATCGAGGATTGGGGCTACACCGTGATGACCGCCCGCTCGGAACTGGAGGCGATCGAGATACTGTCCCACTG
>Ga0118677_10015564_pt1 | contig 10550 bp, 17 predicted proteins | sample AliMusrvi5mmetaG_FD_86154 | JGI IMG/M metagenome (GOLD analysis project Ga0118677, IMG submission 86154)
GCAAATTCCGTGTGCGCGGGCGTGGGTGGAAGCGCGGCCATAAAATTAAAAAAATTTCAGGGCCTATATATAAAGGCTTTTCAAAATTTTTCGGGTTTCAGTTTTTCGGGTTTAGGGTTTCGATTTTGAACAGCCCCTCGCGGCTCGCCGGGGCCACAAGTAAATTCAGTTTGCTGCCCACCCTCGCATTTTCAAAGTCGGGGGCAGGTCTCCGAAAAACCGAAAACGCCGGGACACCCCAAGGACAACCTGTCCCCCAATTTATCCAGTTTTATATTAATTCTTCCTTTCCTCGGAGGTGCCGTTGCCGCAGTGGGCACCCCTTAAGGGGTGCCCGAACTACGGCACTACGGCAAACCACACTAGAGGCGCACTTGCCGTACTTCTTGCCGTAGTTTGCCGTAGTCCTCACAACTACGGCACAACTTAATGTTTTCAAGCACTTAGCTTTGCCGTAGTCCTGCCGTAGTTAGCAAAAAGACAATATGTCAATCAAACAAACCGCCAACAGAAGCGTCGCAAGTGTTTTTAGCAACTACGGCAGCAACTACGGCAACCTCATTTTGAGACAAGTTGTCCTTTTTCACCCCCTCAACAAACTTCTTTTTCTCCCGATGCGCGTCATTCCGAAACACCTCAACTACCTTTCCCTCCGCGATCAACCGCTTCAAAATGCCCTTCACCTGCGCCAACTGTTTTGGCTCTGCCGTGTCCAGTCCAAACGCCTCCGCCACCAAATGCCCCGCCCAATGGTCTGACCTTGGGTCCGCCCGATGCTCCCCAACTGCCAACATCTCCAACGCCACGGCCTCGCTCTCCCGCCGCGCCGCCACCGTCTGCTTCGCCGTCACCTCCGGAACCACGTAACAAGACGTCAGCTCATCGCCGTCCTCGTCCACCCCTAACAACATGGTGCGCAGACCAAAGGCCCCCACCGGCCCCTCTTCCCCAATCCTGCTCTTTGCGAGCCACAGGCTGTGGCCGCTGACGACGCCTGTGAGCTGGTTCCGCTCCGCCGTGATGGACAAGACCGCATCACACCCTGCACGCCATGCGGACGCGCCCCGTAGCCCCGTCTCCGCCCCCTTGCCATAATGGTGGACTGGGATCAGCAGAACATCGAGCGCGTCCCCGATGACCTTCATGGCGCGGATGACCTTGGACGCTTCAGAATTGTCGTTCTCGTCCTGCAAACTGAACACTGCGGCCAGCGTATCCACAACAATCGCCCCCAGCCTGACACCATGCTGTTCCAGCATGAACGCCTTCAAGGCCTTCAACTCCAGCATGAATGACCTGACTTCCTCCACACGGGTGAAATCGGGAAAGGTGGGCGCCCATGCAATCGGGAGCGTCTTTTCCACATTGCGCGCCATGCGTGCGATGGTGAGACGCGGCTGGATCGTCTCGGCGCCTTCACCGGCGATAAAGAGAACGCCGACACGTTCCTTGATCCGTTTGCCAAAGAATGATTGCCCGGTGCAGAGCGCGACCGCCAAGTCGATGGCGACGAAGGTCTTGCCGGAGCCCGACTGGCCGCCGATGAAAGCGATGCCGTTGCGGGGGAGAAGCCCCTTGATTAAAGATGGTGGAAACGTGAAGGGTACGTTGCTATCAAAAGCGAAACGTTTGAGGCCCGTCATGGCCGCCACAACTTCTTCCGCTACGTCTTCGTCCGGATGTTCGAACCATGCACCGGGGACGAAGAATGGATTATTGCCGCCCTTGGCGATGCCGGATTTCGTGGTGGCGGCAATCTCTGATGGTTCCAACCCACTACCAATTGCAGCCTGCGCAATGATGGCCTCGGCCTCATGTCGTTCGACAAGGCCGGAGGCGATGGCCTGCCCGGCGATGTAGGAAGCATTGAACAGGGAGCTGTTGCGCGTGCCCTCTGGAGCTTCGGTGAGTTTGTTAGCTTCTTGGTGAACGAGGTCTAACGCTTGTTGCCGGTCGGCTTGATGGTCTTTGCCGATGAAGGCTGGGGGTTCCCAGTCGGTTCGCTCAACATACTTGCGGGGGATGACGTCCCAGCAAGCGTTCAGGAACTGATCCAGCTGGTGCTGATTGATCATGGGGATGGATGGATCGTCGGTGGATAAATCGAGCGGCGACAGCTTCGGCCACAGATAATGGCGTTCTGCCTTGGCGTGAAAGCCGAATCCGACTACCTGCCCAGACCCGGCAAAAATTTCAATCGGGTGCAGCTTGCGTGACTTGATGCTGCCATCGTTGCGGTAGATCAAGACCTTCTTCGGGGCCAGACCGATGCGGACCAGCGGTGTCTGGCCTAAGAACTTGAGCGCAAAATCATAGGCGGCTTGGGCTTGTTGCTCATCGAGAATGTCCAGATCAATGGCGACGATCTCACGTTGGATGGCGAGGCACACGATCTCACCTTCCAACTGCCCTTGACCCGCCAAGGTTTCCTCAAACTTGTCCGGCGGCCACTGCGCGTTGTTGAGATCGTTCCATTTCGTAACGGATGGCCGCTTGGTGTCGGCATAGCCGGGAAGCGGGCGCCAACCATTGGCGACGAGCGTCGGCGCCAGCTGCACGAACAGCGATGGCTTGTGGTGCATGTTCATTCCCCCGCACCACTAATAGCTGACGTCTTGTAATTGTTAACAATTAGCTGTATGTACCGCATTGGGTCGCCTCGTCTCGATCCAGTTCCCAAGTTGTCCTCCCAGACGTTAAACCCGGCGCATGTCCCCCAGCGCCGGGTTTTTTCATAACGGTTGAGTGACCTTGGGAACTTCTTTTTGTCTGCGTGGACGCGGGTGCGGCACCTCAAAAGCAAGGCACAGCGCGTTCAAGATGACTTCGGTCTGACCGCCGCCATCCGTCATCCGCTTCTCGATTTCATGGTAGATAGAGGCTGGCACCCTGACGGTGACAGACTTCGTGTTGTATCCCGGTCGCATGATGTCCCCTTGGCGAAGCTGTGAACGTATGACGTTATTGAGTGCGGTGTCAATCAGGTTTTGGCGTACCGCTTCAATGTGAACCCTGCCGCCGCCATAGGTAGGCCAGCGGCCCACTTGGGCGCACGGCACATCAGCTCCTCGAACTCCTTCACGGAGCCCAGATGATTGGGCAACTCGGCGACGATCTCGTCATGGACGTGCATCTTCACGGGGTATCCTGCTTCCTCGACGTTGAGCATGGCGTGGGCGAGAAGGTCTCTCGCTGTCGCCTGCACAAGGTTGTTGTAGCAGATCGAGATGTTCAGCGGATAGCGCATCCACGCATTGTTGGCGCCGACGCCTCTGACCGTGACCGCAGGCTGCTTCTCCCGCTTGGATGGTTCCAGCGCCTTGTCCGCCCACGGCACCTCGACATCGCGTATCTCTGGCACCCCATAGGCCAGACACCGACCAGACGGCAGCTGGAGCCACAAGAAGCCGTGCGCGACGACATACCGGGCGAACGGCAGGCCAATGGCGGCGGCTGGTTCGCCGGGGTTCTGCGTGGCGGTGAAGGCTGCGTCGATCAACGAGCGCCACGCCTGCACCGTGCCGGGGTGCTTCGTGCGCCACGCCGTCTTGATAAGCTCCGCAGCGATGTACGCCTCACGGGATAGCGCCTGCGCCGTGGCGTCTCCACGCTTCAGGTTCTCTTCGTAGCGGCGCTCCGCCTTCTCCTGCCCCTCGTCGTCCGTGATGTCCCACAGGGTCGGGTAGGCGGCGGCGAGGTCCAGCTTGTTGGCGCGGGCCATGCGAGACAAGGCGCCGGCGCCGCCACCGAAGCCCAGCGCCAGCTCTGCGACCTTGCCGACTTGGCGCTGCTGTTTCGTCACCTCTTTGACCGGCACGTTGTAGATGCCCGCCGCCGCTGTCTCGTACAGGCCTGCGCCTCTGCCTGCGTCCAGCTCCCGGTAGGCGTGCAGCTTCCACGTCTCTCGCCCATACCATGCCGCCACGCGCCCTTCGATGGAGCTGAAGTCCCCGCCGATGAACCGGTGTCCCGGCGCCGCCCAGATGAACGAGCGCAGCGCGTCCGCCAGCAAATGCAATGGCCGTCCCAGCGTGTCGCCGTACATCAAGTTCATGATCTCCGGAGAGCCCGTGCGGATCGACTGGAACAGCACGTCGCGTCGCACATGCGCATCTTCGAAGACCTTGCGCGGGCGCGGCATGTTATGGACCTGACAGAGCTTGGAGCTGAAGCGCCCCGTCTGCCCGGCGCCATGGTGCAGGAAGACCCCCTTGACCGTGCCGTCGCGGGTGGTGGATCGCAGCATCGCCGCCACCTTCTCCACCGATGCCTTGCCGCCCTCGATGCGCAGCTCCAAGGCGCGGCGCACGTTGTCGGGGAGCTGGAGGTGCAGCGTCTCGTCGATCTCGTCTTTGTCCATGGCGGCGATCTCGACGCCTTGGGTGTGGACCCACTCCTTCATGCGGGCCGTCAGCGTGACCGCTGGTACGGCGCCGTTGGTCAAGGCGTGGAGTTCAGCGTTGATCTTCTCTTTGGCCTTGTCCGCCAGCAACAAGGCCGCGTAGGCGGACCTTGTGTCGATCCGCAGCCCCCGGTCATTGATCCGTTCGTTCAGCCAGTAGACTTGCATCTCCATGTCGGACAGCGGCACGAGACGGTTGTGCGCCTCTTCCTCCGCCAGCACGTCGATGTCGCAATATGCGTGGAAGCGTTCTAGCGAGACTGGATCGTCCGCCAGTGGATGCCAAATGGCTTTGCCTTCATGGTCAAAACCCAGCGGCACCGAATGAATCTTGATCAGACCGGAGCCTGCCTTGTCCTTCTTGATCTTCAAACCAAGTGCATCGCCGAGACGATCCAATGAACGCGGCAACGCCATGGCCGCCGCCGTGACCGCCGTGCAGCGGAACTGTTCCAACTTTGGTTTGGGCCAGCCATATTTGCGCGTGGCGACGTTCCACCAGATCAGCCGTTCGAACCCGGCGTTGAACGCGCAGACCTCGCCGCCGGCCTCGATGTAGGCGCGCAGATAGGCTGGGCATGGATCGGGGCGGCGCCAGCGGCACACTTCGTTCAGCGGCCCGCCAGCGGCAACCCATGCGCTTATGGGCACCGTGATCTCGTTTGTGGCCGACAGCTTGAAAGAAGCGAGAAGAGCATCCGTTTCCGGATGCTCTGCATAGACGTAGACGCCCCGATTAATCAGGTCGATGGGACTTCTTGTTTCCCAATCAAAAATCAAACTCATACATCCCGCTCCGCCAGTTTTTTGTACAGGCGGTTGATTTCCATAGCCAACGCCATGTTCTCGTCTTTCAAAGCGTCGATCTCTCGTTGCAGCTTGTCCATACCCAGCTGCCATTCATTCTGCTTGTGCAGACCTTCCTTCTGTGCGTCCGCCAGACGGTCGGACAGCGCCTTCTTTGATTTGAACCCGGTCATGTGAATAGTCCCCAACTTAGTGTGATGAACAGTATGCCAACGACTAACCAAAACGCCGCGATTTCGGCGTCACTCATCTTTTTTCTCCAGAGCTTCTTTCGCAATAGCGCACACAGCGTCCGTGACGTGGTGCCCCATCCTGTATTCGGCGCGGTCGATGATCCTGCGCAGCGCCGCCTCCAGCTTTTCGATGCGGTCGGCGGCTTCTGGCCCGTTAGGGTTTATGTACCATCTGGTAGCGCCATCATCGCTCATGCCGCCCACTTCGCGCAGCCGATTCACAAGATCGTCAGTCATCGACGCCATCCCCCTCCGTATATTCGACCTCAACCTTCAAACGTGCAACTGGCTTCTTAACCCTATAGCTTGCCCAATAATCAGCCGCAGCTTTAGTTACAAATGCTTCGACATACACATCGTTTTCGCCAATGTTGATGTAGAGCGTCTTTTTGATGCGCTTAAAGGCTGGATCAGTCATCTTTCCCCTCCATTACTTTTATGGCATTGTCCATCGCCCCTAGCAGCCAAGGCCGCACGGGGCCTGCTGGACCGCGCGGCCTGTCATCTCCCATTTCATACTGGCGTATGGCATTAATGCAGTGCTTTAACGCCGTCTCCAACTTCTCGATGCGGTCGGCGGCTTCCCCATAAACCCACGGATTATAAACGGCGTCATCTATGTCAGAATAGCAGCGTAGCCGCCTCACAAGATCATCGCTCATTTGTCGCCCCCATTCATCCACCAAGGATTGCGATCCCTAAAGTACCAGTAGGCCAGCACAGACACGATCACGATTGTTGTGCATATGGAGTCAATCGCATTGTCTGACATGTTAAGATTCTCCCGTTTTTTAAACACGTTCTGGGGATGTGTTTATTTTATCGACAGGTGTCATTTTGGCACCGTCAGTTTTGCTTCCTGCATCATGCTGGCGATCTGCCATGCTAGGTGGCCCTCCAGCCTGAAATATATGCGCTTGCCCTCTTCGTCCTTCAGATTACGAGCAGCCATCATAAGCCATTCGGCCAGCTCCTCAGTGTTTTTAGGTTTATAACTTGAAAGAAGATCCATTGGGTTTTCATGCGTGATCATTGTTTTTCTCCAGTGCAGCAAGGGCAATCTTCCGGTGAGAAGTAAGCACGACCACCAACGCTTGCGCCATGTTTTCGGCTTTAACGATCACTTTTGATGCCGCCGCAATCTCCCGCAGCGCCGCCTCTAGCTTCTCGATGCGGTCGGCAGCTTCTTCCAGCAGTGCAAACGTTTCAGTTCTGAATGCTTTTTCGCGCAGCCGCTTCACAAGATCGTCAGTCATTGCAATCTCCCATATGGTGCTGCGACACGGAACAAAGTCCATGCGCTTGTCGCCATCCAGATGCGGCCAAACGTGTCTTCGTAATAGTAGACAGGCTTGCCAGAGATGTGATCGGTAAACCGATAATCGAGACGCTTCATAGGGCGACCGCCCGTAATTTTAGCAAACAGCCGCTTCACAAGATTGTCAGTCATTTGCCCACCTTCAACAAGGCTTCATTGGCGATCCAGCCGCACGCCTCTTCTTCTGCCGGATCGAGATTGCGAATGGCGTAAAGCGCATCACATAATATCTCGAACTTGTAGTCCAGCTCGTCGTATTGCGTGGCCCAGCTCTTAGCTTTGGCGATCTCGCTTTCCAGCTCGATGACCAGTCCCTCGATTACATCCATCGCCGCCCCCTCAAGATTCTGAGGGAGCGGAAATAGCGTGCGCCATGTCCGCCGCCAGCTGCGCCGAAATGGAATCAAGGTTCTCAATGCTGTTCGACCCCAGCTTCCCATAACCGGCAATGTCGTCCCAATGATCCGGGAATTGCGGATTGCCGTTCAGCAACCGCGCCAGCTTCACCGCGATCATTTCCAGCGCCTCTTTCTGGCCGTCGTTCATATGCTGCCAATTCGGACTGCCGCGAAACATGTCCTTGATCGACTGGCTCCAAGCCGCCGTGTGCTTATAAAGGCCGTGGGTCTTTTCGCGTTCTTGAATGATGTCCATTGTTGTCCCCTTTAGTTGGCTCGGCACGCTATCCAACGATGGCGCCAGATCGTTTAGTAACTCCATCAAGCTTTTTGATTCGTCTGTCATTTACTCACCCCATGGAACCTTATGTAAGACGTTACCCCTTTGTCAAACAAATACCACGCACAGTTGTCTTTTCCCGTGAATGGCGATCCTTTCACCCACTTGAGCCGTCCTATCGCTTGGATTTCCACGCAGAACGCCAAGTAAGGTCTTGCTTGCTTCGTGTAAGCCCAGTCTGCGTCGAACAACAACCATGTTGGCCGCAGCTCGATGCACTTTAGGATCAGGGGGTGCAACACGCCGCGTGACCACGGCGGGTTGGTAATGATCATATCCGCACCAAAACAATGGACTTCGTTCAGATCCAATACATCCAACATGCGGATGTCGTTGCGGCGCGGTTCCAGATCGGAAGCGTAGGTGCAGGTGTGACCGGCTATATCTAGCATGTCGGCAAGCCGCCCATCACCTGCACAGGGTTCGACGAACGTCGTATTCTTACTTAGTCTTCGAACCAAAACTGAAACTGCCGGTGCGGGGGTTGGGTAGAAATCCATCGGATTCCTCTCGAAGCTTGATCTTTTCCCCATCACGCTTAACTCCCGGTTTGGGGACGAAGACACGCTTGCGATGATCCGAACACCACGAACCGCTTTCCGTGGGGTCGCCGCAGAACAACGTCCGCTCGCCGTCCCCGCTGACCGGGAAACGGCACATGTCGGGTGTCAACGCCATCAAGAACACTTGATTGTTCGTTGTCTTTGGCGGTTCCATAGGTGGCCGCCGCACCACCATCTTCGGCTTGAGGTAGTGAATGCTCGCCGTTGGGATTGGCGCTGGCTCCACCACCGGCTCTGGCTCAATCAGCTGTTCTGGTTCAGATGGTTTAGGTCGCCCTAACCAAATGCCCATGCGTTGCGTTTTGCCGATCACTGAATTGCGCGTGTAATCTGCGCCCAATTCCCTCGCTATCTCACGGGAGGTCATCCCCTTCGCCGCTAACTCACGTAGCTTGGCTACGTCGGCTTCCGACCAAGGTTGGTTGCCCATCAGTCGAACAACCCCAAGGCTTGCACGTAGACGCCCAGCACTGCCCTATCTTCCGATTTCATTTTGCGGATGCCGTAGGCCTTGCGCAGCTCTTTGGTGAAGCCCTTAGACTTGGCTTCCGCCCAGACATCCTTAATGTCGTTGGCGATTTCTTTCTTCTCGTTTTCCAGCGTCTCAATCCGGTCGAGAATGCGCATCATGTCAGTTGTGTTCACGGCCTCAGTCATGGTGTCCTCCTAGAGTGGTGGCGCGGGTCGCCCCGCGCCGATTGATTACAGACCAAACAACCCACTGGCGCCAGCGCCGCCACGGGTGGCTTCAGGGGCTTCGCCTTCATCCGGGATGGCTTCCATCCAAGACGCGGCGCTCACGCCGCCGTTTCCGCCCAGACGATCACCGTCTTTGATCTTCTGGAAGAACTGGATGCCGAACGACACGCCATCGCCGTTCTGCGCGTTGTTCCACGCAAAAGCGTTCAGCACGGCCTTACCAAAACAGCCGGAGTACACTTCCTCCTCCGTGGCGGGGATGTGCTCGCTACGGTAGCGGATGACCGGCTGGCGGATCGACTGCACGCGCAGGAAAAACACGTCAGGGCCGAAACCGGGGTGCAGCTCGCCCGTCTTCTTGTTGCGGGCTTCCTTGCCGTTGCCGTCCAAAAAGGGCGACTTGATCAAGCCAGCCTTGGCCCTCTCAAGCCCCTTGTCGCCCCACTGGGCCACAATGACGCCCTTCACCGCGGTATCTAGCGCAGTGCGGTCGCAGGACTTTTCGAAGATCAGTGTGCAGCCATACTTCTCCACGCCGCCCTCTTGCTGGGCGCGTGGCTTGAACAACGACCCGGCAAACGAGACGCGGCAGAGAGGGGTCTTAAAATCAGCAGAGCGTTCCATGTTCAGTCCTTCACAGTTTCAAAGAAAGATTCGAGTTTGGCCTTGGTGGCCGGGCGGGTAGACTTCTTTTCCGACACCAAATTCGTTCCGGTGACGGGTTTGTGGTACATGTTGGCAATCTCCTCCTTGCGTTTGGCGCCAAGCACTTTTTCGATCTGCGCGGGAGACAACAGCTTCTTCGAGAAGATTTGGTCTTCGCTCAGTTTGATCACCGACTTCAGGTCTGCGATAATCTTTTCGTCGTCGGCGGCCCACTTCCGGTTGCCGACCTTTTCGACCAGCTTGTATCCGGGAATGGTTGTTCCACCTTCCGCCAGCGAATGCGCCGCTGCGCGCACCGCCTTCGCCCAATCCTCCAAAGCATCAATGCCGTCGAGAATATGGGACAACTCCTCCGGCGACAGCGCCGGAACCGTGTTTGACAACATAGGTGGTGTCTCCAGTGTGGTGTCCTCAAACCAAGTCTTCGCGATCTCCGGCGCCACTGACAGAGCCTTCTTGCGCACCGCTGGGCAGATGCCCAACGCCGGGCAAAACGTGCAGTTGCCGGGGGTTAGAACCTTGCTCGCCCACTCGTCGAACATGGTCCGGCTACCGTTGATCATGTTGAACGCTTCCAGCGCCAAGGCGGAGCGGTTCATGGCCTTCAACAGTTCAGACGTCCATTCGATCAGCTCCGCGATGTGGAACGTCTCGCTGCGGATGCGCCCGTCTTTGTGAGGGGCGCGCGGCTGAACGATGGTCACTTTGACTTGATCAATTTGATTGACCAAATCTTTCGGGGCGTTCAGTAGGGCGAGCAGGGCGTAGGTGCGCGTCTGCTTGTTGCCGTTCACCTCGACGATGCCCCTACCGTTCTTCAGATCGACCACCTCGATCTCGCCCAGATGGGGCTTGATGATGGTGGCGTCACAGGTGCCGCCAGCGTCGAAGGGAGGGTTCAGCTGGGCCAGCGAATGCCGCTCTTCGATGAGAAGAACGCTCCCGGCGGCCACGTCAGTCTGAGAGGCGACGTAGTGAACGTAGGTCTGGGCGGAGCGGGCCAGCTCTTCCGTGATCTCCACGTCGAAACCGTCGATGCTGTAGACCTCGCCCAAGAACTTGGAGCAGTCCAAGTCGCCGCGCAGCGCCTTCTCCGCCACTTCATGCGCTGCGGTGCCCTCCGC
>Ga0118677_10015565_pt1 | contig 10550 bp, 9 predicted proteins | sample AliMusrvi5mmetaG_FD_86154 | JGI IMG/M metagenome (GOLD analysis project Ga0118677, IMG submission 86154)
ACGAGTTACTGTTTTGCTAGGTCAGAAAACAGGCCTAAAAAAGGCTGGAATCGGTCAAAAAACGTGAATCAAACGATCGTTTAAGAAACTCGGGTTAGGCCGTCACCCCGCTCATAGAAAATCTTTCCGCCATCCTGGCGGACCTGGGAAACTTGTGCGTAACCCTCCAACTCCAAGCCCCACTCCCATCCGCCGGCATCGGGGGTCACGGTGAATCCGCGCGCATCGAAGAGGGTCACCCACGCTTGCCCCGGATTGCGAGCTTGGCGGGTGCCATCAGCGTTGGGCACGATGGCATGCCCCTTGCGCTCGTAAGCACCCCGGATGCCTGACCACTCGGAGTCGCTCAGACCACCGGGTTTTTGCAAGGGGTCGGCTGGCGCGCGAGAAATACCGCCCGGATAAACAGGGACTTGCGCGCCGCACAACAAGGCAGCGGCACTGACGGTGGCAATGACGGATGAAATGAGGCATGTCTTCATAATCGTGGAGTTGCTGGATTAGAATACTCCAGAATAATTTACCCCATCGGTCCCTGCCAAGCCAATTCGGCCCGGTCCCTGTGCCATGCCGATTCACGCCAGATTGAAAATTTCACATATGCTAACCATGCACACGACTCTCCCGCTTTTGTTCCAAATAGCCGCCCTTGTTTTCATCCTTTTCAAGCATGCGGTTCACGAGAAGCGCTGATGCCCCGTTGATACCACCCCCGCGAGGCATTGCAGACGCGGCAGACGGAAAGCATCACTGGAACTTCGACCAGCACGCCCACCACGCAGGCCAGAGCCGCGCCCGAGCTCGGACCGAACAGGGTGATCGCCACGGCCACCGCCAACTCGAAAAAATTGCTGGCACCGATGAGAGCGCCCGGCGATGCGACGTTGTGAGGCACTTCGAACCGCCGCATCAACACGTAGGTCAGACTGGAGTTGAAATAGACCTGCACCAGGATCGGAATGGCGAGCAAAATGACGGCGGTCCATCTTGTTGTCAAATTCTCCGCCTGAAAGGCGAAAATCAGCACCAACGTCGCCAGCAACGCCACCACCGTCACCGGCTGGAACCTTGGCAGCAAGGATTGCTCGAACCACTCGGTGCCATGGGATTTCAACAGGACTTTGCGCGTGAGCAAACCCGCCGCCAGCGGAATGACGATGAACACGACAACAGAAGTGATGAGCACCTTGGACGGGACCATCACGTCGGCCACACCGCAGAGGAACATCACAATGGGCGCGAAGGCCACCAGCATGATGAGGTCATTGACCGCCACCTGCACGAGCGTGTATGCCGGGTCGCCATCAGTTAGATAACTCCACACGAACACCATGGCGGTGCAGGGCGCTGCGGCCAGAATGATCAGACCGGCGGTATAGCTTTTGGCCATCTCCGGCTCGACCCAGCCGGCAAACACATGTTGCAGGAAGACCCAGGCGAGGAAGGCCATGCTAAAAGGCTTCACCAGCCAGTTCACAAACAGGGTGATGAAGAGCCCTTTGGGTTTCTTCGCGATGCCGCCTAACGAACCAAAATCGATCTTGAGCATCATCGGGAAGATCATCAGCCAGATGAGCACGGCGATGGGGATATTGACTTGCGATCCCTGGCCGAATTCCAGCTTGCTCAGGCTGGCAATGAAACCCGGCAGCAATTTGCCTAGCGCCACACCGACGATCATGCATCCCAATACCCACAAGGAAAGATAGCGCTCGAAAAAATTCAAGCGCTTGGGGGTGTCGAATGGCGGGTGAGGTTTCGTGTTCATGGTTTCGTCGTTAATCTAATTTATTGTTATGTTGCATGGCATCGCCCATGCTTTGTTCGGTCGCGAACCAGCTCGGTATTTCGCCGGGCGTTTGGGGGGATGATTTCGGACACAGAGGTGGTTATGATCGTGCGGGCTTGAGTGTGGATACCGCCAACCGCGCCAATGCCCCAGGGCCGGTGGGTTCCTCCGACTGCCAAGGCAGCCAGGCAGTTCGGGTGGCGTGGTTTGCCACCACCTCGCTCAGGTAACGACGCTCGGATTCTTCGCGCCCTTGCAGCAGCGGATCACAGGAGCCACAGTGGAGCAGGCTTTGATTGATGACCCAGGCAAAAGGTTCGATGCGTGCGCGGCGCAGGTCACCCTGCAAATCGGCGGCCTCGTGGACCGGCGTGGCTTCGGGCAGGGTGACCAGCAGGATGCGGGTGAACGCCGGATCGCGCAGCCGCTCCAGCAGTTTGAGCACTTCCTCCGGTTGGGTGCTGCGGGCCTGCCGCTCCAGTTCGCGCTGATAGGCCTGGCTGGCATCCAGCAGGAGCAACGTGTGGCCGGTGGGCGCGGTGTCGAGCACCACAAAGCGCTTTGTGCCGTGTCCCACCTCGCGGGCAAAGGCACGGAACACGGCGATCTCCTCGGTGCATGGCGAACGAAGATCCTCCTCTAGCAAACTTCTCCCGGCAGCATCCAACGCCGCGCCCTGGGCCGTCATCACTTCTTCTTGATAGGCGGCGGTCTCCGTGGCGGGATCGATCTTGCTGAGCGTGAGCCCGGCCACCTGACCCGCCAGGGTCTGGGCCACATGTGCGGCGGGATCGGTGGTGCTGAGATGGACGGCATGTCCGCGCTTTGCCAGCATCACGGCGATGGCTGCGGCCACCGTGGTCTTGCCCACGCCGCCCTTGCCCATCGTCATGATGACGCCGTGGCCCTGGCGTTCGATGTCGGCGACAAGATCCTCCAGGCTTTCCATTTCCGGTTGCTTCCAACCGTCAGGCATGGGGGTGGCAATTGCGGACGATGCGCTTACTAACAGCAACCGCAGGCCTTGGATGCCGAGGATATTCACCGGCCGCAGAGGCACGATTGAAGTCGGCAGGCTGTTGATAAAGGCGTCGGCAGCTTTGATGGCCGCCATGCCACGGCGCTGCAGCGCAAGGGCCGTGACATCTTCCAGGCAATGGGTTTCGAAAACCCCGTTGATGACAAGGCACTGATTGCCGACCCCCAGTGCCCGCAACTCGCCCGAGGTGCGCTGCGCCTCATTGAGCGCAGCGGATTGGGGACGGCTCACCAGCACCAGCGTCGTCGCGGTGGCGTCGGCCAGCGTATCAACGGTGGCCTCATAAATGGCTCGTTGTTTATCCAGTCCAGCGAGCGGCCCCAGACACGAACTGCCACTGGTGCTGTTGTCCAGGAACTGGTCCCAAGCTTTGGCCAGGCTCATCAGACGCAGGGTGTGGCCGGTCGGTGCGGTATCGAACACGACATGGTCGTAGTTCTTCGCCGCCTCCGGATCTCCAATCAAACCAGTGAACTCATCAAAGGCGGCGATTTCAACTGTGCAGGACCCCGAAAGTTGTTCTTCCATGTTCCGCAAGGCCGCTTCCGGCAGCAGGCCGCGCATCGGACCGATCAGCCGTTCGCGATAAGCGGCGGCCGCCTCGACCGGGTCGATGTTCATCGCGTCAAGCCCAGGCACGCCGACAATGGCTGTGGGAGCATTGGTCAAGTGGGTTTCCAACACTTCATCCAGATTGGACGCCGGGTCCGTGCTGACCAGCAACACGCGTTTGCCGGCCTCGGCGAGCTTCAAGGCCGTGGCACAGGACAGCGACGTCTTGCCCACCCCGCCTTTGCCGGTGAAAAACACATAGCGGGTGGCCGTGGCCGGATCGGTCTGATAGATCGGCAGGGTCATGACCCCGGATCCTCTTTTGCCTGAGCCGCACGGATCCAATCCGGACGTTCGGTGTTGGTCGGGTAGCGGCCTTTGAGGTATACTTGGCCATCCCAGAAAATCAACGGCAGTCCCTCGGCCCCTTCCTTTTCCAATAGGGCTTTGACGGTCGGATTCCTCACAAATGCCATGGGTGTTTGGGCCAGGTTATAGCGTTCGATGTGGATGCCGTGCTGACCCAGTTGCGCGAGCATGGCCGCGAAGCTGACGAGACCGGGCTCGACATCGGTGCCGCAGATGCCCGTCGAGCAGCACATCGGAGGGTCATAGACTTGAATCGTTTTCATGGTTTGATATATAGGTTAGAATGACGCCAGTAGATCGAGGCCTCCGCCGCCCAGTGGCAATCCCGTCGGTTCACAGGTCACAGGTTTCCTTACCCATGATGACCGGCGGGTTGGCGCATTGAACTGCTAACGCCTTCGCCTGGTCACGGCGTCCAGCGGCATAGGCCTCGAAAACCCGTTGGATTTGATCCCGCACGCGGCGGAAGACGACCAGTTGTTCCTCTTCATCGCCAGGCGCGTGGGCCGGATCGTCGAACCCCCAGTGATGGCGGTTCAATTGGCCGGGGAACATCGGGCAGGCTTGGTCGGCATTGCCGCAGACAGTGATCACGGTCTCCACGTCCTGTTGGAGAAATTCGTCCATGTGCTTGCTGTGGTGACCGGAAATATCAATGCCGATCTCGGCCATGGCCTTGATAGCCAGCGGATGGACATAACCGGCCGGCTTGGACCCGGCGCTGCGCACGTCCAACCTTTCAGCGGCGGCGTGGCGCAGGATGCCTTCCGCCAGGTGGCTGCGGCATGAATTGCCAGTGCAAAGGATCAGGACAATGGGTCGTGGGGGTGTGGACATGAACGGCAGGTGTATGTTAGACCGGTTTGGGGCCGCATGGGTTTTCCTTGATTTTCTTCAGGCGGGCGAGATCGTTCCGGAAGATTCGGCCTTCAAAAATGCAGTCTTGCAGGCAGGCGAGGTTGGCCGCCAGTTCCGGGCAGGGATCTGCGGGCAGCGAATAGACCCGCCAAGTGCCGCGGACCTCGACTTCCACCATCGCGTGGCGACGCAGATACGCGAGTTGCTGGGAGGTCCTCACCGAACCGATGCCGAGCACCGCATCGATGTGGCAAACACACTGAGGCTCAATGCGTAGCAGGTTAAGAATCCGCAGACGATTGACATCGCACAGGCACTTGTAGATCGCGACGACCTGCTCTGATTTGGTTTGCTTGACGGCCATGACAGCTGCTATTTAAGCCGATAATTAACTACGTGCAAGTGCAAATAGTGTTTTTTTTGAGGACAATCAGCGATTGGGATCATGGGCTCGATGTCGGCGAACGGGCCCGAAATTGGCTCATGTCGTCTAGGACATGTAGCATGCAGTCGAAACCATCGAGCGAGCGGTGATCGCAGGTGGCGGTGGAGGCGAGCACGGTGGCCGGGGTGCCCGCCGTGGTTCATGAAAAATCCGCGCTGCCGCCGACAGTCCTGCGCTATACGGTCAGTAGCCTCAGCCAGCGCCGGACGGACAGGACCCAAACCAACCTCATCGAGGTGATATCCGGCGACCTGCGCCTGATAACCCTGGCATTCGAACCACCACCCGGTGCCACCCTGAAAGCAACCACCGTGACCGCCGGCCCCCAGCAGCTAACCGCCACAGCCACCCAAACCGGCCTGCGGGTCGAATTGACTCTTGCCAAGGAAGTGACCTTGACATCCAGGGGGCTCATCACCTCAATTCACGAATTCGCCTGAGTGGCTGGCTGCATTGCCACGAGACACGCAGGGCGAATGGTCGAAATGCAAATGTCAGATGAAAACAGGAAACATTATTTTCGGGATCAGCTTGCTGGTGGGTTCCAGCGTCGTGGCGCAAGAGGCTGACCGCCCTCCGGAGTCGTCCCAAGGCCGTTTCTTTGCGAAGAAAGAATACACTCCGTGCCCACTGCCCAAGTTCGATGAGTTGCGCGGCCAGTTGCCGTCGCCGATCTTCGACGAGAAACCGGAGTGGGTGCAGATGTATTGGAAGGCTTGGGAACTGGGCTTCCGCAACTTCAACGAACCCAAGCCGGGCAGCGGATTTGTCTCCCAGTTCATTGACGCCGCGTTCAGCGAGAATATTTACCTGTGGGACACCTGCTTCATGACGATGTTCTGCAATGTGGCACACCCGCTGGTGCCGGGCATCGGCTCGTTGGACAATTTCTACGCCAGACAATACGCCGACGGCGAAATCGGCCGCGAGACCAATCGGACCACGGGCGTGGAGTTCGCCCAATGGGTGAACAACGAGCACAAACCGCTCTTCAGCCGCTGGGGCTGGACGTTCAATTTCGAGCCTCCCAAGAGCGACCCGGTGATCTACGTGGGGCGCGCTGAGCCACAGCCGCCGCCGAACCTGACGCTCGATTCTCTGGACCATCCGATTTTCGCATGGGCTGAAATGGAGAGCTATCGGTTCACCGGTGACAAGCAACGGTTCCACATGGTTTACGATCCGCTGGTGCACTATTACCGTGCGCTGGAGAAATACCTGCAGCAGGGCAACGGCCTGTATATCACTGACTGGGCCAGCATGGACAACTCCCCGCGCAATCTCTATCTGAAAGGCGGCGGCTGCGGCGTGGACATCTCCTGCGAGATGGTTATGTTCGCACAACAGCTCGCCACCATGGCCGGGATGTTAGGCAAGCCTGAAGATGCCAAGGCGTTCACCCGTGACGCTGACCGCCTGAAACTGTTGATCAACCGCCTGATGTGGGACGAGCAACGGAAGTTTTACTTCGACCTAACCCTGAAGGGGGAGCGGGCTCCGGTCAAAACCGTCGCCGCCTATTGGACATTGCTGGCCCAGGTGGCATCACCGGCACAAGCGAGTGCCCTCGTGGCCGAGCTGAAAAATCCCGCCACCTTCGCCCGGATGCACCGTGTGCCCACGCTGGCTGCGGATGAGAAGTACTACGACCCGGCGGGCGGCTACTGGCGCGGCGCGGTCTGGGCGCCCACCAACACCATGGTGATCCGCGGTTTGGACAGCTATGGCTACGATGAGTTGGCGCGTGAGATCGCGCTGAACCATCTCGACATCATGGGCCGTGTGTTCAAGGAAACCGGAACAGTTTGGGAGAACTATGCTCCCGACTCGGCCGCGCCGGGAAAAGTGGGATCGACCCCCGCCGTCAAGGATATGGTCGGCTGGAGCGGGCTCGGGCCGATCCTCTACCTGCTTGAATACGCGATCGGCCTGAAACCCAATGCGCCGGGAAACGAGTTGACCTGGAACCTGCGCTCTAACGGGCGCCAGGGTTGCGAGCGCTTCCGTTTCGCAGGGCATGTGGTCTCGCTGCTGGCGGAAGCCGATCCGCGCGACGCGAAGCGGCTCTGTGTCACCGTCAAGTCTGACGGCGCTTTCAAGCTGCGGCTGGTCCGCGACGGACGTACTCAGATCGTTCCGGTCAAAGCCGGAGAACAGGCGTTAGCAGATAGCGGAAAGGGCTGGCAGGAAATCAAACTCCCGCTGGACTGTCCGTTCAAGCCCTCCAAGGAATTCTCGGGCATTCAGTTCACTGGCCGCCACAGCGATTATCACTGCGGCGACACGTTTTATCCCTGCTGGGCCAGCGATGGTAATCTCTACTCGCCCTGGACCGACGGCAAAACGGATGGCATCGAATGCGGTTCCGGGGCGGCAGACAAAGCCAGGACGGCCCATGCGGTGATGATGGGTGATGATCCGCTAAAACTTGAGATACATAACACCTCGCCGCCAAAGGAAGCGAGTGCGTTACCCTATCACGGGCGTTATCCGGCCGGGTCACTGGTTTACAACGGCATTTGGTATTATGGAACCTATTGTCTCGGGTCTGACGGGTCGGTCAACCACAACGGCTTTGTTTGGAACTGGCCGAATCTCGGGCCCATGCCAGGTTTTCAGATATCTCGCGATTACGGCAAAACCTGGGAGGCCTCGCCCCACACTCCTGAAAAACCGCTGTTTCCCGAGCCGCGGAAATTTCTTGGCCCGGTCAAGATGGGTGCGCCGCATTTCGTCGATTTCGGCAAGAACATGCAATATTCGCCGGACGGCAAGGCCTACCTGCTGGGCATGGGTGCGGAGGAAAATGATTCCATGCCGCGACCCTGCATCAAGCCTGGAAAATCGGGGGAGGTGTTCGAGGTGGTCGGGGATTGCCCCGGGGACTTCGCCCATGCCAACCTGAGCTGGATCACCGCCGACCAGGTTTATCTGGCGCGAGTCAAACCATCGCCTGAGACCATCAATGACCCAAAGGCTTATGAGTTTTTCGCCGGCCACGACAAGAACGGCAAGCCGCTTTGGACGAATGACTTCATGCAAATCAAACCTTTGCTCGACTGGAACAACCACATGGGCTGTGTGACGGCAACCTATGTGCCTGGACTGAAAAAATATCTCATGTGCGTTACCGATGGCTGGCCGACTGTGGCCAGGATGACCTCCTACATCATGGAGGCCGACGCGATCACCGGCCCATGGCGCATGGTGACGTATATGAAGGACTTCGGCGAGCAGGGGTATTTCCTCAATATCCCCAGCAAGTTTATCAGCCCCGACGGGCGGACCTTGTGGCTGTGCTATTCCGCGAACTTCAGCCCCGGTTGGAATGGCGTGAAGTTGGAAGTCAATCCGCCAGGCGGGCGCTACGGCTTGTGCCTCCATGAATTCAAGATTACCACACCATGAAAATTGCGTATCAAACTGAATTGTCACGGGAGTTGCGGGGCGAAAGATTATCTGTGAAATGTCGGATGAAACGAAAACCCTTGTTTTCGGGCTCAGCTTGCTGCTGGGTTCCGGCGTGATGGCGCAACAGGCGGCTGAATCAGTCACGCAGACGGCGTGCGGCGTCAATAAAGGCCTCGACATTTTCCCATGGCACGGACGGGTCCAGAATGTGGGCGGGTGCCAGCAGCAGTCCACCGTCCGCTCCAAGTATGGCGGCGGTTTCCCGCACGGCCTGCCTGACATCCTCAGGGGTGCCGTGCGGCATGACCGATTGCACACCAATTCCGCCCCAGAATGAGAGACGGTCGCCGTATTTCTCCTTGATCCGGAGCAGATCGTTGCATTCCGGTTGGATGGGATTGAGCACTTCAATGCCACAATCTATCAGATCGTCAATCACATCCTCGACCCGACCACAGCAGTGCATGAAGACAATCACTTCGGGATTGACCGCCTTGGCGGCTGCAACGATCCGTTTCACCCGCGGCTGAATGAACTCCCGGTAGATTTCGGAGGACATCATGCGACCCCGCTGCGTCACCACATCATCGCCGAGGCGGATGATATCCACACCGGCCTGCGCGAAGTGGCGGGCCTGACAGATTCGTATCTCTGTGATTCGCTCGCAGATGGTGTGCGCGATTTCCGGCTCCAGGTGAAAATCGGTCAGGAACGTTTGCATGCCTCGCATCAACCAGGCCACTTCAAAGATGGTCTGATACATCTCACCACAAACCGCATAACCACGCGCCTGGTAGGTCTGCACCTTGAGCGGGACTTCATCGTAGCGGTATGCCTCGCCCAGGTCCGGCCACGCATAGGCGTCGATCTGCCTAGCGTGTTCCATCCGTTCTAGCGGATGATATTTGTAGTCAGGCATTTCGTAACGTGTGGGAACCGAGCCCACACCCCACTCGTCAAAACTAACATCCTCATCAAGCTCCTGAAAATATCCGGCAAAGTCGGTTCTAATCCTGCTGGGACCGGGCAAGACGAATCGGGTGTCAAAATCGAAATACTCTTCCGGGGGCAGGTTGGACCCGGTCTTTTCGCGGTAGGTTTTCATCAGCAAGGGGGTGAATGCACCCCAACTGATCTCGAAGGGAATTCGGTCAGGAATACCCGTTCTTCTCAGTGCGGTGAGTACCCGTTGTCGTGAATTCATCATTGTATGACCTCTGGTTATTTTGCAGCCCAAGCGTTGCCAAATCCGGTGATCACCGTGGACAACATCAGAATGAGAATCGTGACAAACACCCATTGCATGGTCCGGCGGCTTACCCCCTTCCACTCCAAGGCTAGAATTCCGCACAGGGTGCTGAACATGATGACAAATGCAAGGTGGATCGACCAGCTTGAGAAGTCATAGCTTCCCATCTTGGTTGTGCCCATGCCGTAGAAGAAGAACCCGGCATACCAGATCGTGCCGGCAACCGAAGCCAGGAGATAATTGGCCCGCATCACCGCGCCGCCGTTTGCCGGGCGGGAACCATGCGCATCCTTGACCATCACGTAATCGCCCAGCGATTGATTGCGCCAGTTGAGCAGCAGGCACCACACACAATTCACCGTGAAGCCGCCTGCCATGACCACAATGAAGACCGGCGCGTTCTTGAAGATATCAGGCGCACCCAGCTCCAGAGCCACGGCTGCAATGGGTTTCCCCCAATTGATGCCGTAGGCAAATCCCGCACTCATGATGCCCGAGAATGTTGCCACCAGGAAGCCCTTGACCAGGGAGAACTCCAAGATTGCGACGCTCTTCTGCGTGACGGTCATTTCCCGTTCCTTGCGGATACCCGCATAACCGCAAAGGCCGATTCCGATGAGACAAACCGCGACGCCGGCAAGCAGCATCCAGCCTGATACGGTCGTAAGGAGAACGCCGAACCTTCGCTCCACCAGCGGCGGAATCAAGGTCCCGAAGGCCGCGCAGTATCCAAGCGCCACCGCCATCCCAAGCGACATACCGAGGTAGCGCATGGTCAAGCCAAACGTGAGGCTGCCGAAGCCCCACATCATGCCGAACAGATAGGCGAGTTCCAAGC
>Ga0118677_10003009_pt2 | contig 10549 bp, 10 predicted proteins | sample AliMusrvi5mmetaG_FD_86154 | JGI IMG/M metagenome (GOLD analysis project Ga0118677, IMG submission 86154)
TAACTTGCTCTTGGACACTTGTTTTACATTTTAAATTTTCTTTGACTATATAGCAAATTTTTTTACTTCACTATAAAAAATCTTTTCCAGAATATTTTATACCGTCACACACCGGATTTCAGGCCCCTGTTGACAAGTATCGGCACAGTTCAACTCATTCGTAATGCTAAATTTGATTTTTGTGAAATAAAAAGCTATAAATAAAACTCTGACAAAATAAATTCAAGGAGCTGACACTATGTTTCCCTATGATTCGCTGCGCGACTATGCCCGTGCTCTTGAACAACAGGGCCGCCTGAAACGGATTAAAGAAATGGATCAGGACAGTTATGAGATGACGGCATTTGCCTATCGCCTGCGGGACCGGCTCCGGGAAAAAGCCCCCGCCTTTCTGGTTGAGCGGACAAAAATCAACGGCCGCTGGTATGACAGCCCGGTTATCGGCAATCTTTTCAACGGCTTCGGCATGGTGGCGCAGGCTTTCGGCGTTGAGGAGGTCTCCGATGATCAGGGACCGATGCACGAAACAGCCGTCGAGAGAATCTTAAGCTTTATGGATAAGGATTTTCGCTGGCAAAAGATAGAGCCCGTGACTGTTGACCGGAATGCCGCGGCCTGCAAGGAAGTGGTGCTTATGGGAGAGCAGGCTGACCTGGGTCTTTTTCCCTGGGTGCGGAACAACCCGGCAGACGCCAGCCAGTATATCAGCGCGGGCTCGGTCATCATGCATGATCCCGAGCTGGGCCGTAATGTAGGAACCTACCGCATGCAGGTAAAAGGGCCTCGCAAGGCCGGGGTGTATTTCACCAATCAGAGCCACGGCTACAAGTTTATGGAGCGGGCCATGCAGCGCGGGCAGGACCGCGTTGCCGCGTCGGTCGCCATCGGCCTTGATCCTATTTCCTGGATGATGAGCAGCACCCGGCTTGCCGATATCGGCGAGGATGAATTCGCCCTTGCCGGCGGATTCCGGGGCAAGCCCGTCGAGCTGGTGAAAAGCGAAACAAATGATATGCTGGTCCCGGCCCAGGCCGAGTTCATTCTGGAAGGCGACATCTCGACGGAGATGGAAGAGGAGGGCCCCTACGGCGAAATGATGGGCTATATCGGTAAAAAGACCTATGCCTTCACCCTTGACATCAAGGCAATCACCCACCGCCGCAGCCCCTGGGTGTATAATCTCTGGCCCGGCATGGCCGGCGCGTATTTGACGCTGCCCTGGGAAGTTGCCCATTTTGCGCGGCTGAAAAAAATCATGCCGAGCCTTCACAAGCTGTATACGCCACCTGATGTGCCCTCCGTGGTCGTCGCCTGCATTGACAAGCGCCTGCCCGGCGAGGGCATCGAGATGGGCATGCTTATTTTAGGCTATCGCATGATCGGGTTCAGCAAAAAGGTGGTGATCGTGGTTGACAAGGATGTCGACCCCACCGACATGTCGCGGGTCATGCATGCCATGGGCACGCGCTGGCAGCCGCATCCGGCAAGCCTGATCGTGCCGCAGACCATTCATATTCCCATAGACCCGAGCTGCCGCGAAATGTTTCTCTCCAGCAAAATCGTCATCGACGCGACGAGGCAGCAGCCCGGCGAGGGCGGGCCGGACGTGTACCCGGAAGATAACCGCACGGCATTGGTTGAGAAAGCGCCGGGAGCTTTTGCGCTGGTGGATAAAAAATGGGATTCGTATTTTAAATAATAATTTTTTTCGACACAACTGCCGGACGCGAAAGGTGAACATTATCCAGAGCATTTTGCTTTTTATGGGAGATATGTATGCAAACACAACAAAAGGACATACCGGCAGCTGTTCTTGAACAGGAGATCATAGCCTTTCTCATGGCCCGCGCTACGCATGCCGGCGGGCCGCACAGCAGGCCGGGCTGCAATCTCCGGCACGGCAAAGCCTGCGTGCTTGCAACCTGCCATGATAATGTACCCCGCGCAACACCCGTTGATTTTTTCTGCGACGGCACGCTTGCCCTGTGGATCAATGCCGACCCGGGCGGAAAAATCGCCAATATCATGCGCAATGCCCAGGTTGCCGTCGGCATTTATGAGCCTGTTGATCACTCGATCGAGCAGCAGAGCATGCAAATCTGGGGCACGGCCGAGCTGGTGAATCTTAAAAACAATGCCGATTTGTTCATGGCGAAAATGCGTCAGTTCGGCCTTGATGAGGCCATGGCAGGCATTATCGAGGAAATGGCGGAAAAGGGGATAGTGCCCACCGGCGCGATTCCAGAAACAACTGAAAAAATTCAGAAGATGATAAATTTCATAAAGATAACGCCGGCCAAAGTGGCCCTGCTGCACATGAAACCCGGCGGCCTGCCGGTAAAGAAAATCTGGGAAAACGGCACGGCAACAGAGCAGATCGGCATGGTCTAAAACTCTGGCAACAGCTTTTAAGTATCAGGAGGGAAAGCAGTGGACAATAAAATCTTTTTAAAAAACTATCTGCAACCGTCTCTCGACGGCCTTGACCGGCAGTTTACCCTGCCCCTGCCGGACGAGGACCATTTTGATAAAACCGCGGAATTTATTGTCCAGAGCCACTGTCCGCCAACATATTCCACCAATGTCATCGCGCGCTTTGAAAACAGGGAAGCAGGTATCAGGCTTGTTGAGGTGTATAAGAGCAGCCAGAATCTTGACAGCGGAAAATATGTACGGCTCGTCGGCACCATGGCGCTGGTGAAAAAAGGCTATCCGTTTCTTTTTCTGGATGCGGCCGTGACCAATATTAATCTGCAGACCGGCGAGAAAGCTGATACGGCGACCCGTATCGCCATTCATATGCCGCAGGCTGAGGAGAGTAACCGGCAGGCGCTTATGACCGAGCTTACCCGGCAGGCCGAAACTGCGGGGCTTGCCTGGGGGACCATGAAAATAGATACGCTGCCGCCCTTCTGGGGGCCCCTGTGGCATGTACGCAAAGAGGGCATTGATTTTGAGGCGATCAAAGAGGTCCGCAATTATGCCTGGCAGGCCTATGGCCAGTACTGCAGCCGGACAGCCGCCGCGGAAAATTTTGATTACCTGCCCGTTCAGCAGCAGATGATTATTACAAATTCAAAAGCCGAACACGCCCAGTTTCAGCGCATGGGCCTTGAGGTGCCGGTTGAAGTGCAGGCCGCGTTTTTCAGCATCCTGTGCGCGGGGTTTTAAATCTACCCGGCAGGGGCAGGCGCTGATGGGAATGCGCTTTGGGATGGGCGGAATATAAAATGGGGGCCTGTGTCAAGGTTACTAGGGGCGCAAGATGGGGTGCGGGTTTTTGGGTGCGTCCTGCGATGCTACTGAAAAATATATTGAGGCTCGCAGGTAGTCTGATATACAATTTTACCAGTGGCTATTGTACTAATGAGCCAGTCAGCACGCGGTACGGATTTTAGGGTTAAGTTACACCCCCGGGCAAAAGCGTGTAACAGCCTGCCTTTCTTAAAAAATTAGCCTGTGGATATTTTACGCAAAAATCGTGACCGCACCATAAAATTTTCCTATATTTTATTTATTAATCGGCTATACTGATTTATATGTTTCGCAGTGGCGTGTAACAAAACAAAATTCAAACTGGAGGTACTCATGAAAAACTTTATGTTGTTAGCCGTAGCGGTACTGGTGATGTGCTTGGTGCTGGGATCAGGGGTTGTATCTGCGGTGGAACAGAGCAAGGCCAGCAAGCCCAACAAGGCCAACTCACCCTGGGCCAACTCACCCTGCGCAACCGATGTACAGAAGTTCTGCAAGGACGTTAAACCGGGTGAAGGCAGGATCATTAAATGTCTGCAAAGCCATAAGTCCGAGCTCTCCGAGGCTTGTACGTCGATGTTTGAGAATTATGCGGAACCGAAGGACAAGCCGGACAAGGGAAACAAACAAAAATAAATGTGCTGCAGATGTGCCGGGGCTTTGCAGGGCTCATGCACAATGGCTCGCGGTTTGCTGTGAGGTGTTATGTCAACCGGCAAGTCTATTGTTTGTGCGCACCTCTCAGGGCTGGCTTGATTTTTTAAATTACCTATAGGCTTCAGCGGGGTGATCGCTTTGAATCGGCAAGCACCTGCTGATGGTATTCGTCGAGTTTTTGGAGGGCGTCGCTGCCGCTCAGGCCCTGGTCCATAAATTCCGAAACTTTGCGGGCAAAAATCGCTTTCAGCATTTCGATATTGTCCAGGTTTGAATCCCGTATGAGCTTGAGATACTTGAGATCGGCTTTAATGCCTGCCTGCTTGCAATGGGCAAGCAGCTCCCCGAGCTTGCGCTGGGCTGCGGTGCAGTAGCACACATCATAGGCAAGCTGGAAGATCGCCTGCAGGTCTTCCTTGCCGTAGTCGGAAAAATTCTCCTGCACCTCACGGTAAAAATCCGCCCTGAACTCTTCAAGAGTGTACGCAACTTCTCCCTTAACAACCTGCTGGCCCGTAAAATTCCAGTTCATTAAAAATGACTCCTTGAAAATTTAGTAACCTGTACACAATACCATGATGCAGCTGCTATTACAAAATTATTTAGCCCGGCGTTGCAAACCACTCCGGATGTTTCTCGATGAAGCCCAGGCTGTGTTCGAGGTCCTCGGCAGTATGCGGCTCAAGGGTTATGCCGGGATGAAGGGAATTTTTGGCAAGCTCGGCAAACAAAACCTCCCAGGGGATCCGGCCCCGGCCCAGCCCCAGGTGGCCGTCGCTGGCGCCGTCATTGTCATGCAGATGCAGGTGCCGGATAGAATGGCGCAAAGCAGCAATCCAGTCCGGTAGATTTTTCATCCGGTGCCCAGCCGAGAAGCTGTGCCAGTGCCCCGCGTCAAAGCACATCCCGGCATTGTGCCCGGCAAGCCCTGCAAAGAGGTCGACAAGCGGTTGCGGTGTTTTTTCATAGACATTTTCAAGAAACAGCACCGGATGGCCTGGCCAGCCCTGCATAAATCCCGCCCAGGTCTCAACGGCCCTGGTCAGCCATTCAGCATAAAAATCAGTGTATAAATCCGAATGGCCGGCATGGGCGATAATATGCTGCGGCTGGTACAGGGCCAGTATTTTTTTTACTGAGTCAAGGCGCCGGCGCGTCGCCTCCAGTATAAAATCATCGAGGCTCCCGGGCTGCAAATCGAAAAACGGGAGGTGGACCGCACAGGGCAGTTCAGCTCTGCGCAGCGCTGCTGCTATGTCGCGGTGCCAGGCATCATCGGCCTGGCTCATGACAGCGGCATCCAGTCCCAGCTCGGGGGCCAGGCGCCGCTTGATAAATTCATCAAGATACCAGGGTTCTCTGGCAATATAGGCAAGCGGAAGATTTACAAAGAAAGGCTGCATGGCTGTCTCAGTGCGCCCTCACGGCAAGCTCGCGACTGTGTGCGGCTGAACATCTTTTAACCGCGTTTTGAGTTTTTCAAGATATTTATAGGCTATATTGAGGCTGCCCTTACCAGTGCCCAAACTGATGCCTTTAATGTTCTGTCCATGAAAATCGCTGCCGCCGGTGAGCGCGAGATTATATTTTTCAGCCATGTCTTTATACAGGCGCACCTGTGTTTCGCTGTGCTCGCTGTAATAGGCTTCAATGCCCATAATGCCCCAGCCGACCATATCGGCAATGATCGCTTCAAGCTCCTCGGCGGCTTTATACTTGATCGTGAAAGGATGCGCCAGCACCGGAATGCCGCCGGCATTTCTTATATAGGCTATGGCATCGCAGGGATTAAAACGGAATTTATCGGTATATGCAGGCGCGCCTTTGGCAAGATATTTTTCAAATGCCTCCCGCGGAATCTTCACATAGCCCTTTTTTAAGAGGACCTGCGCAAAGTGGGGCCGCCCGACCAGACCGGTTTCAGCCTCAATCTCAACCTCCTCAAGCGTGATATCAAGCCCGAGGGCCTGCAGCTTGCCGATGATGGTGTGATTGCGCTCACTGCGGGCTTTTTGGAGCACTGAAATGCTGTCAAGAAAAGCCTGGTTTTTAAAATCCATATAATAGCCGAGAATATGCAGCGTGCTGTTGGGGAATTCCGCGCTGATCTCAATGCCCGGCACGACCTCGATGCCATCACGGACGCCAGCGGAGAGTGCTTCTTCAAGCCCCTCAACCGTATCGTGATCGGTAAGGGCAATGGCTTCAAGCCGTCGCTCCTGTGCATGGCGCACAAGAGCTGTCGGCGACATGGTGCCGTCTGATGCCGTGGAATGGGTATGCAGGTCGATCATAAAATCAGTTCTATTAGTTGTGTTGGTTTCATTGGTTTTATTGGTTTCATTGGTTCGCTGATTTCATTGGTTTGTTGAACTCGTTTCAGATTATAAATTCAACCAACCAAACTAATTAAACCAATAGAACAAATCCAACCAATGTAACAGGTCTTACAAGTAGCCCAGGTCTTCAAGCCGCTTGCGGATTTTTTCTTCTTCTTCAGCTGAATACACCGGTTCATCCGCCGAGGCAGCGATCATCCCGTTTTTCTCAAGCAAGAAGAGTATCTCCCGCACGATCTCCTGCGCGGAACCGTTTCCGGTTATTTCGGAGATGGTAGGAACGGCGCCAAATATTTTTTTTGTAAGCTCTTCTTTGAGCAGTTCTGCTACCTCCCGCAGTTTCTGCGGCTCAACGGCGGCCAGCACGACGCTGCTATGTGGTGTGCCCATGAGTTTTTCCATCCTTGTTTAACGTAGCGCTTTGCCTTCCATATCAGCCGGCACGGCCATGCCCAGCAGCTTCAGCACAGTCGGAGCAATGTCCGTGATAGCCAGTCCTTCGCGCTTGCGCAGGGCGCCTGCAGGCTGCTCGGGATCGTACATGATGAAAATGCCGTCTTCAGCATGATTGGCGTCATCGGGGCCCATATCGTTTTCAAACGCATGTATGATCCCCAGGCCGACACTGCCGATAGAGCGCCATGCCAGATTGCCGAAATAGACGATAAGGTCAGGGGCTACGCCATTGATTTCGTCATAGACGTCCTCGGGCCTGAAAACCCTGGTGCCGATAAGCCCGCCGTTTTCATCGCGGGTTGCTTCAAGCTTTTTGATGAGCTCGCTGCGAACGCTCTCGTAATTTTCGGGCTCAATAAAGCCCTGCGGCTCGCGGCCTTTCACATTGAGAAACAGTCGGGAGTAATAGCCGCCTTCTCCCCAGGCGATTGTTTTCGGCCAGTCGATTTTTGCCTTGCCTATGGGCACGGGTTGTGCCGGCTCCTCCGACAAGGACAGATAGCCTTCCTGCCTCAGCCATTCATTAATGCAGAAGCCGCCCTTCGTAGCGCGGGCGCCATGGTCGGAAACAATCATGACGACGGTATGCTCATCAATAACCGAGAGGAGTTCAGCGATCCGGTCATCGATATATTTATAATAGTTAAAAATGGCATTTTCAAATTTCGAGCCGGCCTCATATTTCGGATGCTCGGGATCCATGTATTTCCAGAAACCGTGATGCATGCGGTCAATGCCCATTTCAACCATCATGGCAAAATCCCATGGCCGGGTCTCGAGAAAATGCTTAAAAATCGCGAACCGCTTTTCCGTCATTTCATAGATCTGGGACAGTATCTGCTCTTTATTCTCCGTGCGGTAATCGTCGACATCCAGAAGGTAGTGGCCGACCTGCTCCTGTATCTCCGTGGCAAGCTCTTTGGGATACGTATACTGGCAGGAGGTGTCCGGCGTCAGGAAACAGGTGACCATAAGGCCGTTCACCGGTGCCGGCGGATAGGTCTGCGGAACTCCCACAAGTATGACCTTTTTGCCGGCCCGCGAGAGTATGTCCCACACCCGGTCCTCCTTGATGGCCCGTGAGGTGGCGAAAGTCATGCCTTCATAGGAGTGGTCGGAGCGGTTGCGGAAGCCGTAGCAGCCGAGCCTGCCGGGGTTTTTACCCGACATCATGCAGGACCATGCCGGCACGGTGATGGGCGGCACGCAGCTTCTGAGCAGGCCGTAGGAGCCGCGGTTCATAAGCGATGAGATGGCCGGCAGCCGGGCTGCCCAGGCATCAAAAACAAGCTGCGGCGTAGCGCAATCAAGGCCGATAATAAGCACTTTTTTTTCGGACACGTAGTTCCCTTAAGAAATCAGCCGTTGGGAAATGGCATTGTTTAACCCGCTTGCGCTAGTTGTACAGTGCAATTTAACAAAAGAAAAACTGATGAAGCTGTAACGGGGCAAAAATACTGTCAGTGCGAGCGAAGCGTAGAGGCGGGTTTCAAACCCGCCCCTGCAAGACAAAACGAGATTGCCGCGTCAGTCGTTGCCCGCAACGATTCGCTCGCGTCTTCGGCTCACCCCCGCAATGACGGGTACAGGTGCTCACAAGTTCTTTTCATGACCAACCCCGGAGCGCAGCGCAGGCGCCGATTTTACCACGGCCTGAATATAATGCCTTTATCCTGCAGGTACGATTTAAGAACATCCACTGACTCGAGCACATTGTCCGGCTGCGGCAGGCGAAAGTCATAGGCGATATCGGTCGTGACGTTTTCGCCGACCCAGACCGTTTCTATTTTATCCGGGCTTACCGTGGTCTTCATGATTTCAAGATCATCCTGCGTGAGCTCGGCAGCGGTGACCAGCAGAATAATGCCGGCATCCAGCAGAATATTAGCAACCTCGGCAAGCCTGCGCATATGCTCCTGGCGCTCGCCGCCCTCGCGGCCCTTGATGTCGGCGTCGATGCCGTAGAGCACATTGCCGATGCCAAGGAAGTAAACGATCTTGCCGTCCTCAAAGAGCTTATCTTCAAGCTGCTTTGCGATGGCCTTGCGGTCTACCTGCTTTTCACCGGTCAGAAGCAGCAGGGTGGATTTCTGATTGTACTTTTCGGCCCGCTTTTCCGGGGCGATGATGCTTTTTTCCCATTTATAATTTCTGAGCAGCACGGTCGTCCGGAGCCAGCTCTGCCGGTCTTCAAGCCCTTCGGCAATAATGCCGCCGCCGCGGATTTCAAAATTATCAACGATAACGAATCTGCCGGTGCCGGCAATATCGGAGGTGGGGTCAAAGGCTATTGCGCGGTTGAGCTTTAAAATGCATTCGGCCACGTCATGCCGCTCGACCTGATTTTTGCTTGCCGTATTGAGGTCCGACGCATCGATGATGCGCTTTATTTCTTCAAGCCGGGCGGTCACCCGCGCCGTGCCGAGCTTGAAAATGTAGTCTTTTTTTTGCACCAGCGGCTCGCGGCCGAGCCAGAAAAGATTCACTTTTATCAGCGATGACACCAGCGGCTTGGGCTGGCCGTTTTTTGCGGCGATCTCGCCCCGGGTAATATACAGTTGCTCCTCAAGCGTGAAGCCCGTCGCGGAGCCGCAGCCTGCCTCGGTGCGCTGCGGGGAATTAAACCATTCGATGGTTTTCACCCTGCTTTTTTTGCCGGAGGGATAAAACACCACTTCATCGCCGACCTTGACCGAGCCTGTTTCAATGGTGCCGGCAACGATCCTGCGGTTATCGCCGTAGCGGGTGAATTTATACACGTCCTGCACGGGCATGCGAAACGGCTTGTCGCTCGGCGGCGGCTCCTTTTCAAAAGCGTCAAGCATGTCGAGAACGGTTTTTCCGGCATACCAGGGCATGGTGCGCCCTGCGGTTGCCGCAATGTTATCGCCCTGCATGGCGCTCACCGGAATAAAGCAGGCCGGCACAATATTGATGTTGGTGAGAAACTTCGTGTACTCGGCCACTATGGCGTCAAAGGTGTCTTTGCTGTAGCCCACGAGGTCCATCTTGTTCACCAGCACCGCAATCTGGCGAATGCCGAGCATGGACATCATATAGCCGTGGCGCCGGGAGTTTTCCCGCACGCCTTCCTCGGCATCGATGACCAGCAGGGCCGCCTCGGCCCTTGAGGCGCCGGTGACCATGTTTTTCAGGAATTCGATATGGCCGGGAGAATCAAGTATGATGTAGTTGCGCTTTTCTGTTTTAAAAAAAACGCGGGCCGTGTCGATCGTGATACCCTGAGACTGCTCGTCCTTTAAGGCATCTATCAGAAAAGCATATTCAAAGGGCTTGGAATTGCGGCGGCAGTTTTCCTGAACCTGCGCAAGCTTGCCCTCCGGAAGCGATCCCGTATCGGCAAGCAGCCGGCCGATAACCGTGCTCTTGCCGTGGTCCACATGCCCGGCGATAACGATATTCATTTTTTGTTTTTCTAAAAGCTCGGTCATTAGCTGTATCCTATTGCGATAAAGGTCATTAGTCGCATTATTAAATTCAAAATTTAATATCGTCAGAAGCCCCAAGAGCTGGAATTCTCAAATCGGTGTTGCGCTGTCATTGCTCCAGATGAGCAGAGAAAATACGTTGGCAATCATCGAAGCAGGAATATCACAACCCGGAGAAATGGATCGTCTTGGTTCTATGATTGACCCTGAGATTGGAATTCTTACGAATATAGGCCCCGCCCATGATGAGTACTTTAGAAGCTGGAAAGCAAAACTCAGAGAGAAACTTGGTCTCTTCATTATGTCCAAAATCCTTATTTATAATGGTGATAACGAATTAATCGACAAAGGAGTACATGATTATATTGGGCACCTGCCCATAGAGTTTTTCAC
>Ga0118677_10015570_pt1 | contig 10548 bp, 7 predicted proteins | sample AliMusrvi5mmetaG_FD_86154 | JGI IMG/M metagenome (GOLD analysis project Ga0118677, IMG submission 86154)
ATTTTTTTTTGAGGATTTGTGAAGTGAGGAATCTGCCTGGTTTCCAGAATTTTTTTTTGAGGATTTGTGAAGTGAGGAATCTGCCTGGTTTCCAGAATTGTTTTTGAGGATTTGTGTAGTGAGGAATCTGCCTGGTTTCCAGAATTTTTTTTTGAGGATTTGTGTAGTGAGGAATCTGCCTGGTTTCCAGAATTGTTTTTTGAGGATTTGTGAAGTGAGGAATCTGCCTGGTTTCCAGAATTGTTTTTTGAGGATTTGTGTAGTGAGGAATCTGCCTGGTTTCCAGAATTGTTTTTTGAGGATTTGTGTAGTGAGGAATCTGCCTGATTTCCAGAATTGTTTTTGAGGATTTGTGTAGTGAGGAATCTGCCTGGTTTCCAGTAATGCCTTTCGGGATCGGTGAAGTGAGTAATCCGTATTCTTTCACATAGAACGCTCTATGTGACCTATCCCGAAAAATCAGGACAAGTCGTGCCTATTGTGGTGAAAGGTCTTGATATTTTGACTGATTTTCAAACATGGGAATATTATTTAAAATTTTGTATTTTGCAAGTCATTCTGACAGCAAATGAGTTTGAAATCTGATAACGCTACTCATCCGTATCCATTTCAACTCAATACAAAACTAAACTATGAAGAAATATATCCTGGCATTCGATCAGGGCACGACGAGTTCGCGTGCCATTGTCTTTGATCACGACGGATTGCCGGTAGCCACTGCACAAAAAGAATTTACCCAGATATATCCCAAACCGGGTTGGGTAGAACACGATCCGGAGGAGATATGGTCGACCCAGGCTGGCGTTGGTATGGAAGCCATTTTTAAGGCAGGAGTGAGTGCCGGCCATATTGCGGCGATCGGCATCACCAACCAGCGGGAAACGTCAGTTGTCTGGGATAGGAAAACGGGCCATGCCTTGTACAATGCCATTGTCTGGCAGGATCGAAGAACGGCTGATTATTGCGACCAGTTGAAGAGTGACGGGCATGATCAGATGATCCTGGACAAGACCGGATTGATCCCTGACGCCTATTTCTCAGCCACCAAAATAAAATGGATCCTTGAAAATGTGGCTGGAGCACGCGCATTGGCTGTCAAAGGCAGGCTGGCATTTGGAACCATCGACAGTTGGCTGATCTGGAACCTTACGCGCGGTAAGCTGCATATCACCGATGTATCCAACGCATCAAGGACGATGCTGTTCAATATCCACACCTTGCAATGGGACAAGGAACTGCTCGAATTATTCGACATTCCGGCATCTATGCTTCCCGAAGTCAGGTCTTCAAGTGAAGTCTATGGTCATACTGTGGCTCCTTTCCCGTCACCAATTCCCATTTCTGGCATTGCCGGTGACCAGCAGTCTGCCCTTTTCGGACAGATGTGCATAACCCCGGGAATGGTAAAAAATACTTATGGTACCGGATGTTTCATGATGATGAACATTGGGGACAAACCCATAGAATCCAAAAGTAAACTGCTTACCACCATTGCCTGGAAGATTGGGAATGAAGTGACCTATGCCCTCGAAGGAAGTATCTTCATCGGTGGGGCAGTAGTCCAGTGGCTGCGCGATAGTTTGGGCGTTATCGTCAAATCAGATGATGTTGAAGAGTTAGCAGCCAAGGTAAAAGACAGCGATGGGGTCTATTTTGTCCCGGCCTTTGCAGGTCTGGGCGCTCCCTACTGGGACCAGCATGCACGGGGTACACTGACAGGCATCACACGCGGTTCAACGGATGCTCACATTGCCCGTGCGGCAGTAGATAGCATTGCCTACCAGACTTACGATGTTTTGCTCGCCATGCAAAAGGACTCCGGTGTTACAATCCGGGAGTTGAGGGTTGATGGTGGAGCCACTGTCAATAATGCATTGCTTCAGTTTCAAGCTGATCTGTTGCAATCCGATGTTGTTCGTCCCATGATTACGGAAACCACTGCTTTAGGAGCAGCCTATCTTGCCGGACTAGCAGTAAATTACTGGACAGATATACAGGAAATCAGTACGCAATGGAAACTAGACAGAACCTTTTCTCCGGGCATTCCCGCCAGCGAAACAACGCTGTTAATCAAGGGCTGGCATCGTGCCGTAAGGGCTGCACAGGCTTGGGCAGCGGAAGATTAAAAATAAGTTCACTTTAGGCACTTCTTGCCATGAAATACAAATTTTAAATATTGCACAATATGAACCCATTTTTTGGAGAATTATTTGGAACTGCCATCATTCTTTTACTGGGTGGAGGCGTATGCGCCAATGTATCACTCAATAAAACATACGGGCACAATGGAGGATGGATTGTGATCACATTCGGCTGGGCTATCGGAGTATTCACAGGAGTATTATTTGCAGCACCCATCAGCGGAGCGCATCTCAATCCTGCAGTGACTTTGGCCCTTGTCCTGGCTGATAAGTTTCCCCTGGCGCTCCTCCCAGCCTATTTAACAGCGCAGTTGTTGGGCGCCATGCTGGGTTCAGGAATGGTTTGGCTGGCCTACAAAAAGCATTTTGATGAAACTGCTGACGGCGATACCAAGTTGGGCGTTTTTTGCACGGCTCCCAGCATCCGAAGCTACTGGTACAATGTCTTGACTGAAGCCATTGGCACCATGGTTCTGACAATAGCAGTCCTTTATATGGCTGCGCCGGAAGTTGGTCTGGGCGCACTGAATGCCCTGCCTGTAGCTTTTGTTGTTCTAGGGATTGGTCTTTCGCTGGGTGGTGCGACAGGGTATGCCATCAATCCTGCCAGGGATCTGGGCCCCCGCATCATGCACTTTTTCTTGCCGATTCCTAACAAGCGCAACAGCGACTGGGGATATTCCTGGGTACCTATCCTTGGGCCGGCTTTGGGAGCTGTTTCGGCTACTGCGCTGTACTTGATTTTGAAGAGTTTTAATTAAAAAGTGCCTAGAGTATTTAAAGTGCCTAGAGTGCCTAAAGTTAGGAACTACGAGCATCATTTGTTCGGAGTTCCTAACTTTAGGCACTCTAGGCATTCTAGCGCACTTTAGGCACTTGTACTATTTTAGAATCACCTCAATCACCGGAATTTCTACCGGAGGTTTCAGTACCGGAAGCTGAAGGTTCAGATTTTTGCTTTCCTCGCCGTTTCCAGTGCGGAATTTGATTTCAGACGCATCATGCAGGAACTGGACGTATTTGACCTTATCCGCCATATTCTTCAGTTTCAGGTTGCCCATCGGATAGGATAACAGGTGAATGTACAACCTGTTTGTTTTTGAATTGTAGGTTAGCAAGGTGTTGTATGGGACTTCAAACTCAGCAGGAGCCTCCGTACAACCATATATTGAACGGTTGTTGTATTTCATCCATTCTCCCATTGCCTTAAGTCTGTCCTGCGCCCTGTAATCAAAAACTCCGCGGGCGGTTGGTCCGACATTCAGCAACAGGTTTCCGCCCTTGCTTACAGATTCAATCAGCAGTTCAAGCAACTGAGCCGGGCTTTTCCAGCTTGTTTCATCGCGGTAGTAACCCCATGATCCGGAGAAAGTCTGGCAGGTCTCCCATGCAACTTTCTGTCCGTTGTGTTCAGGCCATTTCTCTACCTTGTATTGTTCGGGAGATTCGAAATCCCAACCATAATCCTTGTCTTTCAAGTCGAGGCGATCATCGATAATGATGTTGGGCTGCAGTTGGCGAACCATCTTGAGCAGACCCTCTGAATCCCAGTCGTCATGGCCCTTGCCATTCTTGCCGGGGAAAGAGAAGTCAAACCAGATGACATCGATTTGGCCATAATTGGTCAACAGTTCCCGAACCTGGTTCTTAAGATATTCGCGATATTTGGCCATGTCCTTTCCTTTGTTCAGCCTGGTATAGGCAGAATCAGATTCCTGACGCTGCGGATGAACGCGGTCGATGGTATAATCCGGGTGGTGCCAGTCTATCAGTGAATAGTAAAATCCGACTTTCAGACCTTCGGCCCTCAGGGCTTCTACATATTCCTTAACTGCGTCCCTGCCAAATTTGGTATTGATCCCTTTGTAATCTGTGTACTTGGAATCGAAATTGCAGAACCCTTCGTGGTGCTTGGCTGTCAGTACTACATATTTCATGCCCGCCTCTTTGGCCATCCGCGCCCACTCTTTTGGATTGTAAAGATCAGGATTGTACTCTTCGAAATATTTCTGGTACTGCTCGTTGGTCATCCATTCGTTGTTCTTGACCCATTCGTGACGGGCCGGTAAGGCATACAAACCCCAGTGGATAAAAATCCCGAAACGGGCATCCGTCCACCACTCCATTCTTTTTTTCTTCTGGTCAGGGGTTTCTTTCTTGTAATCGAATTGGGCCATGGTTTGCATGCACAAAGTCAATAACAATAGTCCAATTAAGCTGATTTTCAGTGTTTTTCTCATTTTTTTGTTATATTAGTTTTGGGAATAATATCAATCAAGTTGGGCGAGTAGCTCTTTCTTGCTGATTTGCTTCTTTTCTTTTTCGAAATTTTCCTGGTCTTTTGTCCCCTTGTAACATTTTGCCAGCACGAAATGCCTGACATCTTCGTAATTGTTGTTGCCTGGCCTGGCTCCTTGTTTGTCCAATTTTTTCAGCGCTTTCTCAGGTTTGCCATTGTAGACATCGTTCAGGATGGTATAAAGTTCTATCTCCCCGTTAAAGGTTTCATCTTTGGATAATTTCTGTGCTTTTGATAAATAATTTTCACAGCACTTTAAAAAGGACCTTTTCAAATTGTCATTCGTAATATCCTTACCGATGGTTTGGAATGCAAGGCCATAATCGTAGTTGGCTTTAGGATCCTTTTTGGCAGATTCGTAAGCCACTGCAAACTTGTTCAATTCACTCACATTGACAGGAACGGCTTTTAAAATTGTAAGATAGGAATCAGCCCCGCTGAATCCGACATTCTCCCAAATTACATCTCCGGAAGCAGTAGCCAGCACGACTTTCGGAATTGACTGTGTATTATAGGAGATTGCCAGGGTATGGTTATTGTCAAAATCAATTTTTACGCCCACGAAATTCTTGGAATATGGGACAATTTCAGAACTCTGCCAAAGTTTCTGGTCCATTAAGTTGCACGGACCGCACCAACTGGCCCAGAAATCCATCACAATTAATTTGTTTGACTCAGAGGCAACCGATTTGGCAGATTCCAGATCATTTAGCCAATAAACCTGTGCCTGTAAATTTACAGTCACAACGAGAATCAAGAGTAGGAAGAAAGTTTTTTTCATGGTATAAGGGAATAAATTAGTGATGCCAAGATAGATATTTTCATTCGTACCTACAATGGCCATGATGAAAAGACCCACCCTAATGGGAGGTTTTTTTGTGCTTCATCATTTGAAAAGTACCCTGGGATGACCGTCGAAATCAATTTCAAAATGATAATATTTCATTCATTCCTTTTGAGTCCTTCGTGTCACCCTTTGAGTCCTTAGTGGTTAAATAGAGATCTTACCACGAAGGACTCAAAGGAAAGCACAAAGGATTCACAAAGTAAATTTAAAGGAGTCTTCACTCCTCCAGCAAATTCACCTCTTTGACACTGCCTGATTTAGGATTGACGCGAAGCGTTTTGATTTCATAGGGTCGGAAGTTGCCTGTCCATTTTCGTTTGGCAAAGGCAAGGTCCAGATTTGCGGTCGCAGCATTGCCATTGGTTTCCACACAGCGGATAATCAGGTCTTCTCCGTTTTCGGCATGTTTGACGGCCGAAACAATTACATTCTGTGCATCGACGGAAAGGAACGATCCCGATTTTGGCAAGGTTCCCCTGTGGATTCCCTGGTAAATGGGAACAAAGGGCGCCATAAATTCCTCAGCAATCCTGACAAGATTGCTGTGCTGCCAGTTTCCGACGTGCGGAACCAGAAGCAAGCGGAAAGTCTGGATACCCTGATCCTGCCACAAGTGTTCAGCTTTCATGTCAAGTACTTTCGGATTGTGGTGGGCGTAAACTGCCGAACGTGCCACAGAAATGCGCAGGTCGTTTCCGGCTACGCTGTATCCGTATTTTGCGTCATTGAAAACGGCTAGTCCATAATTGCCTGAACTTCTCTTGCCGGTCACGTCAATCCAGCGCTGACCTGGATCTTCATCCCCGTTGGTAGCCCTGATGATCGTGCCATAGGAGGTTTCGTAGGTAGCGACGGGTGATTCTATATCCACTGGGAAGCAGAATTTGACCATTTTCAAATGCTCGTGCCAGTCGAGGGTAACCGCGGCTTCCGGATTTTTGGATCCGGCGTACAAAGTCCAGTCGATGGTGAGGGTCGAACTGCCATAGGTGGTGATGGAGCGGATCTTGCCGCGCAAGGGACCCTCTTCAAGTATTTTGATCGTGGCGTTTCCAAATGCGCCAATCTCCTTGTTGAAAGTTTTGATGTCGTGGCTCCAGGTATCGCTCGGATCGTCAATGATTACGGCCTTGCAACCGGTGTCTCCGCCTGCAAACAATTCCTTGCCGGTTGCCTTGTCAAACAGACCGACAGAGCCATTGTAGGATATGTGAAGTTTGACAAATTCATTCTCAAGGGTGTTTTCAGACACTTTCACTACTTTTTCGGGTGCGGCATTTTCACTGTCCCTAAGGCGGATCTGGCGGTAGCCCATCGGAGGGACTGTCATGCTTACCACCAGTTTCTTGCGACTGCCTGCTTCAGAAGATCCCGGAGCCCACTGGTGTGGCAGCACATTCCCCTTTTCGTCATCAACCCTGGATGACTTGTGCATGGTTCCCCAGTTGTAATCGTATTCTATATTGCCTTTCACCTCCCAGGCATGCGGATTGAAGACCAGCAGGTATTGTGAATCAGGATCCTCGGTAGAAACCTGCCATTCCAGTTTCTGAACAGCCATGAAGGTCGATGAGTGGGCGATATCGAGGGCATGGCCATATCCCTCACGGGCACTCTGGGAGTGGTCGAAGAGACTTGAGCCGGCCAGACTGTCGTGGAACTGCAGGAAAAGAACCTTGTGCCAGGCAGCAGTGAAGTCTTCCTTCGGATAATGGGCACCCCAGGCAACGGAACCAATGGCAGCTATCTTTTCGGCCGTTACAAGTGCGGCTTCCGACTGACGGTTGCCTTTTTTGATTTCACCTTCAGCAGTGTAACAACCAACGGCATGGTGCTGGAGGTCATCCTTCACTACCGGAAGCTGGATATTTTTATCTTCCCGTGCCTCCTTGAAATAGATTTCCGGAGTGCTGTAAACAACGTTTGGAGCTCCTTTTTCCTTACGGATATCGTTGATGGAGCTGATGTTGATTTTGGTTGCGCCGCCGCCGTGGTCGCCGGCACCATAATAAGCCATCACATTCCTGAGTGGCTCTTTGGCATAAAGGTTAACAAGACCTTCCACCTTGCTGTGAACGGAATTGCTTTCGTTGTACCCGAACTGGATCCGATAGGTCATTACCTTGGTACCGTCCGTACCTTCCCACCAAAAGAGGTCGGCAGGTATCGTCTTTTCTTTTAATCCGGGACGCATGAAGATGTAATTCTCCATACCCTGCGATTTGATGATCTGCGGAAGATTGCCCGTATGCCCGAATGAATCCGGATTGTAGGCAACTTTTGCGCGGCGGCCAATGAGGCGCTGCAGCGTGAGCTGGCCGTAAAGGCCCTGCCTGACCATGGCTTCACCGGATGGGATATTCATGTCGGGTTCGACCCACCAACCGCCAACGACATTGAACCGGCCCTCTTCGACCCGCTTGCGGATCTCTTTGAGCATGACCGGATCATTTTCAGCCACCCACTGGAAAAACTGGGCAGAACTGGCTGTAAATTTGAAGTCGGGAGTCTCGTTCATGCGGTCAAGCGCCGACTGGAAGGTGCTGTGCACTACCGAGATGCCTTCCGACCAATGCCATAGCCATACCGGGTCGATGTGTGCCTGCCCGATCATGTGGACTTTGAATTTGATGGCATCCGCCGACCAGACAAAGTCAGCTGGCAAACTGTTGGCGAAAAGATTGGTGACCGGTGCCAGGGCAAGAAGTGCAGTTCCGGAAGCTGTTTGACGGAGAAAAGTTCTGCGCGAGAATTGTGTTTTTGAATTTGAGTTGTTGCTTTCCATTTGTTGTTATTAATAGTTGCTTTAAATGTAAGCAATTTCTGCTTTTTTTCAAACTTGTCCAAAATCAGGGATTGATAGAAAATCCAGATTTAACCACAAAGGGCACAAAGGAAAACAAAGGCCTCAAAGGGTGAATATCCCGTTGTATTACCTTGTGTCCTTCGAGCATCCTTTGTGGTTAAATAAGACATTTGAATCACTTTTTTTTCGTGAAAATGAGCCCTTTAATATTTTTTAACTAAAACATTTAGTAAATAAACTATAATATATAGTTTTAAAACTAAAAAAAGTAGTTACATTTACAAAAACATTTACTTCGATGAAACATCTGACAAACAGGGAAGAGGAAATCATGGATATCTTTTGGGAAAAAGGATCCTTGTATGTGAAGGAGATCGTGGATGAGCTGGCCGATCCGAAGCCGCATTACAACACCATCTCCACCATCGTCCGCGGACTCGAAGAGAAGGGATTCGTGGGTCACGAGCAATTCGGCAACACCTACCGCTACATGGCCGTCATTTCCAGGGAGGAGTTCAGCAAAAACACCCTCAAAAACATGGTGGGCAAGTATTTCGACAAATCATACTCCTCCGTCGTTTCTATGTTCGTACAGGAGGAGAAGATTTCGCTGGAAGAGATTAAGGAATTGATCCGTCAGGTTGAATCCGCAAAAAAAGAGCGCCATGAATGAATTTATCCTCTATCTGCTGAAGTCAACAGTTTGTCTCATCCTGTTGTATTTGGTCTTCAGGTCGCTGATGCGGAAGGAGGCTTTCTTTGCGCTTAACAGGATGCTTCTGCTCGCGATCGTTCTGTTTTCAGTGACAGTGCCGCTGGTGCCGATGCCAGAGATCGTCAGGAGTAATGTTCCTGTTCAATTGATGCCTGCCTTTACAGGAACTGAAAACCTGATGCAGGAGTTACCTCAGACAGGAATCCCGGAACCTGTTGAAATCACAACTCCGCGTGCAGCAGTAAAACAACCTGTAGTATTTTCTTTACGACAATTGATACAATATGGCTATCTGACCGGATTGCTGGTTACCCTGCTGATTTTGATCCGGGGTATCGTTTCCATTTTTTTACTCTTTCGTAAGGCAAGGACGGTTCGGATGGAGAATTTCCGACTTCTGATTGTGGACAAGGAGATCCCGGCCTTCTCATTTGGCCGGTTGGTTGTTATTTCAGGAGAAGATTACCGTGATCATCAACAGGCGATGCTGGCCCACGAGCAAGCGCATATCCGGCTCAACCATTTTTTCGACCTGTTATTCCTTGAACTTGTGAAAATCATCCATTGGTTCAATCCGGTAGTTTACCTGCTTATCCGTGACATGAAGGAGATTCATGAGTTCCAGGCAGACCAATTTAGCCTAAATAAAGGCATTAATGCAACCAAATACCAGATGTTAATCATTCAAAAGGGAGTGGGATCGCAAAGATTTGCATTGGCAAACAGTTTCAATCATGGCCGGATCAAGAAGCGGATTGCGATGATCAACCAGCCGAAATCCGGCAAGAGATGGAGTTGGAAGTTGGTGGTTTTTCTTCCATTGGTGGCTATGATGCTAATGGCTTTTGGGAAACAACTTGAAAATGAAGTTGTTGTACAGAAACAACGGATTCCGATTAATCAAAAAAGAGCGGTGGTACAACCTATAGTGAATGGCATCAGCAGTGAACAACTTTTAGAATATGAAAACATTGTAAATAAAATAACAAATGACAAGGGGGTACCAGAAGTCAGTCAACTAACTGATACCGACAAAAAGAGATTGGAAACATTATTTTTATCTATGAACAAGGAGCAAAGATCAGCCCAAATGGTGATATTCATTCCAAAACCTCCACCTCTACCCAATTCTGTTCCTACACCAGAACAAATGAAAACCTGGGAAGATTCAATGATTTATGGTATATGGATCAATGATAAAAGAGTAAATAATTCAGATTTTAAAAAGTATAAGAATACAGACTTTGCAGAGGTTTTTGTTAGTAAACTTGAAAAGAATGCATTGCACCTGATATAGTGTTGTATACAAGTTGTCCTCCATTCATACGTATACCAATACCATCCCAATCGGTTGGCGTTGCTGTACCAGTACCAGGCCACAGTACAATACGAGCTCCAGAGTATTGTGTAGACAAAGTACCAGTGTTAAAGTAAATAATTCCACCGTTTAAAGTAACTTTACCACTCGTTAGATTCAAATTATTTGTATTCATATTAACATCAACACCAGGTGTCACTGTGATATAACCTCTAGAAGTCATGTATCCTTGTGATGCTGATACATAACCAGCTATATTCAAAGCAGATGTAACATTAAGTGTATCAGTGATTGTCACTGTATTTGAATTTAAACGTATTCCATTACCATTCGTCCCCCATTGTGTAATATTCAAAGCACCAGTGTTCAATGACGATCCACCATAATACCCAAGAACATTGTCACCAGCTATTGTTGTAGGA
>Ga0118677_10015571_pt1 | contig 10548 bp, 10 predicted proteins | sample AliMusrvi5mmetaG_FD_86154 | JGI IMG/M metagenome (GOLD analysis project Ga0118677, IMG submission 86154)
GAGTTGGAACGGGGCCCAGCGGGAAGATTCGTGGCCGCCTGCACCAGCAGCGAGGCTGGCCGCAGGTGGCTGGTCACGAGCAGCGCAACCACCAGCATTCTCTTGCGCCCGAACCAGCTCATTGGAACACCATGAGCAGCTCCTCGTCGGGAGGAGGCGTCGAATTCAATGCCCGTATGGCGTCGAAATCCTTCAGGATGTCAGGGCTGGGCAGAGAGGACACTGAGGATACCACGGCCACGCTCTCAGCCAGCTTCCGGCGGTTGGCGGCCTCAACCTTCTGATACGAGACGAAGCCCGCGCCCACAATCACCACGGCGAACGCCACCTTGGGCAACCAGCGCCGCCACGGCCAGACTAGCCATTTCCCTTCACGCGGTCGCAGCCCCGCTGCGGCCTCATGCTCGACCGCCTGCAAGACCCGCGCCGTGAAATTGCCGGGCACCGGCGCGTCGGGCAACCGGCTCAGGCTTGCGTTCAGCTCGGCCTCGGCTTCCCAGTCAGCCTGCGCCTCCGGGTGGGCGGACAGCCAAGCCCGCAACTCGGCTTGCTCGGGACCGGTAAGCTGTCGCCGCCAGCTTTGCTCCCGCAGGCGGTTGTATAGTGGGTCGTCGCTCATATCACATTGCCTTTCGAATTAACACCGTCTGCTCTGCATAGTTGCGTTCATTTTGGCCCGTGCCAGGCCCCGCTTTGCAAATAGGGCTTCAGCTTCAGCTTGAGCGTCTCCCGCCCGCGGTGAATCAGTGACTTGGTGGCCGACACCGAGCAGCGCAGCACCTGGGCGATCTCCTCGTAGCTCAGCTCCTCCTGGCGGCAGAGCACGATGGCCAGGCGCTGGTTCTCGGGCAGCTCGGCCAGCGCCTGCTCAATCTTGTCTGCCGATTCCCCGTGCAACAGGCGCTCGGGCGGGGAGACCGTTTGCGTGTCCTCGAACTGGTGCAGCGGCTGATCTTCCTGCTCCGGGTGGGGCGCTTCCATGGACTCCGCCTGATGTCGGTCCCGGCGGCGAATCTCGTTGAGGCAGAGGTTCCGGGCAATGGTGAACAGCCACGTGGAGAACTTCGAGGAAACCCGGTAGCGATCCGCCGCCTTGAACACCTGCACGAAGACCGCCTGCGCCAGATCCTCCGCTTCCGTCGCGTCGTGGAGCATCCGGTAAGCGACATTCATGACCGGCTGCTTGTATTTGTCCACCAACTCGGTGAATGCGGCCGCATCGCCCTGCTTCACGCGCAACATCAGGGCGGCATCCGGGTCGGCCGCAGGGGACATAATGGCCAATCTAACAGACACCCGCACCACTACAAGGTTTCGCGGCGCTAATGGTCCAGCAAGGCCGATTCTTGTCGCTCCCGACAGTCTGTGGGGGCTGAAATCCGAAACCCGAAACCCGAAGCCGCTTTGATCTGATAGGCCGAACCCGTACTTGAGGCGGTGCTCTGGCCAACTGTCCCTCGAAGGGAAACCCGCGCAACCTCACGCGCGTGGGACGAACGAGCAGCGCGATCTGCAGCTTGCCCTCGCGCAGGCTGGCGAGCATTTCCTCGGCGGACAAGTCGTGCAACCGTGTTCTTTCGCTGGCGGGCAGGAAGCGTGGCACATTAGGGCCATGATGACAATTCGAAGAGCCAATGAACGGGGCCACGCCGAGCACGGGTGGCTGGACACTTATCACACCTTCAGCTTCGCCGATTATTATGACCCGCAATGGATGGGCTTCCGCAGCCTGCGCGTTATCAACGACGACCGGGTCATGCCGGGCCAGGGTTTCGGCGAACACCCGCACCGGGACATGGAGATCATCACGTACATCCTGAGCGGCGCGCTGGAGCACAAGGATTCCATGGGCAACGGCCGCGTCATCAAGACCGGCGATGTGCAATACATGGCTGCCGGCACCGGCGTGCAGCACAGCGAATTCAATCCGTCGAATGACGAGGCGGTGCGGCTGCTGCAAATCTGGATTCAGTCCGATCGCAAGGGCGTGACGCCGCGCTACGCGGAGAAGTCATTTGCTAAGGCGCCCAGCGGCGTATTGCACCTCGTCGCGAGCAAAACGGGGCGCACCGGCTCCATCGCCATTCACCAGGATGCCGATCTGTGGCTGGCGAAGCTCAGCCCCGGCGACCGCGTCGCGCATAAACTGGCCTCCGGGCGAAACGCTTGGGTACATGTGGCCACCGGCGAAGTGACGCTGAATGGCCAGGCGCTCAGTGGTGGTGATGCCGCCGCGTTGAGCGAGGAAACCGCACTGGAACTCAGCGCGACCAAGCCGGCGCAAGTGCTCCTGTTCGATCTCAACTAAGTCATGACCTCCAAGACTCCCCTACGCCCAATGGATTCGAGGGTCCGGATTGGGCACGTGCATTTGAAGGTGGCTGACCTGGAACGGTCGCTCGCCTTCTATCGCGACGTGCTCGGCTTCGAAATCACCCAATGCTTCGGCGCGCAAGCAGCCTTTCTCTCCGCGGGTGGCTACCATCATCATTATGCCGAGTTCCGAATAATGCCGAGTTCAACGGGGTGGCTCCGTCAAAGTCGAAGGAACCACCCCTTTTTCTTGTTTGCGGCTCGGCATTATCAGAGGCTCTGGAGAAAGGCCATGAGTTGGTCTGGCGGACGATACCGACCGGATTGCCCCTTGAATGATTCGGTTTTGGCAAGTGCTTGCGATTTGAGTTCCAGATCGGCGTGTAAATAGACCTGCGTCGTTTCCATAGATTCGTGCCCAAGCCATAAGGCGATGACCGAGCGATCAACACCGGCATGAAGCAATTCCATTGCTGAGCTATGCCGAAGCACATGGACTGTAACATGTTTCGCTTTCAGGGAAGGACAACACAGACGGGCCGCCGCCACATGTTTGGCGAGTAGATACTCAACACCATCACGGCTCAACAGGCCGCCGCGTGCATTTGGGAACAGTGCGCTGGTGGTTTGGCCGTCGCGTTCACGCATCCAAACACGCAGAGCAGCCACAGCCTCTTTGCGCAGCGGAATGCAACGGCTTTTGCGGCCTTTACCCGTGCATCGCACATGCGCCCCGACGGCCAGAGTGACATCCTCGCAGCGCAGTCCGATTAACTCGGAGACGCGCAGGCCGGTTTGCAGCGCGATGAGAAGCAACACCCGATCTCGTCGGCCCGACCAGGTGCTTCGATCCGGTGCGGCCAGCAATGCTTCCGCTTCGAGGTGGGTCAGATAGTCCACGGGCTTTCGGGCGCAGCGTTTGCTTTTCATGGCCAACACCCGTTGTGCGACGGCCCCGAGCGCGGGTTCTTCAAGGGCGACATAGTTGAAGAAAGAGTGAATGGCTGCCAGGCGCACATTCCGACTTCGGGCACTGTTGCCACGGTCTTTTTCCAGATGATCCAGGAAGCGACACACGAACGGGGCATCCAAGTCCGTCATGGTCAGCTTGGTCGGCGGCTTTTTCTCCGTGCGATGGGCAAACGCAATCAGGAGCCGAAACGTGTCCCGATAATTCGCAACGGTGTACGGGCTGGCGTTGCGCTGCGCTACGAGGCGCTCGGTGAAGAAGCTCTGCAGCAATTCCGAAAATGTTTTCATATCACCAGACTCCTTTGATTTGGCGCAGACGGCGCGTTGCCAACTGCAATAGCTCGGGTGTAGCTGAAAGATACCAATAGGTGCCGTGGACATGCCCATGTCCCAAGTAAGTGGCCAGTTCCGGTAGGTGCGTTTCGACATCGACCTTGGAGCGATACCACCGCAGCAATGTTTGGATGGCGAAGCGATGCCGCAAGTCGTGAAGCCGCGGCCCCTGACGTTCCGAAGGGCCTCGCAACCCCAACTGCCTGGACAAAATCATATACCACCGATGCACTGAGGAACGAGTCGGGCGTTGGCCTTCTTCAAAAACAAAGAAGGCTGGACTCTCCGGCTGGGGACATCGCTGATCCCGCACGGCCGCGTATTGGCGCAGCGCCTTTGCCGTCGAGCGATGCAGCGGAACAAAGCGGGATTTGTTACCCTTGCTGCGCCAGATGGTCAATAAGCCTCGACGCAAATCCACATCCTCGCGGTCCAACTTCAACGCCTCGCCGATGCGTATTCCAGTAGCCACCAACAAACCAAACAAAACCGAAAGGGTAGGACCCGTGAGACCCTTCAATGAATGAATGCCCTCGGCAGCCTCCATCAGTTTGCGCACGTCCTCGTCTCGATGAAGATGAGGGCTGCGGCGGCGCAACGGAAACGGTAACAGTTTTTGCGGCGGGACTTCCGTGCGAGGCTCAATGGCGCTCAGGTAAACGGCAAACTGGCGCACCACGCCCAGACGTAAAGCCCATAGATTTGGCTGCACACCTTTTGGTTGGGTTGCCCATTGAAGTGCCAGTTTGGTGGTAAGCGCTCCGGTGCCTTCTTGATTGGCATAGCAGAGGAACTGGCGGAGGTATCGTTCGGCTTTCGCAAGCTTGAAGCCAAGTTGGCGACGCAGTCTTAAATAATCATCAAGATGTTTGCTCCAGGTGTTCATCGGACACCTCCCGGCCACGGCTGGGCCAATGCGCGCAAAGCGTCCAGATCAACTTTGGCGTAAATCTCGGTCGTTTGGGATTGTTGGTGGCGCAGTACTTGGCCAATTTGCAACAAGGAAGCCCCACTGCGAAGCATCCTGGTAGCCAATGAATGACGCAACAAATGAGCGCCTTGATGAGGAGGATTAAGCCCGGCCCGTGCCAAGGCACGCCGGACTATTCCGCCCATTGTGCTGCTGCCAGCCAAACACTCATACGGTGCGCAGCATTGGATAAAGACACGTCTGGAGGAACAAGGCGGTCTGCCTTTCTGGAGATAATCTGCGATTGCCTGGCCAACCTCGCGTGGCAGCGGCAACCGATCCAGGCGAGCACCCTTGCCCCGAATACGCAAGGTGCCAGCGTTCCAATCAATGTCCTCCAGTTCAAGACCCGTCACCTCGCTGCTGCGTAATCCCAGACGAGCCAACAGCAGTAGGATGGCATAATCACGCCGCCCCGCCCGGTGCCGACGGTTACAGCGGCGCAAGATTCTCTCAACTTGGGCCGGTTCAAGAAAGCGTGGCAGTTCCGACAACCGCCCGCCTGCGACGCGGGGCACGGCTCCTGCCAGATTGATGGCGGTTTGTCCTTTCAGGAAGACATAACCCAAGAGGTTGCGCAAAGCGGTTGCCATCAATTGAGTGGAACGATGACCACGCCTCGACGAGTCGTGCGAAACAAAAGCCGTAACATCGCTCGCACACAGATTCTTCAGCCGCACTTTCCCGCTCTGCGATTGGTGAGATAAGAAGCGCCGCATGACCAGCAGATACTGTTCCACAGTGGCAGGCATGAATCCCCGCTCTTGAATTAGAAAATTCCGGTAATCCTGTTCCATCAAACCAATGAAACCTGGAGGTGAGGATGCGGCAGGGTTCGAGATAATGCGTAACTCTCGCAATTGCCGGAGCAAAAGCGTCGATGTGATCAAATCCCCACATCGCTGTGGGGTCGTTTTCCACCACGCTTTGAGGAATACGGTGATTTTCTTCTCGTCCAGTTCACTGGCCCGAAGATGCTTTTGTTCCAGCCACCCGCTCAAATCAGCGGCCAGCCGAAACTTCCGCCAGCCATCCCGTTTGCAGTAACGTCGTTGCACCAGAAGAGCGGCAAAGCCGTCAAGGTGTGTCGCCAGCGGCCCTGTCTTGAACGGAAGCAAGTCTTCAGGCCGAGGGTTGAAGTAATCAATCATGGGAGCGTTTCCTTTCTTTAGTTGAAGGTTAAAGGAAAAGCACATACCCGAATAATGCCGAGCCGCGAACAAGAAAAAGGGGTGGCTCCTTCGACTTTGACGGAGCCACCCCGTTGAACTCGGCATTATTCGGAACTCGGCATAATTACCATTATGCCGAGCTCGGCATAATGGTAATTTCGGCCTGAACACCTGGGAAAGCGCTGGGGGTCAGCCACCGCCGCCCGGCACGACGGGTTTGTATCATGTCGCTATCCTGTATCCGACACGAGCCGAGCTGGCTGCCGCCGTGCGGCGGGTCCAGAAGGCCGGCATCCCGCTCGAAGGCGCGACAGACCACGGTGTCAGCGAAGCAATCTATCTCCACGACCCCGACCACAACGGTGTGGAGATCTATTGGGACCGGCCGCAGGAACAGTGGCCGCGCGCGGCTGATGGCAGCCTCGCTATGTTCACGCGCCATCTGGATTTGGGTGGCTTGCTGGCGGAGTAGTCCGGTACAGGGAAAAGGCGGCCCGGCTTTTACACCGGGCCGCCCCCAACCCAACCATGAAAAGAGAAGGGCAACACCTGTTGGTCGCGGCACCACCCCACTCAGGATGATGTAGGTAAGCAACCTACGTTCCCCTCGATCGCAGGAAGCGTGCCACGCAGGACTGAGAAATGTTAATGCTGTAGCCCATGGACCCTATTAAATCGGGCGCTACCTTACGGCACCGGAGTGTGCCTGCCCCCGGGCGCAGCAACGTCAGCAAGTAGCGGAGGTTTGGAATATCCCGGCGGGCCGGGAAGTCCGACTTGGCTGCTCGCGGGGACGGGCGCACTCCGGCGACCAGGCAAGTTTTGGCAGGGGCGGTCTCTGTCTGTTTTCTGGACTGTGACTGATCTGAGAACACGTAATGAGACAGAAGGCTGACCCGGGAGGGTGAGCCTGCTCGTGAGCTCAAACCTTTCAGCGGACCTGTCGAAATCAGGGCTCGCGAGGACGCTCGCCCTGCCGTAGAAGAGAACAGGCATGAGATACAGAAGAACACGGTTGCAGGGGAGCGTGACGGCGCTGGCCATTAGCGCACTGGCAACCCAATTTGCCCCCGCTGCCAACGTCGGCATCGACAGGCCTAACATCGTCATCATCCTGGCCGATGACCTCGGCTTCGGGGACACGGGTTGCTATGGTGCGAATAAGATCCCGACGCCGAATGTGGATCGTCTCGCGCGCGAGGGCCTCCGCTTCCGGGACGCGCACTCCACCTCCGCCACCTGCACACCGGCGCGTTACGCGCTGCTGACCGGCGAGTATCCCTGGCGCAAGAAGGGGACGGGCATCCTGCCCGGCGACGCGGAGCTGATTATCCAGCCGGGCCGTACCACCATCGCGTCCCTGCTACAACGGGCAGGCTACCGGACTGGCGTGGTCGGCAAGTGGCATCTCGGACTGGGCGGCAAAGGGGGCCCCGACTGGAATGGCGAGATCAAGCCCGGCCCGCGGGAAATTGGCTTTGACTACTCCTTCCTCATGCCCGCCACCGGCGACCGGGTGCCGTGCGTCTATGTCGAGAACCAGCGCGTGGTCGGCCTGGACCCGAACGACCCCATCAAGGTCAGTTACGGCCAGTCCGTCGGCGCCGAACCAACCGGCAAGGACCATCCAGAACTGCTCAAACTGCATCCCAGCCACGGCCATGACCAAACGATCATCAACGGCATCAGCCGGATCGGCTACATGACCGGGGGCAAGGCGGCGCGCTGGGTGGACGAAGACATGGCCGACACCTTCACCCGGAAGGCCGTCACCTTTATCGAGCAGAACAAGGACCGGCCGTTCTTCCTCTATTTTGCCACCCACGACCCGCATGTGCCCCGGGCGCCGCACCCGCGATTTGTCGGCAAGAGCGGCTGTGGTGTGCGTGGTGACGTAATCGTGCAGTTCGACTGGTGCGCGGGCGAAATCCTCAACACGCTCGACCGCTTGCACCTCAGCAGTAATACGCTGGTGATACTTTCCAGTGACAACGGCCCAGTTGTAGATGACGGCTACCGGGACGGGGCGGTCGAGAACCTGAACGGCCACCGCCCCGCCGGGCCCTTGCGTGGGGGCAAGTACAGCATCTTCGAGGGCGGCACGCGCGTGCCATTCATCATTCGCTGGCCGCAGCGCATCAAGCCCGGCGTATCGGATGCGCTCGTCGGCCACATTGATTTCCTCGCCTCCTTCGCCGCGCTCACGGGGCAGACGTTGGCCGCTGGCGATGGGCCAGACAGCCGCAACGTGTTGCCGGCCCTGCTGGGTCTGTCGCAGAGTGGCCGCGATCAATTCGTTGAGCATGCTAACGTGTTGGCCATGCGGGATGGCGCCTGGAAATACATCGAACCGCCCCCTGGCACCAGGCGCAACGCCGCCACCAACGCCGAACCGGGCACTGAGCTTGGTGGCCAACTCTATGACCTTGCTGACGACCTTGGTGAGACGAACGACCTTATCCGGGCGCAGCCTGATCGCAGCCGGCAATTGCTCGAACAACTAAAGGCGGCGCGGCAACTAGGCCGCTTGAAACCCTGACTGGCTCAAGGCCCGCTAGGTCAGGCCCCACGATCGAGGTTCATATGATAGCGCTCCTGGATTCCCAAGCGCGATACCAGGAGCTGCCAAACTCAGCGGGTTGCCTTTCCTGCTCACTTCACGCTCGGCACCAGGCGGAAGGAGAGCACCGGCTTTCCCGCCTTGCCGAATTCGCCGGTGACTCGGATCGTGGCGCTCTCAAGGCCATTCGTGCTGAGGCCAGTCAGGCGCAGCGCCAACTCCTTCCGCTCGCCTTGCGCGACAGCCACATCGTTGGGCAACTCGGCGCCCCACGGCGCAGGTGTCGCCGACTCGGTGGGCTGGAGCGATACCGACGTGCTCAGCCTCCCGCGCGCGGGTTTCGGGCTGAAGTTATAGAGGCAGATCGGCACGGAGGCCGATGGGCCGGTGGGGATTTTGTAAGCTGACTTGCCCAGGACGATGCTTTCCTCGGGCAGCAAGACCTGCAAGACCAGGGACGAGGGTGTGCCCGCCGGCCTCTCCGGGGCTTTGGGCGGTGGGACCAATTGGAGCTGCGTCCCGGCCGGAAGCACGGCGAAGAGCGGCGCACCGCCCAGCTTGAGCACGCGGCCCTCCGTCGCACGTGCGCGCCCCAGATGATCGAAGCAGGCCCGCGGGGGCTTGGGCAACTCCAGTTCCGCCTCGCTCTTGGACCACGCGACCAGCACATCCGCGCGCCCGCCGTCAGGTCGCGCGCGGAATAGATAGGCCCGAATCGAATCATTGGTAGCCTTGACTTGCCCCAGCGGCCGGGCGTCCGCCAGCAGCCGGCCGGCGGCGGCCAAAGCCAAGTACCCTGGCCGCGGCGTCAGGTTCGGACGCAGCAGGCCGAACTGGGTCTGGTGCTCGACATAATGCGGCAGTATGAAATAAAATACCGCCTCCGCGCCTTCATGAATGGTGCAGGCGTAGGTCATTACGACTCGCTCGCTTTGCACGCGCAGATCCTCATCCGTGGGTTCCTGCAACTTCTGATCCCCATGCCATTTCACCGTCACGCTGCACTCGGTCGCCCAGAGCGGCTTCCCGGCTGAGACCGCCCGGAAGTCCGCGTAAAGCCTGGGATACCTGTCAAAGCCATCGTAATGGTGCAGGTTGAACGTGTCGAAGTAAGGCCAGGCCGCATTCTCGTTCAGGTCGCGCAGGGTGGCCGAACGATGCACGGCGAAAACATTCAGGCACGCAATGACCTTCGGATTGCCCGCCTTCAGGCCGAGATACGCCGCCTTCTGGAAGGAGGCCATCTCGCTGCCGGTGTGGCCGCCGAAGTCCGGAATATCCGCCTCATTCCACGGCTCGAACGCTACCACCTCTCCCCGCCAGCGCTGTGCCAGGGCGCGATGGAAGTTGTAGCTGTCGCGCAAATCCAGCGGGAAGCGCTTGCCCGCCGGGTTCGCCCAGCCCGGCGATTGATGCCCGACCTGCAGCACCTGCAAGCCGGCGGCCGCCTGGATCTCCGCCGACCAATCGTAACGGTTGGTGGCAGCGAACACCCCTTTCTGAGGTTCCAACTCCGGCCAGCTCAGCCGGTCCCGCACGCGGTTCACCCCGGCCAGCGCACATAGGCTGGCCACATCGGGCATCTTGTCCTTCGAGTAAAACCAGGCCATAGCCACGTCAATGCCGATGGGCGAAGTCAGCGGCGTGGGCGCGTGCAACCTTTCCAGCACGCCGAGCGAGAGACGGTTAGTGACCGGTCCCGCGCTCCGCTGGAATTCGTAGTAACCCACCGGCAGGCGCCCCAGCTCGACCGGCCCGGCTGTGACCCAGCCTTCAGCCACGCTTCGCCCCTCGTAATCCACCGCGCGCCAGGTATCGCCGTCCCCCGCGGGCGGCGCGGGCACGCTCACGGCTTCCCCAGCCAGAAAGATACTGCCCGGGTGAGTTGGAAGCGGATGGGGAACGGTGCGACTAGCGGCGCCGGCCTGGCCCACGCAACTGGCCCAGACCAACATCCCCTGCACTACGACGGTTTTACTGGCAAGCATAATCGGCTCAGGGGAATGTTAGACCGGACTGACGTCCGGTGCTACGATGGTAAATGGTGGTTTCATGCAAACGATTGCCCACCAGAGAACGCGCCCAGACATCGCGAGTCAAGCGGATGAAGGGCACCGACTGACAGAATATTGCGCCAGCTTCGCCCCAAACGCGCCTCCTCTCCCCCGCCCGCTGCTTCATTTCCTGGAGGAGAGGGAGTTCCGTCTGCGGTCACGCTTTGCGGCGAA
>Ga0118677_10007459_pt2 | contig 10547 bp, 5 predicted proteins | sample AliMusrvi5mmetaG_FD_86154 | JGI IMG/M metagenome (GOLD analysis project Ga0118677, IMG submission 86154)
ACCGACAAGCTTTATCATACGATCAATCAAAATATTTGCCGTGGCGACCAAGTGCTGTTAACCACCTTTACCAAGCGGGCAGCAGAAGAGATCAGGCAACGTGCCTATTCCAAATTACTTGAAAAGGGAAAGACTTCAGACGCCATTGCGTTGCAGAATGCTTGGATCGGGACCGTTCATTCGGTAGGGTACCGCCTGATCAATAAATTCTGCTACCTCCTCGGCCTTTCTCCAAATATCAAAGAACTATCAAAAGAGGATGCCGATTTTTATTTTTCGCAGGCCATTTCTGAAATCCCTACAGTTGAAGAACTTAACCGACTTGCTGCACTTTCTGAGCGGTTCCTGTTTCATTCCATGGGTGATCAAAACCATAACGAATTTGATCCCTGGAAATGGAAAGAACATATTCTGACCCTCATCAATGAAGCCAGAAGGAATAACATTCTAGATCTCACCGTGAATGGATTGAGCTTCATCAAATCCATCGAATTTATAAGCAATGTATTTGGAATCAACCAAACCGCATCTTTGGATTTTAAACAAATAGAATCTGATATTGCCGCACTTTTTCTGTTACTTGAAGAACTGCCAGATAAAAATAACGGCACACGCAAAAGTAAAGGCCGTGAATTAAAAGTTGGCCTGAACAGCAAGAACATTTCATATTCTTCTATACTCGACATTTATGCTGTCGCAGGCGATGTTGTCAACAAAATTGATGCTTCCAATGTGGCTGCATCAAACCTGCTGACAGCATTGGGAACCTTTTATCGTTCCAGAACCTTTTTGGGAGATATAACTGAATATATCGCCTTGATCTTCAAAGTTGCCGGTGATTGTATTATAGCCTTTTCAGAGTATAAAAGAGAACATGGTTTGGTGGATTTTACCGACATGGAGACCCGGTTTCTTGAATTGCTGAACATTCCTACTGTACGAGCTGAATTGAAGCAAACCATCAAGCTGGTGATGGTGGACGAATTCCAGGATTCAAATCCCATCCAGTTAAGCATTTTCATTAAGCTAGCCGAAATAGTCGACCAGAGCATCTGGGTGGGCGATCCTAAACAGGCTATTTACGGGTTCAATGGTTCCGATCCCATATTGGTAAGCAACCTATTAAAGGTGTTTTACGAACAAAACGATTGCAACCTCAAACTTCAATTGCTGAAAAATTCATGGCGCTCAAGGGGTGATCTTGTAAACCTGACCAACAAGATGTTTGAAGTTTGCCTGGAAGATCAGTCTTCACCTGTGCTGATTAATAAAATTGACATCCTGGGGGATAAAAAATCCATTCAGTCCTGGATCGCAGAAAAATTCGGTTCAAAAGAACAGGTTACCTTGACCGCCAGGGATACCATCGGGCTGATCCCGGTCCGCAATGACAAGGCTGATGGATTTATGTCCGGGGTACAACAGCATGCTATGAACCATTGGCATTTTACAAACAGGATTAATGGGGCGGGTAATGTCAGTACTTTTAACTATTATCTTGCAATAAGGGTCAAAAATCTTCTTGCAGAAGGACCGCCTGTTTATGATAAATCGATTCAAAAAACCAGGCCGATACTGCCTTCGGATATTGCAATACTTTGTCCTAAAAACAATGGGGTAAAGGAACTCGCGGCCGAGCTTATTAAAAATGGGCTGGAGGTAGCGGCCAGTGTTGACGGGTTGTCCATTACAGCCGAATACCGGCTTTTAGTCAACATTCTGAATTTAATTGCCGATCCCTCAAATTCACTGGCCGTTGCGGAAATCCTATTGCTGATTAACAAGGACAATGCGTTTACTGCTGAATCCATCATTGAAAAAAGACTTGATTTTCTTGCCTCCGGTCCTGCCCAAACCGATGAAAATGGGCGGGAATACTATGATTATATTTCAAAGTGGGGGAGGGACGATGCGTTCGTTCAAAAGCTGGAACTTTTTGTGGAATGTTCAGGTCACCTTTCAGTGCCTGAACTGATTGAGAAAGCAGTTGCAGAACTCGAGTTGACTAGGCATATTTCTGCGTGGGGAAACCCTGAGCAAAGAAAGTCGAACCTTCAGCAAATGATCCTCTATGCACATAATTATGATGATTATTGTGTAAAACTCAACATCGCTTCCAGCCTTGCAGGTTTTGTACTATGGATGAAACAGGGCCAGGAAAAAAACCTGCAGGCGGCTTCGACCAATCAGAATGCGATAAATGTTACAACCTATCATAAAGCCAAAGGGCTTGAGTGGCCTTGCGTGATTTTAACAGGTTTGGATAATGATCCAGAGGGTAATATACTCTCACGGGATTTTTTCAACACCTCGGTAAAAATATCGGAGTCCCTCGATATCGAAGATCCTTTGAACAACCGGTATATCAATTTCAGTTTCTGGCCTTTTGGGTTAAAAGGAAAGATCATGGGATTCGAAGATGAAATTAAAAGATCAGATGCGTTTTTGGAGGTTCAAACGGATAAAGTTCAGGAGATCAAAAGACTGTTATATGTCGGCATGACACGTGCTAGGGACTACCTTACGACAACCAGTTTCCTGAAGAATAAGGCCAAATGGATAAACCTGGTCAATGACCAAGAAGGCAAATGGGGGCTCGAAAATATTACGCAACAGAATCCTTCATCCACTGTCCTTGATCTTTTTGATCAGGGAATCATGGTAAACTACCAGGTAATTGCAGATGAACGCACAGAATTTACATTTGAATATGATGAAACGGATTACAAGCCTGCAACATATTTTGCAAAAGCAGCATTACGAGACCATCCCCCCAAATATATTTCACCCAGCAAATTGAAAGGAGAGTCTGATGTTGCTGTCAACCTGGTCCAAGATTTTAATCACCGGATTAGGACTGGAAGTAAACTTGACGAGGCCCTGATGGGCAATTGTCTGCATGATATCCTGTATCTATGGCCGGATAGGCCGGACGAGCCCCGGACAGCTTCTATTATTATACGGCACAACCTGGGTGGACAGATTAATTGTGATGACGTAATGAAAGCGTTGGACCAGTTAAAAAACTATGTTGTGACGCTTGCTCCCGTGAAGATACATCGTGAGTTGCCCATGCGAATGGCAAAAGACGGGCAGATCTATATCGGAACGGCAGACCTGGTATTGGAGTTCGATGACCAGGTATATCTGATCGACTACAAATCATATCCGGGAGGTTTCACAGAGGTAACCAACACCCAAAGCAACCATTACGCAGGTAGCTACGCTGGTCAGTTAACTGCCTATTCGGAGATATTGGAATCTGCTTTAGGGAAAAAGGTAGGTAAAAAAATGATCTATTACGTGGTATCGGGTAAGATAGTAGAACTTGTTTAGGCACGACCAAACAATAACTATCAGCTTTTGTTGATGATAATAGTATGTTTAACAAACCAACTAAATGGAAAATAATATGAAATATTCATTGGCAGTTTGCGAAACAAAGCCCTCCGACTATCAAATTGTCAAATGGTATGATCTGAAACATATCATGCAGGAACAGAAAGTTACGGAGGCGATCATCTTTCCTGTTGCCGAAACCGCAACGGAATATGAACTCGCAAAACGATATTTGATCGGGAAGATCATCATTGAGAAGGACAGGGTCAAGCACCTGGATGAATACTGCCTGGTTGACCATGAGAACGGAGATATCCTATTGCCCTGCCTGATCCTGTTAGAGACTGACCTTCAATATGCAGCAGTAAAGGCGATGGAGTTCCGGCTTAACAAGTCGTTCTTGCAATGTGTCATCTAAACGGATAACAGCTTCATCGTTAAAGAATGCGAAATGATTCCGGCTGATGAAAATCTTAATTTCCGGGTGAATTAACCGTTACAACCAACTTCATTAACGATGAAACTTTTGAACAAAATTGCCTATTTCATTGGCTATTACAGGAGAAGGACGCTGAACGCACTGAAATTTGTTTCAATACTGGTTCTAGCCTGTGCAGCAATCTATGCTGTAATACACTTTTCGGGGTTAACTGTTGAAATAAAAAAAGCAGATTTGGTTTTATGGCAGATTAGCTGATGTTCATGGTCACTAATCATCATGGCTCCGACAATGCGAAAGAATTGCAGAACACAAGGTCAAGGAGAATTATTTCCTATCTTCGTTTCATGATCGACTGCCGTAATAGCATTTGGCTTTACACCATGGATAGCGAAAAAGCAGCCGACAGGTAGTGTATAGAGCTAATCCCATCACCTGTCACCGGTATTATTAGGATATTTTGATGAAATTTGAAATGAACCAAACCAGTTAATAATGCATGCCATCATGGGTGATTTTATGAAGGATATCTTGGAACATGATTTCAATGTCAAGTTCCTTTCACAGAATGAAAGTTCCTTCCTGATGGCAGGTTTCAGAAAAAACCATTATCATTTTATAAAGGACAGATCAGAACCTTATAACACGATTGCACAATATCATTTACCAAGTTACCAGCTCGCCGAATGTTTCGAAATGCTCTATGAGACAAAATGGGGAACCCCTGACCGGCCACTATTTCATCAGTTGAATCCATTTTTTGCCGTATTGAAATATTCCGGTGAACAGTACTCTCTGGTTTTTGGGAAGGATCAATATTCCCTCAGCGAAGAGCATTCGGCAACTTTTTTCAAATCGATTGATAAGGAGATCAAAAGGTTGAAAAAAGCCAAAAAACTGATAAAATGGGAAGGCGATCATTGTTACTTGGAAAAATTCCTGACCACTGGCGGACGAAAAATCGAAAGTGAAGTTGGGAATAATCGTTTGCTGGAAGCTGTAACTTTCGAATTATTACAGTTCAGTAAATTAAAAACCGCGCCTCCGCAGGGAATTTTTACCCTGTTCAGCCATTTGGCTGATAACAGCTATTTGATTGGAGACGAAGATATCAAAAGAATGGCTGAAGGAATTGAAAATTGGGCTTCGACAGCAACCATGGATGACAACTGGAACTTGTTTGATCAAGTTCAGCAAAAATGTTTCACTTCTCCAATTTTGGGTGAAAACGTAAAGTTTAGCAAGGCGAAAACAGCTACTCAGTTCATCAAGGCCTATCATAATCTTAGCCCTCAACAGAAGGTTATGATGAAAATACTCAACCCCAGCTCTGGTATGTCGTTTCTTTTATGCCTGGGATTTTTGAGTGAGGTAATCAGTCTGTTCGAATTCGATGACCTAGTCAACCATCATTTACAGCCAGATTCCAAATCTGAGCAAAATAACAGGTATGAAACCAGTTTATTGAAATTTTTTGGGACTTTTTTCAAATCAGTTTAATGGATATCCGTTTCAAATAGTGCAAAAATAGTCATTGAAAATATAAGCTATAGAGAATACAACCTTTTTCATTCAATTTTTTCAAAAATATACAATAGATGTTTTGCCCTTGATGCTTGTGTGTAAAATACTTTTTCGTCGTATGCAGTTTTGTCTGTATCAATAATGAATACAATATCTGCTTCGAGGCCTTTATACGTGTTAATACGAGTATAATTGACGACATTGTTGTTCAACTTCCCATCATCGGATAGTTTCTGAAGAGGCAGGTTATCTACTCTTGTCGTTCCGGCCAGACATGAACTACTTTTTTCAGTATTCAATAATATTAGAATCTGATCGGGCCTCATCTTACTCTCCCCTAAGAGATTTCTGATTTCCTGGAGTATTTTGGTTTGTTGGTCGATATTATTGCGATAATGTACGATAACAACAGGATCCCCATTTGGCATTTCATCTTTGGAACGAATCTCTTGGTTGATTATTTTGGTCAGTTTCGAGGCGATTTGTTTCGTATTGCGGCAGTTTTCATCTAACCGAATTTTTGTAAACTTATTGTTTCCTGGAATTCTAGAACAGGCCAGGTTTATATTCTGAAGTTCATCCATGAAAATGTAAAATTTTCCTTCCGGTTTCAGAAAACATTCCACTGTTGTATACCAGTCTTCCATAAAGTCCTGCCCCTCATCAATGATGACTACATCAAAATCCTGGGAAACTCCTCCAGTTTTATTAATTTCTTCGATTTTGAGGGGAACTATAAAACTCCAGAAATCAGGATCATTGAAATTTTTATCCCACCAACCAGGATCACTTGTTGCAATAACAGAATATGCAAAAGAATGATATGTTTCAACTTTAACCATATTATCCTTTTTGACAATGCGCTCCTTGCTTATTTTCATATCATTTAAGCGGCGTCCAAAATATTGCAATTTCCCTATGTCCATAAGGCTATCAATATCCAGATCAAGATTCCCAAGGTAGCTATTTACATATACTTTGTTCCTGGATTCGAAAAAATATTTTATATTAAGAGAAAGAACCTTGTTGTAGCAAAGGAATAACACATTAAGCCCTTTTTCATAATATTCCAGCGCTATCTCCCTTGCAATGAGTGTTTTTCCAGAACCAGCAATTCCCTTTACAATGATTCTGTCATTATCCTGAACCATTCGTAAAATTTCTCCCTGTTTTGCCGTAAGTCGGATAAATGTTTTTTCGTTAACATCTATTTTTGTTGAAAGAGGAAGTGTGAAATTACAGTCTCTGATCAGGGAGGACTTGAAAATCTTATTATAATTACTCAAATCCATGCCGGTTCTATCGGGACTTGATTTAGCAAGATTATCAAAATAGCTGATAAGCGTTGTGCGAAGGGATGATAATTTATAGTTGTCTATTATTTGATCCTCAGTAAGGTTCGGAGGTAATTTATTATTGCCGGGACTGATCACATCCGGGAAACACAACATCCAGTGGTAATAAATATTTTCTTCTATTTCAGAGAATCTTTTTTTAACAAGACTATTCATTGATGTGATAGCCTGCTCTGTGGGAGAGGTATCAAGTTTTTTTTCATATTGAAACCAGGAACCATTGGCTTTATACTCTAGGATACCTCCTTTAACCTCAATACAGATGAGCCCGTTGAACCTGTTGTTGCGAAGGTCTGCAACTATAAAGTCGATCTGATAATCAAGCCTTTCTCCTTTGAATCTTCCCCTGAAAGTTCTGTCATAAAATACGTCAAAATCCTCGCGTGAGAATGTCTTTTTCATTGCATTATAAACCGTCTTCTCCGCTATTTCGTTGTTCCTGTCTTCAGGGAACTCTTCCGGGTATATCATAAAGTATCGTAATCTAAGATTGGATTAAAAATCTGAATTATAAAATTCCATGGCCGAATCAATAGATTCTGACAGTTCTGAGAAATAATTGCCAATGGACTCAAACAAGTCGGACATTGTGGTGTTAGAGATCAGATAAACAAATTCCTCCAGGTCCGATTGCCATAAATATCCCATCCTCGGATTGAACAAATGAATTTTTCGGATATCATAGGGGTCAGGTGCAAGGTAATTCAGGGCACAATAGGTTAATAACTGCCTGAAGTCTTCCGGACGAAAAGGTTTTCGTCCGTTCATTTCTCTGTTTGCTTTAATTTCGACGAGCGTTGTTCCGCAAATAAGGTCGCCGTTACAATTTGACATCAGACCACAACCACGAAACGGAGGATCATGAATAAGTTTCCCCGAATAAAGGCCAGCAATTCTTTCGGCCTGGATGGTAATAATTTGAATATAATCATCGGTCAACGAATAATCTTCCCGTTTTTTCCTCGAAAACACATCAATAACAGGAATACTGTCTATAAAGGACTTTTCGACTGTACAATCAGGGTCCGACATTATATTTTTGAAGTGAGTAGTGGCAATGAGATTGTTTATATAGACCTGCAAAGAGTCTTCAGGTATTTCAATAGGTTTACCTATTTTTTTACCCAACATGTTGCTCGAAGCATAATACTCCCTGAACAAAGGCGTATGTTCTTCCCAAAACGATTGATGTTCTTTTGCGAACTTCTTTTCTGATATCATAGCGGCAGCCTCCAGTTTGGTTTTTCAGCAAGCTTTTCAGCGGCCCAGTCTGCCAGCAGTTTTTCCAAAGGGGAGAATTTGTTCCTCACTGTTTCATTCCATTTGTTGCCTTCGTTGCCTACGAAAGCAGCTGAGGCAATTACTGCCCGTCGTTCCCACGAAGACAGATGCGGAAATTCATTGAGCCGATCTAAAATCCATGCTGAATTTCCAAGATTTGTCATGGCACATATTGCATTCATTCTGATCAGTTCAGAAGGATCTTTGCCTTCCGGCAGACTTCTCTCATAGATTTTCCTGATAGCCTGTTCTGCAAGTTCACTTTTCACAAGAGAAAGAACCCTTATTGCGTAAGAGGCATTGTTGCCTGTTTGAATCAAATAAGAGTTGGCATCAACCATTTCTGAAACTTTACTGATAAAATTTTGAATCGCCTCATCATTGGATTTCATAAGGTTCCGATAAGCAGTGCGCATGATCACGGGGAAAACCGGATATAGTTTTTCGAAATTTACTGATAAAACTTCAAATGCCTCGGAGATATCTTGTTCATCCATGAATTGAATTACCCGTACAAGCTGTTTACCAAACATCTGATTGATTTTGGTTTTTCGGCATTCCGATTTCAAAAGTCTGATTATTCCATAGCTGTCAACATGATCCTTTATATCCCGCAGGGCCTCATCTGCAGTTGCAGAGTATGGATCAAGGTTAATATTCAGTTTCATGATGGAAGTCCGGTCCGCATCCTTGTCGCCCCCGATCTCGTCAAAAACCATTTTAACATGCCGCCGAAATTCAAAAAGAGACATAATTGCGGTCTTGTTTTTTTGCAGTGAAAGACCCAGCGACCGTTGGAAATAGTCAGCACATCGGTTAAGCAGGTTGTACGCAGCGCTTTTAGAATCAGCGAAAACGATATAGTCATCCACAAAACGACAAAATTTCATACCACTTTCTTTCATAAAACTATCAGCCCTTGTTAACAAAGCCTCGGCAAGTATCCTGGAGGCGTTGCCGCCAATCGGAAGTCCGGAAGTTTCATTTCCATTAGCTATCCGGGACACTATTCCCATAATTCTATCAACCGCTTTGCCGTCAACGCCAATATCAGTAGTTAAAACCTCACGTAACCGCTCATGATAGATCCGGTTATAAAAATCCGCAATATCAAACGTGATAATGAATTTATAGTCAGCAGCAATTTTACCTGCATTTTGATAGAAAGCCTTCCAGTTAACCTCTCGGTCAAACAAGGTGCCACTCTCTTCGTCATACTTTATCCTGTAGGAAAACACACAGTTTTCTTCAACAGGTATCCTTTTCTGTTCAATCTGTCCGGAAATTTTCAGCACTTCCGCCAATAAAAAAGCATTCCAAATCGGATCAATCATCGTTGCCCATCGAAATCCTGTATATCCGACCGGGATAGAGGTTTTGATACTGTCAACAGCCGCTGTCCTGATCAAACTGTCATAATTCTTATCCATTTCCAGCAGAATATTTTCAATCTCTGCAGGTTTATCGTAAAACAGAGCATTTTCAATCGGGAAGGGGAAAATGTCAGTATCTCCCTTCTTTGAAATGTTGCTTACAGCTATTTTGTAAAATTCCTTCATGTCTCGCTTTTTTCTATATCAAATGACTCACTTTGATCTTCTTAAATTTTTTACCCATACCTAATACAATTGCTATCGGATTTTTAATAATTAGTTCTCCTTTTTCAAGGCCAGCTATTGCCTCTTTTATTTCCTGAAAGTCTTTTCCTGAAACCCCAAACAAATCCTTTATTACGCCATCATTAATGGATTGTTGCTTCATTATCAGCGGATATTGGGCATTTGCGTAAAAGTCGAACACATCACTCTTAAAACTATCCATGTTTTGTGTGGCAAGAATAATGCTTAAACCTTTATTCCGGCCTGTAGCGATCAAATTGCGAAGGGGCTTATTATCAAAACCAAGCATATAATGAGCTTCGTCAATAACTGTAAAATGACGCAATTCAACACATTGTTCATCTACAGACTGTTTTGAGAGTTTCTCATAAATGGTATTTAATTTTGAAACGATAAAATAAACTATCGCTTTTGCAATCGGCCCATCTTTTGGAAAAGCATCCATCTTTACTATGAAGCTATCTTTTATAAGATCAATGCTATCCTCCTTTGCAAAAAGGTTGTTCCTGCTTAATTGTTTCAATACGGACTTTACACTATCATCTTTGTCTTTATCTTTATCTGGCTGTAATATTGTGTATTCCTTGATAATGTTATCAAAAGAGACTGGGTGATTCTGAGTTCTCTTGTATGCATTAATTATCGCTTCGGATAGGCGATTACTCATATTGGCGCTAATAGTTGCCCGATCAATTGCACACAAAGCCAGTGCTAATTCTGTTGAATAAAGATTTATTTCATTTTGAGTTTTTCCTATAAAATCTTTGAAAGGGCTAAATGGCAATGGGGCAATAATAGGATCAAGAATTGCACTTCTATCAACTTCAAATAGATTTAACCAGTTATTGTTGGCCGGGTCAGAAAATTCTCCTTTGTAATCAAATAAAAGAAAATTAACCGGATATGGGCTTTCAATAGATAATGATCTGATTTCATTTAAAAGAACTGCAAGTAAATTAGATTTACCGGAGCCTGTAGTTCCCGCAATTT
>Ga0118677_10015572_pt1 | contig 10547 bp, 7 predicted proteins | sample AliMusrvi5mmetaG_FD_86154 | JGI IMG/M metagenome (GOLD analysis project Ga0118677, IMG submission 86154)
CGGGGTGTTCCTGGGTTTGTTTGGCTGGGCCTTCGTGGCGCGGTCGCTGGTGATCCGGCGCAAGCGCGAGGCGGAACAATTGCGCGGGCAGATGCTGGAGCAGGAGCGACAGGCGCGCCTCAAGCTGGAAACCGCCAACCAGGAATTGGCGCGGGCCAAGGAAGCCGCGGACGCGGCCAACGCGGCCAAGAGCACGTTTCTAGCGAGCATGAGCCATGAGTTACGGACGCCGTTGACCGCCATCATCGGCTTCAGCGAAATGCTGCTGGCTGAGACCCAGGCGGAGGGTAAGAAGGAACAAGCCGAGGACCTGACGCGGATCAACGATTCGGCGACCCATTTGCTCGGTTTGATCAACGACATCCTCGACCTGTCGAAGGTGGAGGCGGGCAAGATGGAGCTGCACCTGGAGACGTTCGACGTGGCGAAACTCGTCGCCGATGTGCGGGACACGATCCAGCCACTAGTGGCGAAGAGAACTAACCGGCTGATCGTGAATTGTCCGGCGGACATCGGTGCCATGCGATCGGACCTGACCAAGGTGCGGCAGGCGCTGCTCAACCTGCTGAGCAATGCGAACAAGTTCACTGAGGACGGTGTCATCCGGCTGGAGGTGAAGAGAGTGATCAGTGATCAGTTATCAGTGATCAGTAATCAGTCATCAGTGAGAAGTGATCACGGTTCACTGATTACTTTCACCATCAGCGACACTGGGATCGGCATGACTCCCGATCAAGTATCGCGGCTCTTCCAGGCCTTCACGCAGGCAGACAGTTCCACGGCGCGCAAGTATGGTGGGACGGGGCTGGGCCTGGCCATTACTCGCCAGTTCTGCGAGCTGATGGGCGGGCGGGTCGAAGTTCAGAGCGAGCCGGGTAAAGGTTCCACCTTCACGCTGCGGCTGCCCGCGGAAGTGGCGAGTGCCAGGTCGCAAGCCGCCACCGCCGAGGCGCCGGCTACTGCGGCCGCGTCCAATGGGCCGTGCATTCTGGTCATTGACGACGATTCAAACGTGCGGCGGTTGATCGAGCGGACGCTCAAGGACGAAGGCTACAGTCTTCGTTTCGCGGCTAACGCCCAGGACGGCCTGCGGCTGGCCCGGGAGCTCCGGCCAGCGGCCATCACGCTCGACGTGATGATGCCAGAGACCGACGGCTGGTCGGTGCTGTCCTCGCTCAAGGCGGACCCGGAACTGGCCCGCATCCCGGTGATCATGGTAACGATCGTGGGGGAAAAGGAACTGGGCTTCGCACTGGGCGCCTCGGAGTATTTGATCAAACCGATTGACCGCGCCCAACTCGTGGTCGTGCTGAAACGGTATTTGGGCGGCCAGCCCGACGGGCCGGTGTTGATCGTGGAGGACGACGCGAACCTGCGCGAGATGTTGCGGCGGACGCTGGAGGCGGAGGATTGGCCGGTAGCCGAGGCGGAGCATGGCCGGGCCGCGCTGGAAAGCATCCGGGCGCGCCGACCGGCGGTGGTTCTGCTGGACCTGATGATGCCGGTGATGGACGGGTTCGAGCTGCTGGCGGAGCTGCGCCAGAACGAGGATTGGCGCACGATCCCGGTGGTGGTTATTACGGCGATGGACTTGAGCCAGGCGGACCGGCGGCGGCTGGCGGGATTGACCCAGCAGATTGTGGCCAAGGGCGCTTACGTGCCGGCGGAACTGGCGCGGGAGATCCGAAGCTTAATTGCGCCGTTCCGCGCCCCGAAGACGACAACCGCGACCCAGGAATTATGTCAAAAATACTGATCATCGAAGACACGGAAAACAACCGGGTGCTGCTGACGCGGCGCCTGAAACCGCGCGGCCACGAGGTTGTGCTGGCCGAGGACGCCGAGCGCGGACTGGCCCTGGTGCCCACCGAACAGCCCGAGCTGATCCTGATGGATGTGGGATTGCCGGGCATGGATGGCTGGAGCGCAGCGCGCCAACTCAAGGCGGACCCGATCAACCGGCTGATTCCGATTATCGCCCTAACCGCTCATGCCATGGAAGCGGACCGGGTCAAGGCGGTGGAGGCGGGGTGCGATGATTACGAAACCAAGCCGATCGATTTCAACAGTCTGTTTGCGAAGATTGACCGCCTGCTCGGCAGCTCGCGTCCGTTGGCCGCGCCGAAGGTGTGAGGTTGGCGCGGAGCCGGCTTTACCCACCCTGCCACGAATATGGAAGATACCATCATCGAACCTGGGACATCGGCTCGCTCGGCTGAGGCAAGCAGTCCGTCCTGGGTAGGGCGGTTGAGCCGGGTCCGCCATGACCTGCGCAACCCCCTGAGCGAGATTCTGGGGTTCAGTGAAATCCTGCAGGAAGAAGCGGGCGAGCGCGGCTTGCAACCCTTGCTGCCGGGCTTCGGAGCCATTCATCAGGCCGCCGCGCGCATTTTCGCCGAGGTCAATCACTGGCTCAACCCCGACACCATCGGGCAATCGCCGGAAAGCTTCCAGGAACTGGAGCGGACGATCCAGTCGCTGGCTGAGCGGATCATCGCGACCGCCGAGGGTCTGTCCGAAAAGTGCGATGCCCTGGAGAACAACTGGGGGGGCGATGATCTGTTGCGGATCGCGGGAGCGGCCCGGCGCTTGCGCGAAGACTCGCCAGCGATGCTGCGTGAGTTGGCCGCGGCTTATGCCAGCGGGAACGGGGGCCAGGGCGTTGGCGCCAACGAAAAGGCAGACCGGGACACCTCGATTCAGGCGAAGCGGTTGAATGGCGTGGAGGTGAAACCTGGCAGCGCCTCGGGCTCGCTGCTGATCGTGGATGACAACGAGGCGAATCGGGCGCTGCTGGCGCGCCGGCTTCGCCGCCAGGGCTACACGGTGTCGCTGGCGGAGAATGGCCGGCAGGCGCTGGAGAAGCTGCGCGGGCGGCGATTCGACCTGGTTTTGCTCGATGTGATCATGCCGGAGATGGGCGGCTATCACGTCCTGGAAAAGATGAAGCAGGATCCGCTCTTGCGCCACCTCCCGGTGATCATGATCTCAGCGCTGGACGACCTGGAGATGCTGGCCCGGTGCATCCAGAAGGGCGCGGAGGATTATCTGTCCAAGCCGTTTGACGCCGTGCTGCTGCGGGCGCGCATCGGGAGTTCGCTGGAAAAGAAACGGCTGCACGACCAGGAGGAACAGACCTATCGCGCGCTGGTCGAAAGCCAGAAACACCTGGCGGCGGAACTCGCAGATGCGGCGAGCTACGTGAAGTCGCTGCTGCCCGCGCCGCTCCAGGGTGAAGTGACCACGGACTGGCGGTACATCCCCTCAAGCGAGCTCGGCGGCGACGCGTTCGGCTATCGCTGGTTGGATGGCGACCACTTCGCCATTTTCCTGCTCGACGTATGCTCGCACGGGGTGGGCGCCGCGCTGTTGTCGATCTCGGTCATGAACTTGCTCCGCTCGCAAAACCTGCCCGGTGTGGACTTCGGGAACCCCGGCGAGGTGTTGACGGCGCTGAATCGCGCGTTCGGCATGGAGAGTCAAAACAACCTTTACTTTACCATGTGGTATGGCGTGGCTGACAAATCGACGCGCCAGCTCCGCTACTCCAGTGCCGGACATCCACCGGCCATTCTTATCACCGGGCCTGACCGCGCCGGTGCGCAGGTCGAGAAGCTAAAGACGCCCGGATCGCCGGTGGGTACGTTCCCCGACACCGTGTATCCCGTGCAAACCACCACGCTGCAACCGTTCAACCGCCTTTTCGTCTTCAGCGACGGCGCTTATGAAATCGTCCGGCAGGACGGCTCGATGCTCACCCTGAATGAGTTCATCCAGCACCTAGCTGATCGAACGGCCGATGGCGGTGACGATTTGCCGAGCACCCTGTCCTACCTGGAAAGAGCCCGGGGGATTTCCACCTTTGAGGATGATCTCGCACTGGTAGAAATCAGCCTTCGCTCAAACTGATAAATCGAACCTGTGGAGCAAAGCCACCCAGAGGCATGCTCAAGCGAGGCACAGGCCAGCTACATGGAAGGCACAAGCCTGTTGCAAGCGATGCGCATGGGAAGTGCAAGGGTGTTGCTCTCTCGTGTTCCTCTTGTTCTGCTCTTATTCTCCTCTTGTTCTTACGGGGCCTTTCCGCCACCTCGGCGGCCCATTTTGCCCGCCGCCCTACGCCGACTGGCCGGGATCACAGCGCCGATGGCGAACATGCGCAGCTTGGTCTCCCTCCCCTCTATTGGGCGCACCGCTCAGGTAAAGACACGCGAGCCAGCCAAGGTCACGGGGCGATACCGCTTCAGTTTCCTTGGCTCTTTCAGCTTCTCGAAGTATAGACGTGTGATGGTGCTTGCGCATTCAACCGGAGCAGGCAAAAGGTTCCTAAGGCTGGAGGTGCGACAATGCGGTCTGCCTGCACCATAACCATGCTGGAGTGGGGGAGCACGCCCGCCCCGGGCGTCGTGACTGGCGCCCTCGCCAGTCACCCTCGCGGTACCCCGAATGGACTCACTGCTCAGTGGGTCGGCGCGCGGCCCGGCCACCCGGCGAGGGCACCGGCTGGCTACGCCCGGGGCGGGCGTGCTCCCCATTTCCAACTGCATGATTACGGCTAAGGACCACGGCAACTTAGCCATTAACGCGAATGCCGCGGGTCGGCCATCGGCATCTCCGACGGCACGGCGGTGAGATCATGAGGTTTGCCTGCTGGTTCGCTCGGATTCGGATTGCGAGGCCTTTGTCAGCTCGCCTCAGGCCGAAATCCGGCGCGGGGGTTTTTGATAGGTGTGTAATGGCACTGCCGGAAGACGCGAGCGTCGGCGAGACCGTATCCGGCGGATAATGGTCAGCCAGAAGCCGCGACGGCCCGGCTGCACCGAGCTGTACAGAAGGCTGCCAACCGGACCGCCGACCTTCGCCTTGGCGGGAGCGGTGGACGGGCTGTCGGCCATCTCATCCGCATGCCCAGGTCCATATCTGGCAATGCTGATCAGCACGCCCAGGCAGGTCAACATACAGACCAGACTCGACCCCCCATAGCTGACGAAGGGCAACGCGATGCCTTTGTTGGGAAGGCTGCTGGTCACGACGCCGAAATTGATGAATGCCTGGAGGCCGACAAGTATGGTGATGCCAAAGGCCAGCAGTTGCCCAAACGGGTCCGCGACTTTCCAAGCGATGCGGGTGCCGCATAGCAATATGATTACAAAGAGAAACAGCACCAGCGCGGTGCCAAGAAACCCCAACTCTTCACCGATCAATGACAGCACGAAATCGGTCTGCTGCTCGGGCACGAAACCGTTCTTGTGGCTCCCTTCACCGAAGAAGGTGCCGAACCAGCCCCCGCTCCCGAGCGCCAGCAAGGAATGCCAGCCCTGCCAGCCAACGCCGTCCTTGTATTTCTCGGCGTCGAGGAAAGCGAACAACCGCTCCATGCGGAGGTTGTTCCCGAGCAGAAGCAAGGCAAAGAGTTCCGGCCCAACGATCGCGGTGGACGCCAGATAGCCCCAATGGCTGCCGGCGACGGCAAGCATAGCGAGGGCGACGGCGGCCAGTAAGGCGGTCGTCCCCCAGTCCGGCTCGGCGAAGATCAACAGGCCGACTAAACCCGCCACGAGACTGGGATAGAGGAACCCAACGTTTCTTTCGCGCATCCGAGCCTGATTGGCAGCGCAGTAGTCAGCGAGGAAGATGATTAAGGCGAGCTTGGCAAACTCGGAGGGCTGACCGAAAGGCAACCACCGCAAAGCTCCGTTCCTGGCCACCCCGATGCCGGGTGTTAACGTGGCAGCCAGGCTAAGACAGGCCAGGCCAAGAAGCCACTTCGGCACATGAAATTGCCTGAGCCGGGAGTAGCGTATCGAAGCCGCGATGGCGCAGCAGGCGCCACCGATCGCCATCCAGCAGAGATGCAGATACAGGCGTTGCAACCGGGGCTGCCAGGTTGTCGAGCTATAGAGAGTCACGGTCCCCAGCAGCAGCAGGATGCCGACGGACAGCAATAGAATGGCGATCAGTCGTCTCACCGTTTGGGAGTGCTGGCAAAGGCATGGTTCGCGTTCGGCACCTGAACCGGCACCCGGGACGCAGGGAGCGGAGCCGGCTGGGCTATGGAGGGCGTCGGTCTGGCCAACGTGTTGCCTGCGGGCACACTCGTGCCTTTGTCGGGCGGGATTTGCAGGCAGGCGGCGATCTGTTCAGCAATGGAACGAAACACAGGAGCGGCCACGGTTCCGGCGTAATAGCCATTCTGAGGCTCGTCCAAGGCGACTGCGATGACGAAGCGAGGAGCGTCGGCCGGGAAAAAACCAATCATCGAAGAATAGTAGCGGCCAGCCACGTACGAGTGGCCGTCGGACTTTTGAGCGGTACCCGTTTTTGCGGCGACAGTGTATCGGTCAAGGGCGGCCAAATTTCCGGTGCCTTCCGGCGAGACCACGGCTTTCAAGGCTTCTGTGACTTGCTGCGCGGTTTGAGGGCTTACCACCGAACGAACGAACTGCGGCTGGTATTGCCGGAGGATCTGGCCCTGAGGCGATTCGATCCGGCTGACCAAGTAGGGCCGCATCATTCGGCCGTTGTTGGCAATCACGCACATCGCGACCGCCATCTGGAGTTGAGAGACGCTTACGCCCTGGCCGAAAGCGGCGCGAGTCAAGCTCATGGTGGTCCAGGTCCGCGGCAGACAAATCCGACCCGAAGTCTCATCGGCAAAAGGGACGCCAGGACAGCGGGCCAAGCCGAAATTCGTCATGCACCGGTAGAGCCGCTCGGGGCCAAGCGCCAAGCCGATTTTGCTGAAAGCGATGTTGGAGGACTTGGCGAAACACTGCCGGCATGTCAGAAGGCCGTAGGGAGCATGATCATGCACAGGCACCTTGTTGACCACGAAGAGGCCGTGCTCACAATAAATGCGACTGTCGAGCGTCGTCAGTCCTAACTCGAGGGCTCCTGCCAGCGGGATGAACTTCAAGATGGACCCCGGCTCGACCATGTCGGTGAAAACGCCGTTGCGCCAAGTCTCGTTGGTCGAAGCGCCGGGATTCTGAGGATTAAACCCGGGACAACAGGCCAACGCAAGGACCTCGAAGGTCTTCGGGTCCATAACGATGGCCGAGACGCCCCGGGCGCGGTACTGGGTCCGGGCGGACGCCAGCGCCTGCTCGACGATTCGTTGGAGGCGGAGGTCAACCGTCAGGACGACACGGTTTCCGTCGGTGGGCATCTCGTAATGCTCCCGGTAGGCGGGCAGTTCATTCCCGGCGGCATCCTGCTGTGAAAGACACTCCCCATCTTTACCGGCCAGGACTTCGTCGCAACTTCGCTCGATTCCGCAGGCGCCGGCCAGGCCGGAGCCGTTCGTCCGGCTGGAGACGAATCCCAGCACTTGGCAGAGACTTTCCCCGCCAGGGTAGGAGCGTGATTGAGTGTCTCGGGCAAAGAGAATCTGGTGGCGCAGCTTGCGGAGTTGAGCCTGCTCGGCGGCGCTGAGGTTGGGCTTGCCGAGCCCGAACATCTCCAGGTCCAAGGCGGTAGCGATGCCTCGCCATTCATCGACGGGAACGTTGTGCCGGAGGAGGAGGGCTTTCTGCGGCTCGCCGGCTCCGCGATCGGATCGCTGCAGGCAGGAGCGGACGCGTTCAGCCAATGCCTCGGGAGGGATTTCCAGCAATGGGCCAATCGTCTGCGCCACCTGATCCAAGCGGTTCGAACAGAGGGCTGGGTTCAGGTAAATCGACTTGACTGGAGTGGAGATGGCGACGACGACTCCATTCCGGTCCCGGATTTCGCCTCGCCGGGCCTCCAGCACACGTCTGGATTGCGCGTATTGTCGTGCCCTGACCAGAAGCTCCCGGTGGCGAGTGATCTGGATGTCAAACAGTCGGTCGCAGACCCACACTAAACCCGCCAGCACCAGGAGGACGATGGCGGCTAAACGCCGGTATTGGAATGGCTTGAACATAATGACCTCTGATTCGCTTGGCATGGCTTTGAATCACCGGCCCGCGACGCGGCTCCGGCGCGTGGGATGCCGGCCATCTGCCACGCGTGTGCGCTGGCGCGAAAAAGCGGCGCCTCCAGCGCTAGTAGGCGTTGATTTACACTCCTGCACAACGCTCGTGCGGCTGGTCTTGGCAGGGACTGCCTGTTGAACCAAGTCAGCCTTAGCGGGCTGTGGCGGGGGTTGCAGACTTCTCTGCGCGAGTTCCACCGACTTTTCAGCTTCTAACGACCTATATGTCTGAGTGAGTGCGCGAAGATCGAGTTCCGTCCGGCGCAAATCACGGCCGAGCCTATTCTTTTCTCTCACATAGGAAATGTGTTGCGCCCCGAACCCGCATGCGAGGAGCGCCAGAACAAAGAGCACAACGAGGGATCTCAAGAGGATCGTCTCGATCCTGCTCGCGCGCCCCGGAGACCGCCTCGGATGGGCCGGGGTGGCCTCGACATCGAGCGCAGGGCGGACGGGGAAGATGTCCACGGGCTTCACCGCGAGGAGATAAGCTAAGAGGCCGAGTCGCGTTGGCCGGAAGACATTGCCATTGCGTTGGAGGGAAACGATGCCACAGCCGAGAGTGAGCAGGTGAGCCATGTTCATATCTTGATGGATTTGAGCGCGTCAGCGATTAGTTGCGCGTCTGGATTTGCCAGCGTGGCGGCGTAGCGGGACGGGCTCCATATTTCGAACTTGTTCATCCGCCCGACCAGCGTCGCTTCGCTCTCGATGCCCAGACGCTTTGCGGCCTCCTCCGGCAGAGGAAGCCGGCCATAAGTGTCCATCGTCCTCATGAAGGTGCTGGAGCCGATCAGCCTCTCGACCGTAGCTGCCTGCTCATCGGTTAGCGAGAGGCACTCGAGATTCTTCTGAAGCGTTACCCAGCGAGAGGGCGGAAGCACCAGCAAATATTCACGGGTCGTAACCGGCCAGATGATGACCATGAAGTCCTGGGGCGAACCGTCCGGACGCCATTCGACGGGGAGAATCACGCGCCCGTGATCCACGCCGCGAAGGTGCTGTCCCAGGTAGGGGGTAGCCGAGTTATTGACAGCCCCCGTTTTGCTTTTTGCCACTCTTGCCATTGTCACCAATTACCACCATTTGTCCCCATTATTCACCATGACGCTCCAAAGCAGCAATGGAAAGATGCTAACAACTTATTCACAATGCTGTGGAGAACCGCCTTTCAGGCCAGTGAGCGTTGCCCTGCCCCGCCCTGCTACAGGAGCAGCCTTGAACCTACTTCCAAGGAGATCGGCTGAGGGCTAGGGTTTGAACAGACCTGCTGTGTTCAGGTCGAGTTTATCAACCGGGATCACCTCGGCGTTCGGGAACCGCTTCTTCAATTCCAGCAGGAACTGGCGTCCGTCGCCGACGATGATAATGCTGGCGCCGCCGGCGCCGAGATCTCTCGTGGCGAAGCGTTGAATCTGCGTGGCAGTGACCTTCTGCACTTCCGGGAGATAGTCATTCAAGGAAGACAGCCGCAGATCGCAGTCAGTCAGGGAGAGGACGGCGGAAACCAACCCGGCGCCTCGCTCCAATGCGCGGGCATAGTCGCCGGAGAGCGCGGCCTTGCGCGGGACGAGTTCGGAAGCCCCGACGGCTTCGGTCGCCAGGCGGGCAAACTCCGCTTTCAGCAGGGTCGCCACCTCCGGCGCGGCGTCGTTGCGCGTCTGCGCGGAGGCGGAGAAAAGCCCGCTGTCTTTTCGCGCGCCCAAGCCGCTGCTGGCGCCGTAGGACAGGCCACGCTTGATGCGGACTTCCTGATTCAGCCGGGAGGAATATCCCTCGCCCAACACGCCATTGACCACACGCCCAACGGCGTAGGCCTTATCGGCACGGCGAATGGACGGGCGGGCGATGCACACGGCTGCCTGGCCCGCATCGGGCTTGTCCACTACCACGACGCGCCCGCCTTTTTGCGGTACGGCAGGCGGCGGCGCCGGCAACGAGGCGATACGCAACGCTCTCCAGTCGCTGAAGTAATTCGCGGCGTAAGCGAAGGCAGCGTCCGGGGTTATGTCCCCGCCGAAGACCATTACCGTATTCTGCGGTTGATAGCGACTCCGGTAAAAGAGATTGATTTGCCCGGCATCCAGCGCCTTGATCGATTCAGGGGTCCCATCAAGCGAATGACCGTAGCCACTGTCGCCGAAGACGACGCGGGCAGCCGTCAAACGGGCCAGTGTTCCCGGCGCGCGCAACGATACCGCGAGGCCGTCCAGTCTTTCAGCTCGCAGGCGTTCGATTTCCTCCGGGGCGAACGCCGGGGCGCGCACAACCTCGGCGAATACTGGCAGTGCGTCCGCCAGTTGCGACGACAGCGACGACAAACTCACATTGGCGCCATCCCAACCCGCCGCCGAAGAAAGGGAACCGCCAAGGGCTTCTATGGTTTCGGCGATTTGCGGTGCGGTGTGCTTCTTTGTCCCGCGGGTCAGCAGCGACGCGGCAAAATCCGCGAGGCCCGCCGCGGGGTTTGGGTCGAACACGCTGCCCGCCTTAACCCCCGCCGCGACGGTGACCAAGCCGGTGCCGGGACGCGGGACGACCACAACGCGCACGCCGTTTGGCAGTTTCTTCTCAATCGGCTTCGGGAAGC
>Ga0118677_10015573_pt1 | contig 10547 bp, 18 predicted proteins | sample AliMusrvi5mmetaG_FD_86154 | JGI IMG/M metagenome (GOLD analysis project Ga0118677, IMG submission 86154)
ATCACTGACAGCTCCCCTTGGCGACTCGGGAGGGGGAGCGAAAGGCCTCGCACTTTGGAGGCGGAGTCCTTTAGGGGGAATTCAAAGTGCGAGTGCTTGAGCGACGTGGGGGAGCCACCCGACACAAGAAAAGAGCCGGAGCCTTTCGACCCCGGCCCGTGAGATGACGCCGCTACTGGAGCCGCTACCGGCTGTTGGGCCTGGACCCACTCCCGCGCTTGCTTGAGGACCGCTTCGATGTCGCTAGTGTCGCCAAGGCCGAAGCTGCTGGCCGACTTCCACACCTCCCCGTCCTTGTAGAGCCGCTCCAGTGTGATATTGAAAAACGTGCCCTTCTCGGTTTCGTTCTTCCACAGGGCCGCCTTGACTGAGCGACTGCGGATCTGGTGGGCGGGTTGGGTCTTCGGAGCTTTGTTCGATTTGGTATTCATATTTTGTTTTAATTTGTGCTCCCTTTCTGGGAGCTGTTTTCTTCACCAGCTAGAGAAAACAGGACCAGAGAGGAAGCCCCCCCAAACGACCGCCGGAAGGCTCGGAGCACAGGGAGCGGAATATCAGCGGACGAAGAAGTGACAGTTCGCTGGCGCGCGTCTGCATGAAGCGACCGGAGCGCAGGGCCTGGAGGCGGGAACACAATGAAGACCAAAACGAACGGGAGAAGGCCTCCGCCCACCACTCACCTGGCGCTCAGAGCTGCCTGTGGACGCCACACCGACAAGAACAAGTTGACGCTGGAGGGGCGACCCAGTCCTCATCCCCAGTGATCGTTATTTGCGGGAGGTTCAGTTCCTCCAGTTTTCGTGGAGCTGAATGACCCCCAGACCATCATGGACCCGGAAGGCGATCTCCAGTGGCTTCGTGTCAGGTGCGAGTTGGATCACTGTTGCCAGGTCACCAGCAGCCGAGGTGTTGGATTTCTTCCCGATGAGCGTGTTGCCGAGTTTCTTGAGCAGTTCGTTTGCTTTCGTGGTTCTTTGCTTATGCTGCCAAGTTGAATTTCCGGCGACCAAGTTCCCCAAACCGCTGCACAAGTTCAGTGGCATCGAACCTGGCCAGTTGCTTTGCTTGATTGGCCATTTGAGAGAGGCTTTTCTTTAATCTGGCTCTGGCAACCGCACTGTCCCTGTATTCCTCGGCCGTTTTGGTCAGCAGTTTTTTTTCACGCCCTCCAACTGCGCTTCCATTACCTGGTCGATGAATTGAGCGAGTTGGTCTTTGTCATTTCGAAGATCGCCACCGTCAAGAACATGGCCTGACGGATGCATTTGAGTTCGCGGTGGGCCCTCGCAACTGCCTTGTCAGCAATAATATCGAAGCGTATTTCGATTGATTCAGGGTCGAGAAGTGAGGACCGGGCGTGGGCTCTCCGCACTCAGTCCGGGCCTCCCAGAGCGTGCAAAATGTACAGTTCAGCCGTTGCCTTTCATGCAATATGCATGGTCTTTGTGGTCCTCACCTGCACGTTGAAGCCAATCAAAATGGCTCTAACTAGCTTTGAAACAATGCCTTACATGAATCGAAGTGGCATTGGCCATGGTCTAGCTAAAAGGGAGCAATGATAGTGAAAACCAATGACACAGACAGGGCAGTAACGTTCGGTGACTTTATTGCTGGCGCTTATCGTGCCTGCGGCGAGCGCCGGGCGAAAGGACTTGTGTGCCTGGCCGTCAACGCCCGACTGGTTGAGTTTCGAGGGCCACAACGATTGGTGTTCTCCAAGGAACAGCATGAAGACTTATCATTCAAGACTAATGCCCAGTGATTCGAATCCGTCCGAACCGCCCACTGCGTTTTCAGTTCCAGCGAGGACATCCGAGCCGCCCACGACGTTGCTGGTCGTGGATGACGAACAGCGCAACGCAATCGAACGCGGGGTCATCATGGCCATAGGAAACAGGATCAACCTGGGGGACCTCCCCACGGAATTGCGCGGCCAGACGGTTAGCGGAACCAAGGGTAATGGCGCTCCGCTGGAGGTCGGTTCGTTGGTCTCCATAAAGAAATTGGAGGAAGCGCATCTTCGTAAAGTCCTGGAACGAACCTCCAGCCTAGCCGAAGCGGCCGTGGTCCTGGGAATTAATCAAGCCACGCTCTACCGAAAACGCAGGAAGATGGGATTGGAATAATGGCTTTGCCGGATGCAAGATTTTGCCGCTGGTAACAGCCTGTGGATGGCGAATTCATAAATTGAGCGGTCGAAAAGCGCACCCGCCGGCTTGTCGAGCCCAACGATTGATCGCAGGGTGCCCCGATGCAGCACATACTTGTAATCCTCCTTCACCTGCCAGGGGCCCAAGAGCATTTCGATCGTGGCTGCATCGTTAACGAAGGTGCCGAACGATTCATTGTTGCCGGGGATTTCTGGGGGTTTTCCTGATCTGGTTGCGGGTTAGTTTAAGAATCGAGGAGGCTTGGCGGGGAGTTGTTGTATATTCGGCCGGGCAGATCATTTCCCTGGATTGGCTACGCCGATTACGCCACAAGCGATCCTCGCTCCAGCGTTGCCAACTGGCTGACCCCCATCATCTGGTTTCGCGTGGACGATTACTGCACGTCCAATGATCGGGTTCTTCGGTCCCTGGATGGAAATGTTGCTCACGGTGATTTCATAATGGGCTTTGCCTTCGCTGCCTGCCTGGACGTTGCCAAGGTCACCGGCATGACGGTTTTCGGAATCGGGTAAACCGTGTTGGTGGCCTTCAGGGTTATAATGCCCGCCAGCGCTCATTCCGTCGGATGAAGTGCAATCTCCGTATTGATGAATGTGGAAAGCGTGCTTCTGGTCTGGTGCCAGTCCTTCAAGGTCGGCTACCACTTTCACGGAGTCGCCATCCTGGGTAAAGCGAACGACGCCATGACAGTGCTGACCCGCTGTAGGGTGCAGTACCACCACAGCTTGCACAATGGGGTTGTCTGCGCCACGCATGGAAAGGGTTGAAGTAAACGAGAGGATTGATACGGCCAGAACGATCGGTAGCGTTTTCATGAGTCGAGTTTATGGTTTTGATCTCTTGTCCCAGCGGCCAATTGACCGCCCGACGCTGCAATCTCGACTAATCTCTTGAGAAATCAAATTGGTTCGGTTAGCCGTCGCAACGCAAAGCCGAGGAGCCAAAAAGCCGGTGACGTGCAAGTCGTCGGGAGGGCGAGCAGCCAGCAGAGCATCACCAGTCCGCACCAGCCCCACCGACAGTAGGAGAATGTCCATCGGTAGGTGGAGTGAAAGTTAGAGCGGGTGTTGGCGCTGCTGCTGTCGATCGGCTCTCGAGGCCCGGTAGCTGACCAATCTCTGCCGTTGCTCGTTACACAGACGAAACGTGAGTGACTTGAAGCTGGCAAAAAAGGTCACCGGCTTGACCGTCTGGAAGAGCGGCTCCGCCCGGTGACACTTCTCCAGGTGATAATTGGGGATGCGCGGGCTCAGGTGGTGGATGTGATGGAACCCGATGTTGCCCGAGAACCACTGGAGCACCGTTGGCAATTTGTAGAAGGAACTGCCTTTCAATGCCGCTGCGGTGTAATGCCACTCTGAGCTGCGGTCCCAATACGCTCCTTCAAACTGATGCTGCACGTAGAACAACCATATGCCAGCGGTGCCGGACACCATGATTATGAGCAACTGGAGCAGTAGATACGCCTTAAGGCCGAAAATCAGGCTCAACCCGGCAGCCACGCCGACAATCGCCAGATTTGTCCAAGCAACCGAGTGCCTCTCCCGCCGCGGTGCCTTGGGGGCCGGAAATCGCATCTTGATGATAAAAAGGAAGAGGGGGGCCAAGCCGAACAGGATCACGGGCTTCCGAGCTAACCGATAAGCGACGCGCTTCCAATGTGAGGCCTCCAGGTATTCCTGCACCGTCAAGGTCCACACATCTCCCTTACCACGGTGGTCCAGATCGCTGGAACTGGCGTGGTGCAGGGCATGTTCCCAGCGCCAATGATAATAGGGGGTGAACGTCAGCACGCCAGTGATGAAGCCCAGAATATCGTTCGCTTTTCGTGAGGGAACGAACGAACCGTGGCCGCAGTCATGGGAGATGATGAATACCCTGACCAGGAACCCCGCCGCCAGCACCGCCAGCGGCAGCGTTAGCCACCAGGACACCCGCAGGCTGAAGTACATCAGGCACCACAGTGCCGCGTAGGGGACCAGGGTGTTGACCAATTGCCAGACGCCGGGCCACACTGCGGACTTCTGGTACCTGGCGACATTTTCCTTCCAGTCGGGATAATTGGGGTTTCCATCGGTTTTGAAGGAGGCTGAAGTATTAATAGCGATGTCTTTCTCTCAGACGGGCGATTGTTCCGGACTGTTTCTGGAGGTCTTCCAGATCAGGTGCCCGTTAGCTATAGAATCCAAGCTGGGCGTCGTGGGGTTGTTGTATGATTGGCCGGGCAGATCATTTCTCTGGATTGGCTATTCCGCCGAACGGTCGCCCATTACCAACCGGCCCGCAATTGACGGCGGTCCTGCTTCAATTTCTGGGTCCAGACCCGTATGGCTTCCTTCAGCACTTTGCGCAGGTTGGCAGAAGCGGTATTGCCAGACTGTCCGTTAGCTACTGCGGTCTGGTAGTCAGTGAAGGCCTGCTGAATGATGTCCAGGCCGGCGTCCAGCTCGGCCAGTTGCTTGGCGCTGGAGGCCAACTGCTGGGTGGCTAAAGTGCTCTTGAATCCGTTATACTGATCGCGCACCGTCTGAAACTGCTGGACAAGCAGACCATAGCCGCCGCCGGGATAAGATGAGGCGCTCTTCGCCGCGTTCTGAAACAAGTTCACCTGGTTGAGCAGGAGATTCAGAGCATTGCGCTGCGCCATCGGGTTCGTCGGCGGCGCAAACGTCAATTGCGCCTGGGTACTGACCACGCATGCGCACAACACGGCGAGGCTGACCAAAAGCCCCAACCGACAAGGCAGGGTGAGTTTGATGGAAAGGAACTTCATAGTCGACATCATATCTCGGACACCACGCTCAATACTTCTTCATCCAGCGCCGATGTGCATTGGTTGGCAGTCTGTTCACCAACATGCTTTCAGGGTAATATTAACGATTCAATTCGCGGACGGTTCATTTGCCTCAGCAGCATAAGTCTCGCGCCATTGGTTCTTGGGATCCTCCAGCACCGCGACTTGCTCCGGTAGCAACAGAGCTTTAATTTTCTCGACGGCTGCCGCTCTGTATGGCTGTAGGCCTGCCCAGGCCTGTTGCAACTGACTGCGTGCGGCCTGAATTTGTTCGGTATTCTTCGATGCGCAGGCTTGCCGATTCGCCTCTTGAGCGACATCAATCCGGGGTTGGTTGGCCGCCTGGTATTCTTGAATCGATTTGGCGAAGTCTTTCTCGATCGGATTTAACTCGGTTCTCTGCTTCGGGGTGAGCATCAACCTCTCCTTAACACCAACCGAAAGGAGGCATCGTTCACCCAAAGCCCGGTCATTTTCCAACCCTGCCTGGCATTTCACGGTTTGGGTTAGGGGGGGCGTACTGGTGTTGATGTTTTGCGCCAGCAATGCCGGCGTGAGCAGCACCAGTGAACTGCCCATTACAAACAAATTGAGTTTGGTTTTCATACATCTTCTCCTCCAGCTAATGGAGTGCCAGCCTGACGCCCGGCGCTCTAACCTCTTCGATCCAGGCCAATTAGGCGGTTTTGACGTGGACTTTGGTGAGTGCTGAGAAAGGTAAAGTGGATGCAACTTGCACTACGACCACCACCGCGCCATGCACTTTGCAAGCTGGACTGGGGTCTCGAAGTGGCTTCGCGGAAATCCTGCGGCTGATTATTTGCCAACCCCTGTCGCCCGAAATTGGCGTTGGTATTCATTGCTGGCAGGCCAGTTGTGGGGTTTTCTGGGACAATCACCGCGAGTTGAACATCCATGCCGGGCCATGCCAGGGCGCCCGCGGCACACCACACGCTAAGGGACGGCATAGGCATGAATGGGCGGCCCATTCCTGCCTCAAGTCAAAGCTGAACTGGCGACCTTTAAAGCCTTTCGACAACTGACCGAAGAGTGGATCAACCTAGCCCTCCAGGCTGCCAAAATGAAGCTCCAGGCCGCAAAGGAGGCGGAAAAGCCCAAGTCAAGGTGAGCTAGAACCTGTCACTCTCCAGTTTCTACAATGCGGCCGGGAATCAACCAACACCAATTCCGCTTTTCGCCGTGGCCATTGGTTTCGGATTGCTCTCGCTGGCGATGCGAAAGTTCATGATTATCACGTCAACGGCCTTCAGCGGTTCTTACCTCGTCGTGGCGGGTTTATTTCACTTGGGCCCAGGACTGCAAAATCATTCGCCGCTGTGGTTTAATCATGCTCAACCGCATTCGGCCGGGAATTGGGGTTATGTCGCGCTGGTTTTCTGGGGCATTCTTGCACTGGCTGGGGTGAGTTTCCAAAATCGAGCAAATCGAACAAAAGCTCCCGTGACTCCTGACAGAGCGAGACCTGACTGAAATGGAGCTGCCTGAGGATAGAGGCACCTACATTTTGATCTCCCAGGTTGTGCAGTTGAGACACCTGAAGATCGGCTGCCTGGGAGAATTTGACATCATGCCAGAGTTCTACGCGTACATGGGCAGTGCATTCGGTTCCGGTGGGCTTCCTGCTCGCCTCGGTCATCACTTCGAATCACCCGCCGAACTGCACTGGCACATTGATTATTTGCTCCAGGTCGCCACTCCTGTTGAGGTGTGGTTTACGAAGGCTGGCCGGAAGTTGGAACATCGCCACGCCAGCAAACAGCACTTCACTGTTGCATCCTTGGAAGAGGACGCGGGCGAGCCTAGGGCAGACGCAAATCTTGCGCCGTCCGGCCACTCCGGGGCCGGAGCCGGAATATTCCGGCAGATGGTCAGGATCCTTAAGAGACCAAGCCAGTCCGCAGGGCGAAGCGCACCAGCCCCGGGATGTCGAAAATCTTCAAGGCTTCCATCAACTTTGCGCGATGGTATTCAATGGTCTTGTCGCTGATTTTCAGGATCGAAGCGATGGCCTTGGTGGTCTTGCCTTCGGCCAGCAGTTGGAGGATCTCGCGCTGGCGCGGGGTCAACTGCTCGAGCGGGCTGGTGGAGCGGGCGATTTTTTGCAGGGGGAACTTCTGGAGGAACCGGCTGGCGATTTCCCGGCTAAGGTAGATTTCGCCGGCAGCCACGCTCTTGAGGGCCGCGGACAATTCGGCGGTAGCGGCGCGTTTGAGCAGGTAGCCGGACGCGCCGGATTTCAATGCCTGCAACACGTACTCGTCGCTGGGGTGCCTGGAGAGGATGATCACGCGTACCAGAGGGAAGTACCTGGTAATGCGCGCCAAGGCCTGGAGGCCATCCAGGCCAGGCATGGAAATGTCCATAAGCACGACATCCGGCTGCTGCGCTTTGATAAGGTCCAGGACTTCGCGGCCATCACTGGCCTCACCCGCGACTTCCACTCCTGGAAGCTTTTCCAACAGCGCGCGGATGCCGGCGCGCACCAGCGTGTGGTCGTCCGCCAGCAGGACCCGGCTCGGTTTGGTAGAGGTGTTCAAGTTGCTGGAAGTGTTCATATAGCTCCGACCAGGACTGCGGGATGCGCCCATTTTAAAGGGAACCAGGCGTGGACTTCGGTACCTTGGCCCGGCGTGGCATGGTAATTGACGCCGCCGCCTGCCAATTCCGCCCGCTCTTCCATGCTCAACACGCCCAGACTGGCGCCATGCACGGCTTGTTCCCGCATGCTCGCCACATCAAAACCGACGCCATCATCGCGCACCCATAAGTGGAGTTGCGCATCGTTTCTGGTCAGTTCCACGGTCACGGTGTGCGCTTTGGCATGCTTCACCACGTTGTTTAGCGCTTCCTGCGCCACGCGAAAGCACTCAGTTTCGAGAATGGGATCCAGCCGGTGCTCCAAGGAGATTGGATCATCCAACCGCTGCTCCAAGGAGGGATCCGCCCGGACTTCGGCCTGCAGTCCAGCCAGCGCGGCCTGCCGGTCGACGCACCAGCGCAACGCTGGTACCAAGCCCAAATCGTCGAGCATGGATGGGCGCAAGTTCAGAGCGACATCATCCACTTGTTCCTGCACGCGCACGACCATCTGGAGGCTCTCTTTCAGGCGCGGCGCCAGGGCGTCGGTGCCCGGCAACTCCAATAGCGCCTGTAAGTTCATTTCGATGGCTGTCAGGGCCTGGCCGATCTCGTCATGGAGTTCGCACGCGAGGTGACGGCGTTCGATCTCCTGCACTCCCACCAGCCGGCGGGAGAGCACCTGAAGTCTTCGGCGGGATTCCCTGAGTTTTCCCTCGGCCTGTTTACGCTTGGTAATGTCGCGTATATTGCATTGAATGACTTTGCCGCCGTTGACTTGATAGACGTTGCTGACAAACTCCACGTTGATGGACTGACCCCCGCGGGTTTCCAGCGGCAAGTCATCGTAACGGACATAGGCTTCACGCTGCAGCTCCCTGAACTCCGCCTTGGACGCTTTGGTGTCTTTGAAAGGGCCAATCTCCCAGAGTTTGTTCCCCAGCAACTGCTCGCGAGTGTAGCCCAACAGATTGGTCAGGAACGGATTGACATCATCAATCTGCCCGGTGTCCGCGTTGAGAATCAGAATCCCATCCTGGGCAGTTTCAAACAGCCGGCGGTAGCGCATTTCGGAAGCCTTCAGTACGATATCCGCCGACTGGCGTTCCATTTCGCGCTGCTGCAAGGCTTCGGCCATTTGGTCAAAGAGACGCATGAGTTGTCTCAACAGCACCACCGGTGCAATGGAGGCGAACATCAGCAGCAGGCGGAACCGCAAGCCTAAAAAGAACTGACTCATTGTTCGCGCAATTCTCTCCTGCTACAAATCGTTCAGTCTCTGACCCTGAGGTTGTTTTGGGGACTTTTCACGCCCACGAGCGTGCTGGCGACCTCTTCGGCTGCGTTCCGCTGAGCGCTCGTATTGACAAAGCCGCTTACCCATCAAGCTGATCGTCGCCCTTGAAAGAGATTGAATAGTATCATGACGACGGCCACCACAAGCAGAACATGGATCACCCCTCCCATCGTGTAGCTGGTCACGAGCCCCAGTGCCCACAAAACCAATAATATTAAAGCGATAGTCCACAACATATTTTTCCTTTCAGTTCATTTTTGAACTACCTTTAGCGTATGTTATGCCGCGGTCGCGCCTGGCATAGGCGAGGCTGGAAATCCAGCTTCCGATGGGTATCCCAGAAACGTCGTAACTCCCCTGCTGGCAATAGATACGCTCAGCAACTACGGCGGAAAATGAGCGGGCGCTAGAATTCCGGAAGCGAATCCAGGTTCCGCTTCCACCCTGCAAAACGCATGATGCAGGCGGCGGTCGTGCGAATCGCAATGCCTCAGGGTCTCTCACCGATCGCGATAGGCGATCACCCCTCCGGCGGCTTTTACAGGCTAACGTCCGAAGCGGCGGCGAAATGCGTCCATCGGGGACTTCTGCGCACCTTTCCAGGTCCGCCCTTCGCCAATCCGAGTCTCACACTTCAAGGCGGCACCAAGGGTTTTCCTAGTGCCACCAAGGAGTTTCCCAGTCGCGGATAGTCCCCTCCAACGGTAATAATGATCATGCCATCCAACTCCGAATAAGCAGTAGAATGCGCCGGCCGAGCTGCAGACAGTCACCCGTAAAGAGCAAATGACCGTCAAATTACATCGAATCTTCTGGCTGGGGTTATGGCTAAACAACGCGTGTGCCCCGACAGGATTACACGCGGCATTAACGCCCGAAAAACTCTACCAAAAGGTCTTGCCCTCGGTGATGACGTTGGAAGTGAAAAGCCAAAGTGGGGAAAAGTTTATCGGCAGTGCGGTGCTCGCACTGGCCGACGATGTCGTGCTCACGGCTTGGCACGTCGTTGCCGATGCGCGCTCGGTTTGCGCTGTCTTCGCGGACGGCCAACGCGTGAACGTGATCGGATGCATTGATTATGACAGCGGGCGCGATCTGGCGCTGCTGAAGTTGGAAAAACGACTACCCCACCGACGGGCGGCCTTAGGTCGGGAATTGCCAGCGGTGGCCGCTCGTGCTTATGTGATCGGCTCGCCCAAAGGCTATGATTTCAGCATCTGCGATGGATTGATCAGCCAGATTCGGAGCGTGCACGGCTTTTTACAGTATCAACTGTCTTGTCCCATCTCACCGGGAAATAGTGGGAGTCCGGTCTTCAACCAGCGCGGGGAGGTCATCGGTATTGCCTCGTGGACGAAAGCGGGCGCGCAGAACCTGAGTTTCGCCATTCCTGCCCAGCACTTCATCCGACTCAATGTTTTCGAACGAGCAACGACGTGGGCGCAGCTCGCGGCCACCACCCGCCCAGCCCCGCGAGCCAGCTCGATGGAATCGCGCCAGAGCAACGACAAAGCGCTCGAAGAAAAGACGGATGGAGGAGGTTTCACCGCGTTCAGGCAACGGCTGAGTGACTCCGTTGGTAAATCCGTGACTATTGTTTTGCTTGTACCGGCATCATCTGGTGGTTTTTCATTGGATGGGATAGAGGTCTAATCCACCCAGGTGGAAGAAGATATCCGTCTTGAAG
>Ga0118677_10015574_pt1 | contig 10547 bp, 4 predicted proteins | sample AliMusrvi5mmetaG_FD_86154 | JGI IMG/M metagenome (GOLD analysis project Ga0118677, IMG submission 86154)
CATTTCTGTCGTCGGCACCGACTTGGAGATGACCATTTGTGCACCATCGCGCTGCGAAACATTAACGATGAAAAGCAAAACCCAGACCGCCGCCAGCCCCGTCCAAATCCGGCGGCATGGCCAGATCAATTCCAGCCAGACTTTATTGGAACAACCAAGGAACGGAGCGACCAAGGAAACTGGCCAACTTTGTTCCTTCGTTCCTTTGATGTTCAATCCTGCCACGACCTCGCGGCGGATAGCGTCGAGCTTCGGCGCTGCTGCCTGATGGCGGGCAAACAAGATATCACGCGACGTTTTCATTTTTGGACTCCAGTAATTTCCTCAAAGATTTCTTGGCGTAATGCAACCGCGACTTCACCGTGCCAAGCTGCGTTTCCGTGATACGACCGATTTCTTCCAGCGAAAAACCCTCGACGAAATGCAGCAGCAGGACGGAGCGCTGCGGCAGCGGCAGTTGATTCAGCAGATTCATAAACTCCGCCTCCTGCTCCTGTCGGATGAGCAGGTCATCCGGGCTGTCGTCAAATTCATCCGGCGCTTCGGGGATTTCATCGAACAGGATTTCCCGCCGTTTGCGCCAGCGCTGGATGCATTTCTGGTGTGCGATGCCAAACAGCCAACTGCCAAATTTCCCGTCCTCGCGCAACCGGTCAAGGTGCCGGACGGCGGCGATGAATGTCTCCTGGACAATATCCAAGCCAGCCTGTTCGTCGCGGACGAGTTCAAACACATAGACATAAAGCGGCAGTTGATATCGCCGGAAGAGCGCATCCCAAGCCGCCGCTTCACCGGCACGGGCTTGGGTCACGGGCAGTTGTTCGAGTTCGGCCACTTCCGGCATGTTCATCAAGTGGAATGGGCGAGGCGAGCAAAGGTTCAAATTAAATCAAAATAAATTATTTGGACGACGGAAGTGAATCCCCCGTTTGCCGACCGGCCTCGGCATCGGCCATGAGTTTTGCGGTTCGTAAAACGCAATGCGGGCCTTATCGGCTATGGCACGCCGAAAACTTCGGACCATCCGCGCTCCGTCAATTCGCCGCCGGGGCGAGCAGTTCGCGGATGCGCTTTTCCAGGCGGGGCAGATCCAGCGGCTTGGTGAAGAAGTCCACGGCGTTCATCGCCACGGTGCGCTTGGTCACGTCGCCGGTGAGCGCGCTCATGAAGATGACCGGAATCTTTTTGGTGGCGGGCTGACGGCGAAGAATCTCGCAAACGGAAATGCCGTCGAGGTCAGGCAGCAGGATGTCGAGCAGGATGAGGCTGGGCTTCATCTGCCGGGCCTGGCTCAAGGCGTGGATGCCGTCGTTGGCCACGATCAAGTCATAGCCGTGCCCCGCGAGCTTGTATTGCAACAGCTCGATGAAATCATTCTCATCATCCACGATCAAGATACGCGGCACCATGCTCACAGGTTAGCCGGCCGTGCGCTAAACGCAAAGACGGGCGGGTGACAACCGTGTGACGAAATAGAGACAGCTTTCTCAACGCAAAGGCGCATAGAACGCGGTGAAGCGCAAAGAAAGAAGGTTTGCTTCGGATAAAACCACAACGTCCCTCTGCGGTCGCTGCACCTATGCGTTGACTTATTTCGACGGTGACGGGAGTCGCGCTGGTTGCGCTGGAACTCCGGTTTTAGCAAATGGTAATTCGTCTTCGGAATGGATCCGGTTGCCCGCCGGGTCAACGATCGTGGCGGTGATGAAGACCAACAATTCTTTTTCACTAGATTTCGATTTGTTGGCGACTTCCTTGTTATTGATGTAATCTTTTGCAGTCAATCCGCTGATGATAGCAGTCTGACCGTCCCACAAATTCACAGTGGTGACCAACTGCCACAGGCGGAAGCCTGATGAAATTTTCGGCACGGCGTTTGAACTGGTCAAAAGTTCCGTCAGCGACGGGATGAGCGTTAGATTGATTGTGCAGCCGTCGGACAAAACATACGGAACCACATCCAAAACCGGGCCGATTTCCAGTGGCTTTTGCGGCCTTTCAACAACAACGTCATTAACAATATCTACTTCTACTTTGGTGGTCGCCCGCATTTGCGTCTGCCGCCCGCTGGTCGTGACCACTTCCGGTTCGGCCAAAGTTTCAATGCCGGGACGCGCTACCAAGTTGCGCAGCACGGTTCTGAGATTTTTATCCGTCAAAATCCCGACCAATCCGGCAACTTGCTTCGAAGGAGCAAACTGATTCGTCAAGGAAATGATGTTGTTCAATCCGACTAAAGTTCCTTTGGGCACTTCCAGAAACCGCGCCTTGATGTGGATTTGCGGCGGAGGCAGGTTGAACGCTTGGATGGCCTCTTCAATCGTATCCATATCTCGCGGCGTCGCCCTCACAAACAGTTCCCGCATGCCGTCATTGTAGAAAACCGACTTACCGGGCAGATTCAGATTCACACCCAAGGTGCCAAAAAAACTTCTAGCCATCGCAATGACATCGTTGGTTTGCAAGTCGGGAGTGGTTGGCAACAAGGCATCGACGAACACCCGCGCATCAACCCGGAAATGGCGGCTGATGAGATTCGTCGGGGGAGCCAATGCTGGCTCTTCAAAGCCGGTTCCGCTGATTTGTTGGATAAATTTGTTAACTTCAGCCTTTCTTTCCGTGGACGGAAATCCATTCAGCTTCAGCACCAGCCAGTTCACCAATGCCAATTGTTCTTTGGTGCCTCGCACCAGTAATCTTCCATTATTGTTGAGAAAATACACCGTCGGCGGAATACTCACTCCCGCCGACAGCAATTTCTGCTGCAATTCATCATGACCAATCGGATGGTTCAGTTTGAACGTCATAGCCAACTGGTCGGACGATTCGGAAACAGGGTGAGCCAGCATTGCCGAAATATTGTCCGTCCTGATACGGTTGACGCTGCGACCGCTCGTCGTTGTCACTTCCGGTTCCGCCAATGTTTCAAAACCGCTGCGCTGTTCCAGTGCTTTCAGCACCACGCGGAAATTGGGATCGCACAAAACACCCGTGACACTCTTTAGACGAACCGGTGCAAGACTCTCCTGGTAACGCGATACTGGAACATTGGTCACGATCTCAACCCCGGTGACCACCACCAGATTGCTTTTGGCAAAACCGTTCATTTTCTCCACACGAATAACAATGCCGCCGTGATTTTCCATTGAAGTCTTGGCGCTGAATTGATTGGTGATGGCTGATGTGGCAATCGCATCAATGACTTTTCCTTGAATCGTAAGGTCAACCAGCCCGCCCACAACCAATGGTGTGCAATTGAGCGTGAGGCAATCGGGCGTGAGACTAATCTTATCACCGCCGATATCCATTTCCGCAGCTTGACCACTTCCAGTCTGGATGCGGGGTGAGTTGATGAGCTGAAAGCCGGACGATTTCAGGTCTTCCGTAAGCTGGCGGAACTTCTCGGGGGATGCCGACCAGCACTGATCGCCATCTGGACTGGATGGATTCAATTTCAGGCCGGCAACAAATTTATCAAAATCACCAGAGCGCACCTGATAAATGCTCGATGTGATCAGAACTGAAAACGGATTCCATTTTTGAGTCTCTGCCGGTGGTGCTGCTAAAACCCCAGCCATCGGGAGCGTTTGTTTTTCCACGGGAGCCGGCCCTTCGCCCATTGGCACAGCGACGACAGTGAACGCCAGAATCCCAAACAACGAAACCAGCGTCAGTCCGGCCTGGCGCGGCGGACGAAAATCCACCAGCCGCTCAATGCGCTCCCGCAGTGCGTGGCGCGATTCCATGATTCCGACCAGCCCCAAGCTTACGAGCGGACGGTTCAACGCGAGCTTCGCCACTTCCAACAACGTCGGCGCGTAATGGTCAGCATCATCACGGAGCGCAAGCATCACGGCGTCATCCACGGCTTCCTCGCGCACGCGGCGGATGCGGGCGTTCGCCAACCAGACCAGCGGATGCCACCAGTAAACAATCTGGAGTAGCGCCTGCAAAAAATTCAGCCACACGTCGCGGCGACGCAGATGGACCAACTCGTGCAACAGCACCGCGCGTAGTTGTTCGTCCGAGAAATGTTCGACGAGCGATTGCGGAATCAGAATCGCGGGACGAAACAAGCCACACACCGCCGGCGACATCGAGTTGTTCGTCGACTTCACTTGCACCTTCAGCTTTATGCCGATGAATCCCTGCGCCGCGTCAGAAATGGAGGTCAATCGTGAGGAAGCCGCCGCGCGTCGCACCATGCGCGTGATCTGCCACCAACGCACCAGCAGCCAAAGCAACAACGCCGAACTGACGACGGCGGATATGACGAGCAGCCAGGCGGCGTTCGTCATCACCGGTTTGGGCGGAACAATGGCGGCGAGCACGGTTTGGGGAATTTCCGGCAGTGACCCGTTGTCGTAAGTGACGGTATAATGCGGCAAGGATTTGGTGACGACAGGCGGCGGAGTTTTGTGCAGCCACCACGCCGGACTTGTCGGCAACGCCAGCGTGGGCGGCTACGTTTGGAACTACGCCAACGGTGATGGCGTGCAGGACGCCAGCGAACTGCCGCTCCCCGGCGTGAAGATCTTCATCGATCTGAACAACAACGGTGTGAGAGATGCCAACGAACCGTTTGCCACGACGTCCGCATCCGGTGCCTACACCATCGGTGGTTTGACCCCCGGTACCTACACCGTGACCGTGGACACGACCACCCTGCCCGCCGGCGTGACCCAAACCGGCGACCCCGATGCGACGATGAATCACAAGACCACCGTCACCTTGGCGGCCGGCCAACAACTCAAGACCGCCGACTTCGGCTATCAGGGCAACGCCAGCATCGGTGACTACGTTTGGAACGATACCGATGGCGATGGCTTGCAGGCTTTCACCGAACCACCGCTCGTCGGCGTGAAAGTCTTCATCGATCTGAACCACGACGGCGTGAGAGACGCCAACGAACCGTTCGCCACGACCTCCTTCTCCGGCGCCTACACCATCGGCGGCTTGGTCCCGGGCACCTACACCGTGGCGCTTGATCCGGCAACGATTCCCGCCGGAACCACCGTGACCGGTGACCCCGACGCGATCAAGGACGGCAAAACCACCGTCACCTTGTTTGCGGGTGAGAATCTGACCACCGCCGACTTCGGGCTGCATGGCAATGCCAGCGTGGGCGATTACGTCTGGAACGACACCAATGGCGATGGCGTTCAAGACGTCAACGAACCGCCGCTCTCCGGCGTGGTGGTCTTCATCGACCTCAACCATGACGGCGTGAGGGATGCCAGCGAGCCGTTCGCCATGACCTCCGTATCCGGTGCCTACACTATCAGCGGCTTGGTCCCGGGAACCTACACCGTGATGCTTGATCCGGCGACGATACCCGCCGGAGCCACCGTGACCGGCGACCCCGACGCGATCAAGGACGGCAAAACCATGGTCACCCTGGCTGCGGGTGAAACTCTGACCACCGTTGACTTCGGGCTGCAAGGCAACACGACCATCGGCGACTACGTTTGGAACGACGCCAACGGCGACGGCGTGCAGAATGCCAACGAACCGCCGCTTCCTGGCGTGAAGGTCTTCATCGACCTCGACCATGACGGGGTGAGGGAAGCCAACGAGCCGTTCTCCACCACGTCGGCATCCGGCACCTACATCATCAGCGGGCTGGTCCCGGGCATCTACACCGTAACGCTTGATCCGGCGACCATCCCGGCCGGAGCCACCGTGACCGGCGACCCCGACGCCACCAAGGACGGCAAGACGACCGTCCCCCTGGTTGCGGGCCAGAATCTGACCACCGCCGACTTCGGACTGCGGGGCAACGCCAGCGTGGGCGACTACGTCTGGAACGACGCCAACGGAGATGGCGTACAGGATGCCAGCGAACCGCCGCTCGCCGGCGTGGTGGTTTTCATCGATCTCAATCATGACGGTTTGCGGGATGCCAACGAGCCGTTCGCCACGACCTCCGCAGCGGGTGCCTACTCTATCGGCGGGCTGGTCCCGGGTACCTACACCGTGACGCTGGATCCCACGACCATGCCGGCCGGAACCACCGTGACCGGCGACCCCGATGCCACCAAGGACGGCAAAACGACCGTCACCTTGGTTGCGGGTGAGAATCTGGCCAGCGCCGACTTCGGGCTGCAAGGCAATGCCAGCATCGGCGACTACGTCTGGAACGACACCAACGGCGATGGCGTGCAGGATGCCAATGAACCGCCGCTTTCCGGAGTGGTGGTCTTCATTGACCTCAACCATGACGGCGTGAGGGACGCCAACGAACCGTTTGCAACGACCTCCGCATCCGGTGCCTACACCATCAGCGGTCTGGCACCCGGTACCTACACTGTGGCGCTGGATCCGGCGACCGTCCCCGCCGGAGCCAGCGTGACCGGTGATCCCGACGCCATCAAAGACGGCAAAACGACCGTCACCTTGGCCGCCGGCCAGAATCTGACCACCGTAGACTTCGGCTTGCAAGGCAACGCCAGTGTCGGCGACTACGTCTGGAACGACGCCAACGGCAATGGGGCGCAGGATGTCAATGAACTGCCGCTCTCCGGCGTGAAGGTCTTCATCGATCTGAACCACGACGGGCTGAGGAACGCCGGCGAGCCGTTCGCCACGACCTCCGCGTCCGGTGCCTATACCATCAGCGGTCTGATCCCGGGAACCTACACCGTGTCGCTTGACCCGGCGACCATCCCCGCCGGAGCCACCGTGACCGGCGATCCCGACGCCACCAAGGACGGCAAAACCACTGTCACCCTGGTTGCGGGTCAGAATCTCACCACTGCGGACTTCGGGCTGCGTGGCAACGCCAGCATCGGCGATTACGTTTGGAACGACGCCAACGGTGATGGCGTGCAGGACGCCAATGAACCGCCGCTCGCCGGCGTGGTGGTGTTCATCGACCGCAATGCCGACGGAGTCAGAGACGCCAACGAGCCGTTCGCCATGACTTCCGCCTCCGGCGCTTACACCATCGGCGGACTGCTCCCGGGAACCTACACCGTGGTGCTCGATCTCGCGACGGCCCCGGCTGGATCCATCGTGACCGGCGATCCTGACGCCACCATCGATGGCAAGACCTCGGTGACCTTGGTGGCCGGTGCCAACGTGACCACCGCCGACTTCGGTCTGCAAAGCAACACCGGCATCGGTAATTATGTTTGGAACGACGCCAACGGCGATGGCGTGCAGGATGTCACCGAACTGCCACTCTCCGGGGTGCGCGTCTATGTGGATGTCAATGGTGACAAACTTTACGAGGCCGATGAACCCTCAGCCATCACCAACGCCTCCGGAATGTATATGATCACCGGCCTCACTGCGGCGACTTATGCCATCCGGGTGGACACCAGCACTCTGCCGGCAGGTGTGACGCAGACCTACGATCTGGACGGTGTCGGGACTTCCAATGAAGCCACGGTGGCATTGGCTGCCAACCAGGTTCGCACAGATGTGGACTTCGGCTACCAGGGCAACGCCAGCATCGGCGACTACGTCTGGAACGACGCCAACGGCGATGGTGTGCAGGATGCCAACGAACCGCCGCTCGCCGGCGTGGTGGTCTTCATCGATCTCAACCACGACGGCGTGAGGGACGCCAACGAACCGTTCGCCACGACCTCCGCCACCGGTGCCTATACCATCAGCGGCTTGGTCCCGGGAACCTACACCGTGACGCTGGATCCAACGACCATCCCCGCCGGAGCTATCGTGACCGGTGACCTCGACGCCACCAAGGACGGCAAAACCACCGTCACTCTGGCAGCGGGTCAAGTTCTGACCACCGCCGACTTCGGGTTGCAAGGTAATGCCAGCGTGGGTGACTACGTCTGGAACGACGCCAACGGCAATGGCGTGCAGGATGCCAGCGAATTGCCGCTCCCCGGCGTGAAGGTCTTCATCGATCTGAATAACGACGGCGTGAGGGATGCCAACGAACCATTCGCCACGACCTCCGCATCCGGTGCCTATACCATCGGCGGCCTGGTCCCTGGAACCTACACCGTGACCGTGGATACGACCACCCTGCCCGCAGGCGTGACCCAAACCGGCGACCCCGACGCGACGATCGACCACAAGACCACCGTCACCTTGGCCGCCGGCCAGAGTTTCACGCTCGCCGACTTCGGCTATCAGGGCAACGCCGGCATCGGCGACTACGTCTGGAACGACGCCAACGGCGATGGTGTGCAGGACGCCAGCGAACTGCCGCTCCCCGGCGTGAAGGTCTTCATCGATCTGAACCACGACGGCGTGAGGGACGCCAACGAACCGTCCGCTACGACCTCCGCATCCGGCGCTTACATCATCGGCGGGCTGGTCCCGGGAACCTACAACGTGGCGCTGGATCCAACGACAATTCCCGCCGGAGCCACCGTGACCGGCGATCCCGACGCCACCAAGGACGGCAAGGCCACCGTCACCTTGGCCGCAGGCCTGGTTCTGACCACCGCCGACTTCGGGCTGCAAGGCAATGCCAGCGTGGGCGACTACGTTTGGAACGATGCCAACGGCAATGGCGTGCAGGACGGCGGCGAACCGCCGCTCTCCGGCGTGAAGGTCTTCATCGATCTGAACAACGACGGCGTGAGGGACGCCAACGAACCGTTCGCCACGACTTCCGCCAGCGGCGCCTACACTATCAGCGGACTGCCTCCCGGCACCTACACCGTGACTGTGGATACAAGCACCCTGCCCGCTGGCATCACCCAAACCGGCGACCCCGACGCCACCAAGGATGGCAAAACCACGGTCACCTTGGCCGCTGGTCAAAGCCTGACGACGGCTGACTTCGGCTACATGTTCAGTTCCGGCATCAGTGGCAGAGTGCAGGCCGATACCAACGGCGACGACCTTGGCGACGCGCCGCTGGCGAATGTGACGGTGAACCTGTTTGCGGATACCAACACGGACGGTGTGGCGGACAGCGTGACGCCGCTCGCCACGCAAGTGACCAACGGGACCGGTGACTACGGTTTCAGCAACCTGCCGCCCGGCGGTTACGTGGTGGTCGAAGTCGATCCCGCCGGCTACCAAAGTGTGGCGGATGCCGACATTACCGTGGACGTGGGCGGTTCGCCGCCTGACTTTGCCAACATCAGCCAGACCGACAGCTTGCTGCCGGTGAACCTGATGGCGGGTGAAACCGACAGCGGTAATAACTTCGTGGACCGCGTTTTCCCGGCCATTCTGGTGGGTGATGATTCCAAGGTCGAGGGCCAGAGCCTGGTGTTTGCCATCACGCTGAGCAATCCGAGCACGACCCCGGTCACCTTCATCCCGTCGCTGGCCAGCGGCACCGCGACGGTCGGCGTCGACACCGGAACGCCGCTCGAATACAGCTCCGACAACGGCACGACCTGGACGACCTGGACCAGCGGCAACCTCACGATCCCGGCCGGAGTGACGCGCGTCTTGTTCAAGGTGCCCAGCGTTCAGGACGCATTGGATGAGAATGACGAGACCTTCACCGTGACGGCCACCGTCACCAGCGGCAACACCAGCAACCCCAGCGCCAGCGGCACCGGCACGATCATTGATGATGACATCATCATTGCCGGCAACGTCTTCAATGATGTGAACCGTCTGGACGACGGCACGGTCAACGGCACCGGCACCGATGCCGGTGGCCTGTTCGCCAACCTCGTGAATCCCACGACCCACATGGTCATGGCCAGCCTCCCGGTGAACCCCGACGGCACCTACAGCTTCGACGCAAGCAATGGAGTGCAGGAAAGTAACACTTATCTGGTCATCCTCACCAATACCCGAAGATATCCCGGTTGTCCCCTGACAACCGCCGTGTTGCCGACGCTATGGATCAGCACCGGCGAAAACGTGGGCGCCGGCCCCGGCAATGACGGCACCATCGACAGCATCCTGTCCGTCTCGACCACCAAAGTCGGACCCACGGCGGCCAACTTCGGCATCGTCAAGGTGCCGGATGTCACTCCCGTGATCACCGCCATCCCCAATGTCATGACCGGTGTCACTCCGTTCAACATCGTGGTGAGGGTCACCGAACTGAACCTGGCGGACACCAACGGGCTGATCACCGTGAGGATTCCCAAGGATATCCGCTGGACGCGTTCCGAAGCTTACAACCCGACCCTGACCAATCTGAGCGGCTATGCCTTGAACAACGCCAATTGGACGTATTCCGAGACTTCCTCCCATCACATCTTCCAGACCACCAGGACGATCCCGGCGGGAAGCTACTCCTACTTCGGCTTCAGGAACACCTGGAGTGCCGGACAGACCCAGGGGACTTACATGTGAAAGGCCGAATTGACATCGAGTAGGTTTCCCAAATTGTCATCGTGGGTGTTAGAGGTTTTTTGCCACGCTTTCATCGTAATTTCGGGCCGCCTGGATCGTAGTTTTCGCGAATTGTTCCAGGGCCGAAGCTACTGAAAAAATGCGACGTGCCGGGTAGCGCCGGATGTTTGCCAGCCTGCGGCCCAACCGGGGCTTTGCCCCGGACCCCAGGATTTTCAAGGCATGGACGGATGCTCCCAACGATGATTTCACAACGCGGAAAGGCGTATCCCCGGTGTCCGGAGATACGCCCATGT
>Ga0118677_10010753_pt1 | contig 10546 bp, 15 predicted proteins | sample AliMusrvi5mmetaG_FD_86154 | JGI IMG/M metagenome (GOLD analysis project Ga0118677, IMG submission 86154)
TTGAATGTTGTTCTTTTTCATGTGTATCCTCCCGATTCTTGATATCAGGAGAATAGCAGATACATACGACAGAAAAAGTCATACTGAAAACACAAGCGCTCTATTAGAACGATTCAGGAAGTCTTTTGTGCTATTGTGCGCGTCTGCAGCTGTCTGGCCGGTCAATAAAAACCCCCAAAAACCGGCCATTTCGGGGAAAAAGAGAGCTTATTCACATCGCGCCAACAGCCTAATAATACACAGTAAAAACAAGTTTAGTTAAAGCCTTTCAGAAAACTGCCGATAAGGTAAGTATAGATGAAGCGAAATAAAAGTGAATAATGCGTGCTAAATGTCATTTGGTTCTTGACAGTATCTGATGGACGTGCTATTATATAAACATCTCTACGAGATTAAGTTCTCGGTCTGAACCCTACTGGGTAACTTTATTAGTGGATACATAGATGGATTACGGCAAGGAATTGTCGCCATTGAGTGATACCATATATAATTTTTAGACCGCTAAAAGCGGAAGAAACGGCAGATGCGCGTTGATAATCGTGTAATTATGCCTATAGACATGCCCACTATGGATTCTCCGTAGCGGGTTTTTTATTGCCTAAAATTCGCAGTCCGGAGTTTCAGGCAGCAACCACTATGAAAACAACTGACAGACCGGGTTCGCGGGTTATTCCGCTTATTCGGTCTTTGTGTTTCCGCCTTCCGGGTAATTGCCTTAGCCTGAGTCTACAGAGATTTCCCGCTGTAGATTGAAGCTAAGGCAATTGCCTTAAGACCAAAGAAGGAGGGACTGCACATGCGTGTTAGAATCGAAGGTCGTGAAGTTTTGCTGAGCTGGAAAGAGTTCGAAGAAGCACTGATAGCTGACGTAGAGATGGATTTCTGCTTGATGCTGTAAGTGTTAACCCAAAAGTAGCCCCCGTGACCCCCTGTTACGTCTGATTTGATCAGACACCACAGGATGCAGGAACGGCATTTAACGTAGTTTTTAACCTGGTAAGGGACGCAGTATTTATCCCGATCCGGGGTATTACTGCGTCTACTGCCGCAACCGCATAATGGAGGTTCCATATGAGTGCAACCGAACGCGACCGTCTTACAGAACAGGCCTACGATTTGACCTACGCTGCAATGTCCAAATCTTACGGAATGCCCCGTACCGAAATCGCAGATACGATTCGTAACGGGGTTAACCCTGAACTGACCAGAATCTTTTTTTCTGTCGTTAGCGCAGGCCTCAAAAGATACGGCATTGCATAGTCAGTAACAAAGCAGCAGAAAAGTTAGCCATCTCCATTATGGAGACCCTCCCCTTGCCGGGTGGTTATTTGGTTTGTAGTTTGAACCTTACGACCTCTCCCGGCAAGGGATTGGTCTATGCTCCGAGAAAAACCGGACAGCTGTCTGATCTTATTTATAAGACGGATACCATAAAGGAGAATTACCATGGCGAAACTCAAAAAAGCAGTAAAAGCGGATACAGGGCTCAGCGGAATTGGCTATATGCTGATGTTCCTTAACTTGGCAACCGGACAGCTGCTCGTTGGTGGGATATGCAATGCTATCGATTCGGCAGTAGAAATGTTTTCGGACCTCAGCGCTGCACTATTGTTCAGAGCTGACTACAAAGACACCGGAGCCGTAGAGGACAACGAAGCGATACTGATCTTCGAGGTCATATACGACGCAGTCAATGTTGAAGAGGATAATCATGATTTCTACGATGGAAAGATTTTAAAGCCGAAATCGTTTGAACTCAGTCGTGTGGTTTATTCTCACTGCAAAAGCTCTGTTACTCCATGCCATTTGCTGATTTAGACAGAAGGCAGCAACAATGTTTCAAAATGCAAAACCATTTCGCTCCTGCATCCGACAACCCCGTGCGCTTCGCCGGGTGTTGAAACAAAAGATGCGATAACCAGGACACACACAAAACACCGTGTGTGCCTCTGGCGCTCGGTCGATTGTGTTTGCCCACCAAACTCGCTAAATGCGAAAAGGAATTTTCACTATGACAAACACAATCGAAACAGCAGTAGTAATCGCAGCCCTTCAGAACATCGTCGGCAATATGTATCTCGGCAACCAGACTTCGGCACTTGGCCTCGCAGAGAAGTTTCTTTCAGACGCAAAAGCCAAAGCCGATGCCATTATTGATCCGTACTCCTTTGAAGGCAATGAGGATGATACGGACTGGGAAGTCATCGCAAAAACCGAGGAATATACCTACACAGGGCCTCATTGCTCCGGCTTTTCAGCCTGCGAAGATTGCGGTGATATATGCGAATGCGCCGCATGGGAGGCACAACGAGCCGCATTGATAGTAAATGACAAGAGGTATGCCAGTTTTTCGCACTATCTTGATAGTCACGATGCGGCTGAGGACATAGAAGGACAGTATTTTAGTTTATACATTGATGGCTCCCAGCACACGATAGTTGCAAATAGCCTTTCGCATCTTTGCGAAATAGCAACGGGACTAACTCAATCTGTTAAGAGTATCAAAAAGACTGTCGTTTCAATGTCCACTATTTTTGCCATGACATTCAGGTTTGATTTTACAACACATGATGGCAATAACATTACAGTTGACGCAGAAGAACACTGGCGATAAAAGTTAGGTAATTCAACCGTCAACCCTCAACCAGGGCACACAAATCATCGTGTGCCCTGGGCGCGTGGTGAGATAACATTGTGATGCCTCTCTCTTCGGAGAAAGGACCTCATCATGAGAACTAAAATCGTTAACGCGTTATCCATGTTCAAGGGAAGTAGCAAGATCATAGCCGTAGCTGTCCAGCAGTTGAAGTGACTGTCGAGTATAATTATTACAACCACATTCTCGCCGATAGCAAAACTGACATGGATTTCGTAGATTTTATATCAGACCTCGCGCGCCGCATGTAAGTTTCATATCGTCAACCAGGAGAGCGATCCATTCCGGGGGCTGAAACGACACACTTTCCAACACACCTTTACAATTAACCATTTGCCATCAGTAATGACAAGTGGATTTTTAACGGTGCTCTGTTAAACTTGTACCATGGTGACAAGCGAAAGTGGCATTGAGGTTTACCGGATTCACGTATGGATTTGTCAGATCAACCCTATGATCTGGCGCCGACTCTTGGTGCGCAGTGACAGTACTATGGAACATGCTGGGAGCGCTCATTCTTATACCAGCATTGTCGCATTTTCTGCTTAATAAGGTGAAAACTGCGTAAAACTCCCGTGAGGTATCACAGAGCATGGCGAGGATCGCAAACATCATCTGAACACTCAAGGTTTCCTCGGAGGAAATAAAGGTGATTATACGTCAAAAGGAGATGGTCATGAATGTACATCCGATAAAACTTGATAAAGTGGAATTGATAAAAGGTGCATCGCCGTTGAAATGCTGTCTACAATGCTTTAAGTGGCGGGATAAGCGCATTCATGAACGCATTGACAGTAACGGTACTCTATGTAAAAATCGCTGACAGTAAAATATTATGCCGTTAACACGGAGGCTTCAATAACCGCCTGTCTCGTAAGTCTGTGGCGAATTTTGAATGGTAAAGGTGAAGAATGAATAGTAATGACAAAGAAGTGACAGTTACGCAGATATCAATGTTTAGCGTCCCGAAGGAAGATCGCTATTTTGAGGATTATGTGGTCGGTTCCGTTTACGAATTCGGAACCATCGCAGTGACTGAGGATGAGGTGATTGACTTTGCCAAAAGATATGACCCCCAGTCGTTCCATATTGATCCTGAAACGGCGAAGAAAAGCCGCTTTGGCGGCATTATCTCCAGTGGTTGGCTGACTGCCGGTCTGGCGATGCGTCTTCTGGTCGACAATTATATTTCCAGCGTGGCCAGTCTCGGATCCCCCGGGGTAAACGATCTTAAATGGCTCAAACCGGTGCGACCCGGTGATGAACTCTCTATCAAGGTAACCAACCTGGATACCCGGCGTTCCCGGTCGAAACCCAACCAGGGCACGGTACACATATTTTTAGAAACTCTGAATCAAAAACGAGAGGTCGTGATGACCATGCAGTCGGTGGGGATGATTCTCTGTAGGGATAGCGTTGCACGAATTGGGTAAAAAGGTGAAATATTCAGTTAACCAACAATTGTGGCTTCTGAACCGGTAGTATTACAATTCACTTTTTTTGCCATAACGTATTCCCAATTTATCCATTTTGGCTCGCAGGGTGCTGGATTTTATTCCCAGGAGCACTGCCGTACCATGCGGCCCATGGACCTTCCCCTTGGTTATTTGCAGAACCATACTGATATGGTTGAATATTGTCTCGTCGAGGTTCGTTATCAGCACGATGTTACTTGATTTCCCTGTTTTGAATCACCCGCAGCAGACGTACCTGGGCTTGTAGTGGCAATTCTCCGATTTCATCCAGAAATATTGTGCCACCGTTGGCGCGTTCAAATCGTCCTCGCTTTTCGCTTGTCGCGCCTGTAAAGGCACCTTCCTCATGGCCGAATAATTCCGAATCGATCAAACTTTCAGGAAGCGCTCCGCAATTGACTTTAATGAACGGCCCATCCTTGCGTGGTGAGGCAAAATGGATCGAGTTGGCAATAACCTCCTTGCCGGTACCGGTCTCACCCAACAGGAGCACCGAATTATTAAGCGGAGCGACCTGATTAACCAGTTCAAGTAAGTGTTTTATGCCGTTGTGAAAATTGTGATAGTTGACGTGACAGCGTATCACTTTCATCCCCGATGTATGGTGAATGTCGGTCAAAGGTAAGAATTTTTTTCCAGATGGTCACGTACGCTACCCAATGCCGTGTCAATCTGTGGACTACTGAAGATTTTAGACGAGAATTCCCGGTAAAACACATTTTTATCTATCATGTATGGCTCCTTGGAAATATAATGGAGTCGCTGTACAGCACATTTTGCAGCGTTGCACCTGCTTTTCGACCGATGATTTCCATGATAGGAAAAAGACAAGCTGAGCCGCTGTTAGCAGAGCTTGAACGTGGTGCCTGGAGAAAAAAACAGCCGCTGGAGCTCAACTTATCCAGACCCAGTTCTGTTTAGACCTGAAGATGTTCGAATCATTTATGAAAACAGGCTTGTTGCCTGAAAACGTTGAAAGGAGGTTGGCGATGGAAGAAAACGAAAAGCGGCTGGTAGATCTGGTCGCAGATATGGAAGAGGATGACGCGCTTGTGTGCGCCAGGGAGATGCTGGATTCCGGTGTTGATCCTTTGCGGGTACTTGATCTGTGCCGCAATGCGATGGACATTGTCGGGAAGCGATTTGAACAGGGTGAGTATTTTTTGCCGGAGCTGATTCTGGCCGGTGAGGTGCTTGACCAGATCGGCGCAATGGCCAAGCCGTTGATCATCCAGGCGTCTGACGCGCCCGTAGCAAAGCTGCCCAAAGTTCTAATCGGCACGGTTCATGGCGATCTGCACGATATCGGCAAGAATATTGTCACCTTCATGCTCGACATCAATGGTTTTGAAGTAAAGGACATAGGGATTGACGTGCCGGTAGCCCGATTCATCGAAGAAATAAAGGAATTCAAGCCTCAGATTGTTGCCTTGAGCGGTTTCCTGACACTCGCCTTCGATTCCATGAAGGAAACGATCGAAGCCATCACGGCGGCAGGTTTGCGTGATCAACTGAAAATCCAGATCGGTGGCGGCCAGATTGACGAAACCATCCGTGCCTATACCGGCGCCGATGGATTTGGGTTAAACGCGGTTGATGCCGTAACGTTCAGCCGAAAATGGACAGAAAGTTTCAGCTATGCCTGATACAAACGGAGCAGCCCTATACGACGAAAAAATGAAACGGATCATGGATGCCGTCGAACTTAGACAGCCGGACCGGGTGCCTGTCGCTTTCCAGGCCAGCTTCTGGTTGGCCAGGTATGGCGGTATCAGTTATCGTGAGCTGATGTACAACTACGACAAAGCGGCTGAAATAATGCGCCGCGCTCTGATCGAATTCAATCCTGATCAGTTTTATCCGGTTCATGCGACCACTATCGGCAGGGTGAGCGAAGCGATGGGCTTCAAACAGATCCAGTGGGCGGGGCATGGTGTCGGTGACAACCAGCCGTTTCAGTATATCGACCGCGAATACATGACGGCTGATGAATATGACGATTACATTTTTGACCCGACCGGATTTTACCTGAATAAATATTTGCCGCGTGTCGGGGAGGCGTTTGAAGGGTTGGAGGAACTGCCGAAGTTTGCCGGATTGTACTATAACCATCTGCTCGCCCAGATGCGTCATTTCGGAAACCCTGGCGCAGTCCGTGCTCTGAATGCCCTGCAGAAGATGGCGGATGAATCGCAGCGGTTCATCATGCACAAGATCGGCTTTGAGAAAGATATGGCGAGCCTCGGTTTTCCGGTTACATATGGAGCGGCGACGAATGCGCCGTTTGATTACTTCGGGGATTACTTCCGTGGCGCCAAAGGTATTCTGACCGACATGCGCCGCCACCCGGACAAGCTGCTCGAAGCGATGGAAAAGGCCGGGGTGCTGCTTCTGCGCCATGTGCTGGCAAACGCCAAGGCAAGCGGTAATGCGTTCGTATTCATACCGATTCACTGGGCTTCGGACTCGTTCATGTCTCAGGAGCAGTTTCTGAAATTCTGGTGGCCGCAATGCCGAAAGATTATCCTCGGGTTGATAGATAACGATCTGATTCCGATCTGCCTCTGGGAATCGGTCTGCACCAAGCGGATGGAAGCGATCGGCACTATTCCTCCCGGCAAGGCGATCTACTGGTTTGAACGATCAGATCTGGTTACGGCAAAAGAGGTTCTGGGAGATGTTGTCTGTCTGCGCGGTAATGTGTCGCCTTCACTGATGACAACAGGGACTCCCGAAGAGGTAGACGCCTCCTGCCGCCACCTGATCGAAACGGTGGGGAAAGGTGGAGGCTTCATACTTGATTGCGCCTTCGGTATTCCGGACGAAACCCCGATCGAAAATGTGCGTGCCATGTACCAGTCAGTTAGAAAATATTCAGCCTGAGAGAACCCAAGCCAATGATCAGCAAAATAGATGTCCCGTCACTGCTCGCGGCTATAGAAAAACGGCCTCCCCGAACCGGCTTGGCTCCTAAGTTCAGGCAGGCCGCAGTGGCAATGCTCAGGGATGAGGCGCTGGCAAAACCTCAATTTGTCTTTCGGATCGTGCCGGTGCAGAATTCGTTAGATGCCGATTTGGATTTCGGAGAGAGCAGACTGCATGTGCCGGCTCTGGCGGGTGTTGCATCGAAAGTGACCTCCGTCGCCTCCACCGTTTGTACTCTCGGCACATCACTTGAGGCACGAGTTTCGGCACTCTGCACGGAACGCAGGTTATCCCTCGCCCTCGCCCTCGACGAAGTCGGCAACGAACTGCTGTTGAATTCTGTCCGCCAGGCTCTCCTGCAGATACGCCGTGAGGCACGGCGGCAGGGTGTCTCCTCGGGCAACTCGTTTTCTCCCGGATGCAGCGGATTTGCCCTCGACCAGCAGGCAGGAGTTGTTGCGTTGGCCGGTGGCGACCGTATTGGCATCTCCGTGACATCACACGGCATGCTGAACCCGGTCAAGTCCCGCTCGCTGATTGTTGCCATAGGCGCCGGTCTCTCTGCCCAGCCGCTTTACAGAATGTGTGATGAATGTTCATCACGGAAACAATGCAGGTATAGAGGTTTATGAAAAAACGTCCAGCGCATTATATGGTACGGTTTGCCAACCTCGATCGTGTCATTGAGGCACTTGAAGGGGAAAACCTCCTTCAAAGCGCCCGCAGAGCCGGAGTTCCTATTGCCGGCGCCTGTGGAGGCGGTGGGGTGTGTAGCAGCTGCCTGGTAAGGATACTTTCCGGTCATGCCAGGATCCTCCTTGCGCAGCAGGAACAATCTGGAAATGGCGCCACATGGATTCGCGCCTGTCGTGTTGAGCCGCAAAGTAACCTGGTTGTGGAGGTGTCACCCCGTGCGCGTGCAGCGGTAGTCAGAGCGGACGTTCAATACCCCGGTGATGACCAGAAAACAGTGGACTTCCAACCTGGCAGCAGACGGTCTCTCGGGCTTGCTGTTGATCTCGGCACAACCAACATTGCAGGCTCGCTTACCGACCTTGAAAACGGGGAGCGTCTGGTCAGCCTTGGCATTGAAAACCCGCAGTCAGCCTATGGTGCAGACCTCATCAACCGCATCAACCACGCTATCCGTACCCCGTCAGCCGCCCGTGAGCTGCAGTCAATCGTCGTTCAGGGGATTACATCCCTCGCATCGTTACTCTGCGCAGAAGCTTCAGTTGAACCGACCAGAATCGTCAAAATCACCGTCTGCGGCAACACTGCCATGCACCATCTGCTTCTGGGACTGCCTGTATCCCGGTTAGGGCGTGCTCCCTTCATTCCCAGCATCTGCAGCGCCATCGATAGTACTGCTAATGATCTTGGTCTGGAGAGTATGCCAGAGGCTTCGGTACATGTTTTCCCCAATATCGGCGGATTTATCGGGGGCGATCATGTGGCGGCTCTGCTGGCTACCGAACATATCTGGAGTACCGCTACCTGCATGGTCATCGACATCGGCACCAACACTGAACTGTCTCTGATCCATAATGGAACGATCAACACCGCCTCTACCGCCTCGGGGCCGGCACTGGAGGGGGGTAACATATCCTGCGGTATGCGCGCCGCTGAAGGGGCCATCGAAAAGGTCTGGCTGAGTGAAGGGGAAATAATGACCAGCGTGATTGGTGGTGGACCTCCGATTGGCCTCTGCGGCTCGGGAGTGCTTGATGCTCTCAATACCTTGCGCCGGGCCGGCATCATCAATAAGCGCGGCTATATTGCTCCCGGCAACGTCAAAGTTACAGAAAACGGAGGGCTCCGTGAATACTCCTTTGCCCCGGATGTCATGATGACCCAGAATGACGTCCGCGCCGTTATGCTCGCCAAAGCGGCAATCCGCGCCGGTCAGGATATGCTCCTGGCGGAAACGGGACTGAGCGAACAGGCCATCGAACGAATACTGATCGCCGGGGCTTTCGGCGCTTACATCGACATAACCAGTGCTGTTGATATCGGTTTGTTTCCCGCTCTCCCGCTGGATCGGTTCACCCAGATCGGTAATGCCGCTGGAGCCGGTGCGCGGATGGCACTTGTCTCTGCCGCTCTGCGGAGCAGGGCGGCAGAGCTTGCCGTTCAATGCAGACATATCGAATTAAATACGTTATCCGGCTTTAATAAAGCGTTTATCGGCAGGATACGAATATAACTAGCAACAGGAGTACGTATGAAAAAGTTACAACTTAATATCCTCGGAGAACGGATTAATCCCGGTTTCAAAAGCACTCGGGCACTCTTTGATAATGAAGATCTCGCCGGCATTCAGGCCTTGGCCGTCAAACAGGTTGAGGCGGGCGCCTTTGCCCTGAATGTCAATGTCGGTCCCCGTGCCAAAAGTGACCCGCAGTTTATGGCGGAAGTGATCAAGGCTATCCAGGCGGTAGTATCGGTACCGCTCTCCTTTGACTTTCCGGGTGCCGATGTCCAGGAGGTCTGCCTTAAAGCCTACAATCAGCAGAAGGCGGGCGGGCAGATGCCGATCATCAACTCAATTGCGGAAACCCGCTGGGACCTGCTGGATCTGCTTAAAATACGGCCGTTCAAGGTCATTCTCATGGGGACTGAACGCTTGGAAGACGGTGTTGCCAAGCCTAACAAGAACGGAGAAGAAATCGCTGCCACTGCCAAGCGGGCCACACAGCGGCTGGTGCGTGATCATGGAATGAAAGTCAGTGACATCTTTGTTGATATCTCCGTCAGTGCTCTCATCGCCGATACTACCGGAATGACCCGCGCCACACTCGACGGTATCCGGCTTATCGGCAGCGATCCCGAGCTGAAAGGTATACATATCTCTGGTGGTTTGAGCAACATTGGTCAACAGCTTCCAGTAAATGCCGCTGACGGATCCAATCTGAAAGAACAGCTGGAATTCGCCTTTCTGACGATTGCAGTCCCCTATGGCATGAATACCGTCCTTGGCACCCCTTGGCGTGCCTATAAGCCCCTTGACGATGACAACTTCGTTCTGAACACCTTCAAAGGCTTCATAGGTCTGACTGGCAGTAATGCCCTTCGGCAGGTGCGGAGGTTTTACAAAGCATGAGCACCATGGAAAGCGTGAAAAGGTATGCGGTCGTGACCGAATCATATTTTGACGGAGATCAGCATCATACCGGCGGTCCGTTTACTATCGTAATTGAGCATGGCAAAATCACTGCTACCGTGGTTGGTGATTCTTCACAGGATCTTTGCAAACAGAATATTCCGGTACAGAAAGCGGCCTTCATCATGCCCGGACTGGTGGAGGCTCACAGCCACCTCTTTTTGGACGGCGGCCTGCTTGAATTCAATGTGCGCGATTTGTTGAATAAATCCGCCAAACGTGTGCTGGCGGTGTTGAACCCGGTCAAAGTGGTGATCACCAACTACCCTGAAGGGCAGGTGGAGCAGCTTGAAGCCGTCAACAATCCGGAAGATCCCTCTGCCGGAA
>Ga0118677_10015575_pt1 | contig 10546 bp, 7 predicted proteins | sample AliMusrvi5mmetaG_FD_86154 | JGI IMG/M metagenome (GOLD analysis project Ga0118677, IMG submission 86154)
CCTCGTAGCCTTGCCGGGTCGGATGCACGCCGTCGGCCAGCATGCCAGGCAGGATCTTGCCGTCCTTGTCGAGCAGCTTCGGGCCGAAATCCTGATAGGTGACCGTGCTGCGGTCATCGAGCTTGGCGATGATGGCATTGATCGCCTTGGTCTTGTCGTAGGGCGTGCCGGTGCTCGGGAGAATCCCTAACAACAGGATCCTGGCCTTCGGACACTGCACCCGCAGCGCCTTGACCACGGCGGTGACTCCGATGGCCACTTCCTCGGCCGTGTTCATGCCTTGGTTGTTGGTGCCGATCATCAGCACGATGAGCTTGGGGGTGGCGTCCTTCAACTCGCCGTCATTCAGGCGGAACAACACGTTCTCGCAACGGTCGCCGCCGATGCCGAAATTCACCGGCTTGTATTTGCCGAACGCCTTTCCAAACATGTCGCCGGGCCAGCCCTGGGTGATCGAATCGCCAAGGAAACACACATCGAATTTCTTGGTCTTGGTCTGGTTGAGGTAGTCCCCATGCATCCGCCAGAACCAGCGCACGCCACCGGGCACCGGCTTGGTCGGATCGTTGGCCGAGGTGATCCCGGGCGTCTTGGCGGCGGGATCCGCCGCGGCCGCCAGCAGGCTTCCTGCCGGTCCCATGGACGCCAGCATGACGGCCACCCCCAGTGTTGTTAACATCCCCTTGTTTGACATTTGATGGATTCTTTCGTGTGTTGGTCTTTGGCAGTGCGTGTTCCCTGCCGCGCCCTCCCCCTATACGGCCCGCGCCTCGCAACCTTTCAACGGACCGACAATCCTGTCGCGAGAAAGGCCGCCCTGCGCGCCTTGTGCGGCGCTCTGTGAGAGCCGTAGCGAAAGAGAAGCGCTTCGGCATTCGCAGCGACGGTCACAGACCGCTACAAGGCCGCGCAATGGGAGTGTTATGGCTCCCTATCAACATCTTCATCATTTTGCCGAACTCTTCGATCGAAGACACGATAGGTCGTGGCTCCTTATTCGCCTTGCCCCTATTCCGCCGTGATCCGATTCACTCCCGGCTTGAGCGCGATGTTGCGCCCCGGCAGCTTCACCTCGCCGCTCATGCCCTCGGGCAGGATGACCGTGCCGCTCAAGGCCTGGCCGCGCTCCCAGCACACGCGCATCAGTCCTTTGGGCGTCGGGACGACGCCTTCGGCCCACTGCAGATCACCCAGGTTGGGTTCGATCACAACGCTGGCAAAGCCGGGTGTCGCGGGTTGCACCCCCAGAACGTGCGCGGGCAACAGATAGGCCGGGCCCGCCGACCATCCGTGGCAGCGACTACCGGCGGCCTCGGTCTCGTTGGGGTGGTCGCCGACCGTTAGATCGCATTTCTCCCAGGTGGTGGTCGCCCCGAATTCGAGCATGTGGCCATAGACCTTGCGCACGTCATCGAGGGCCGTGGCGGCCATGCCCGCCCGGAACTTGGCTTCCATCGTCCAATATAACATGAAGCCGGCGGTGGCAGGTCGCACTTGCGACGAGGTCTTCTCGAGTTGTTGGGCCTGCTTGACATAGTCACCGAGACCGGCGAGCAGGCTGAACGAATTGACATGCCAACTGGTGGTGAGTTTCCATCAGAATCCAGTTGTTCACCCCGCGCGGGATGCCGGGCATGTAGTCGATGTTAGACGGGTGCTGGCTGGCCCCGGCGCGGCTCGCCTGGGCCGGAATGGAGCCATCCGGGTTCTGGCTTGCGGCCATCAGCAAGAGGCTCTTGCGCGCCAGGTCGCGGTCGCCGTAAAGCAAGGCGTTGCTCAGATACTGAACGCGATAGTCCGAGATCCACAGCAACCCGTCGCGCTTGATGCCGTCCTCATAGTATTGCTGCATGCATAGTTTGGTCGAGTATGCCGCAATCTCCCAGATCTTGTTGAGTTGAGGGTCGGAACGGGAGAATGTGCCGACCTCGTTCACCGGATAATGTTGCAGGGTAGCTTGCACGCTCTCCAGCGTGAGCGGCGCGGCACCCGCCGGCACGACCAAGCGGACGTAGCAGTGCATGCCAACATGCGCCACATTGCCCGCACCGCCCTCGATCTTGTGCTCGCCATACCAGTAGTAAACGCCGCCGTGAAAGAGCATGCCGCCGCCATGGGCGTTGATGTGCCTGCCGTTGTTGTCCAACCACAACGCACCCGGCTCAAACGCGGACAATTTGGCGGGTTCGACTGCAAGGGCTGGCCAACCAAGGCCTAGCGTGAGAACTGCCAGGATGAGGGGTTCATCACTTGTTGACCACGCCGACGGCCTTGGCGCCGGTAGGATCGCTGAACGGATCGCCGGGTGAGTCGTTGTAGGCGCAGAACTCGGTGATGCAAGGATTGCCGTTGGTGGTTTGCAGGACCATCAGGCGGACTTTCTGGGTGGTCCGGCTGACAATCGGTGCGACGAATTCCTGGCCGATGCCGCGACCGTTGAAACAACCCTTCCATTTGTTGTCCTTGGCATCCCAGTACTCGATGACATAGCGGATGATCGACGACGATGGGTCTTCCTTGATTTTGAATTCATTGATGGTAATCGGCGAAGCAAACGCAAGCTGTACCCATTGGTCCTTGGAGCCATCGGCCTTCCATGAGGTGCCCTCATTGCCGTCAGCGACCTTGGCCGCCTCGTTGCCCGTCACCGCCGAGGAGGCGGTGACTTGCGCCTTTGCGGCAAGGTTGGTCGAGGCACACGCCTTGGCCAGGCTCTTGATGAAACAATTCTCAAAATTCGAGTGTTTGTCCTTTTCGGGGTCAGCCACGCGCATGAGGCCTTCGCCCGGCGACAGATAAAAGCGGCACTTGCTCCAGGTCGCCTCGGTGCGGTCGGTGGTGTTGAGAATCTCAACCTTGCCCGTGCCGCGTGGCGGACGCTTGGCCTTGCCGTTGAGCACGCAGTTCTCCATCCTGACGGATTTGTTAGGATTGCCGTCGGAGGCGTAACAGCACAGCAGGAAGCCGGGGCCGTCGGTGTCGTGGAACAGGCAGTCGCGCACGATCATGTTGTCGCAGTTGCCCTCGAAGTCGAAGGCCTCGCCGTCATTACTGCCGGTGCCGACGTCCACAAAGCCCCACTCGCTGTTCTCAAACACCCAATCCTTGCAGCGGAAGAACATCGAGCCGGCGACGCCGTTGAAGGACTTGAAGCCGCGGCCGACGTCGTGGGTGACACAGTTGCGCATGGCGCCGCGTTCCACTCCGCGCAATCCCTGCGGCCATTGGTAGCCTTCCTCGAACAGGCAGTTGTCGAAGGTCATGTTGCCGAATGGATAGATGAAGGACGCGTTCTTGTTGAAGTTGTCCGGGCTGTTGGTCCACACGCCGGAGGCCAGGCGGCGGAACACGCAATCCTTCAGGGTGATGTCGGTGAGCACCTTGCGGTTGGTAAGCTCGAAGGTGAAAAAGCAGATGCCCAGGCCGATCTTGGTCTTGGGATAATCCTCGTAATGCCGATAGGTCATCGAATCATGGAAATAGCAGTCCTCTATCGAAATGTATTTCTTCGTCGGGCAACCCTTCGAGTATTCCGCGTAGAGACCCGTCATACAGTGGACAAATTCGATGCCGACAATCTTGAAGCCGCCCTGATCGGCCAGGCGAATCCCGACGCGGTCCTGCTTGTCGTCCTGGCGATCGATGATCGGTTTGGCTCCCTGGCCATAGGAGCCGATGACAATGGGGTTCTGGGGCGTGCCCTCGCCCTTGGGGGCAAGCTCTTCGTTCCAGGTGTCGCCGCATTTCAACAGGATGCGGTCGCCGGCGGCCAAATTGGTGGAGGCTTTCGCCAGGGTCTTCCAGGGTCCGGCGCCATTCGCCGCGACCTCCGCCAGGCCGCTGGCCGCGTCATCACCGGTGGATTGGCTCACGTAGAGGGTTTTCGCCTGGGTCGGCAGGGTGCCGGCTAACAAGGCAATTGAAACGGCTCCCATCATGGAGGAAAGCCCAAGCTTGGTGTGTGATGCAGTCATGCTGATTTTTTCTGACAATGGCGGGCACGCGCGGCGGTTTGGGCGCGCTTGCGGGTGGGGTGGACCGGGGCTACGCGCGCGGACAAGAAGATCTTTCAGGGGCGGTGGAAACTTGGGTTGTCGCAATGTGAACACGGGTTGAAAATTGCGGGGCGCGGACTCAAAAAAGGCGGGTGGTTGTCAGAGCAGGCTGCCGCAGTCCACGTCGCTGGCAAGCCACCGCTCTAACTGAAGTCGAAAAAAACTGTTTCGTTCGCGCGTGGCTGACGGTACACTGCGGCGACGCGGGCGGCCACTGCCGGGGCCTTCCGCGACGCCCCTTTCACCGCATGATTTCCGGAACTCCCGATGAACCCTGATCTAACACAATTCGCGCGGGATGCCGCAGCCGCCCCGATCTTGGGCTGGATGCGGGATGGGCGCTGGCGCAAGGCGCGGGATGGCGCGAAGGAGTTGGTCAAGCGCGAGCGCGAGCGCTACCTGCCGTTGCTGGTGGAAGCCAACGCCGGCTTGGCGCGCGAAATGCTCGGCAAGGGCCTGGTCAAGGAAGCCGCTACCGTCGTGGATTATCTCGCCTCGTTTGCGCCTGCGGCACGGGTCGCGGCGTTGCGGGCTGAGCTTGCGGCCCCCGTGGCCAAGCGCAGCGCGCCGGTCCCCGCCACGGCCGCAGCCGCAGGCGCGCCGTGGTGGGCGGCGGCCTTGCGGGTCGAGGCGGCGATGGCGGCAGCGGCGGAGATTTCCCCGGCGGATCTGGCGGCGGTCGATCTGTTAGTGACCGATGCGTTTGCGCCACCCGCGGCGGACGGCAACGAGCGGGTGGCTAGCCTGGCGAAACAACTGGCGGCGGTTCGCGTCGCCTGCAACGCGACCGGCGACGGGCGCTGGGACGAGGCGCGGGAGGCTCTGCAAGGCTTGCCGCGGCAATCGGTGTTCCGGCATTGGCGGCTGTTTCTGCGCGGCGTGCGCTGCGTTTTCGAGGACCAGTTAGACACCGCCCGGCAATGCTTCGGCGACTTACCGCCGCACGGAGCGCTGGCGCGGGCCGCGCGGGCGTTCGACCCGGCCTTGGTGGCACCCGGCCCGCTTGCCCCGGCCAGCGCCCGGGTGCCGCTGTACCTGGCCGCGACCGGTCAGCCCGCGGCCTGGAGCGGGCCGATACTGGCGGCGACCACCGCATGGAAGGCGGGCAAGCGGGTGGAACCGTTCGAGGAATTGCGGACAGGCATGAGAGGCGCGTTTCCGGCTGTCGCCCCCGGGCTGGCGGCGGTCCTAACCGAATCGGTGCTGCCCTTCCGGGTGCGCATGGACGACGACGACTTCGCCGCCGCCGATGCCTTGTCGGACCGGCTCGGGCTCTCCAGAGGCAATTGCAAGCTGCAAAGCTCCGAGGCCTTGCTGGCCCTGATACGGCCGATGTGTCTAACCCAGGTCAATGTGGCTCCGCCCGCGCTGCTGGACCAAACCTGGCGCACGGTGATCGAGTTGTGGAACCATTGCGAAGGCTCAAACCCACTGCGTGACTCCGTGGCGTGGCAGTGGCTCGGCGAAGCCCTGGGTGAAATGTCATCCGCCCCAGTCCCCTACGGCAGGTTCGCGGAATCCGCGCCGGATTTCGCCAGAGCCCGCAAAGCCTTCGACAAGGCGGTGGAATGTGATCCAACCAACGAGGCGGCTGCGCTCGGGTTGCTCGACCTGTTGCGCCGGCAGGGCGACACCAAGGCCTACAAGCGCTTGCTCGACGAACTGCTCCAGCGCTTTCCAGCCAATAAGCTCCTGCTGCTCGTCGCGGCAACGCAGGCCATGGACCGCAAGTCCTTCGACAAAGCCCTGAGGGCCTTGCGCAGCGCCTTGGCTATCGACCCGCTCGACAAGAAAATCAAAACCCTGATGGTCGTTGCCCTGGTCCAGCAAACCCGCGAGTTGCTCCGAAAAAAACGGCCCGTCGCAGCGCAGTGGGCGGCCATGGAGCCGCTGCTGGAGGATCGGCCGCCGCATGGCACTTACATGCTTGCGCGATGGATCTCGCGGCTGCGGCAGGCGTTGCTGGATCCGGAGCCGGCGGCGGCGAAGCAGGCGTGGGCAGACGCGGCAAGCATGGCCCCGTCTCCCCTCGAACGCCTGTTTGTGGAGGACTCGCTGGCCGCCGTCTATCGGCTCAAGCCGCGCCAGAATTGGCACCTCGAGTGGAACGCGGCATTGAAGGGCGGGGCGCTGAGCTGGGCGGTTTTTTCCGAATTGCTCTCCCTCCATGCCTTCATCACGCATATCAGCGACTGGACCAAGGGCATGAACGCCCGGGCGTGCACCTGGGTGCTTGACACCCTGGCGATTTTGTTAGGCAAGGATTTGAAAAAGGATCCCGCCGGGTTGCTGGCGTTTCTGGATCACACCGCGGTGCCGCCCAAGAACCTGACGGAGCACGCCAAGGAGGTGCTCGCGTTGTGCATGAGGGACCTGGTTGATGAACTCGAGATACACGCCGATCCGGGCAAGCGCACGCTTGATCCGCGCCTGCGCATGGCCGCCCTGATCATGTGCGAACGCAGCGGAAATTGTTACTATCTGCCCAGGCCCAAGTTCATGAAGGATCTGGATGGCGTGGCCGCGGATGCCGCTGCCAGCGGGATGCCTGAGGTCGTCGCACGCGCCAAGGCGATGCGCGAACGCATGAGCGCGGGGCCGCAGCGCGACCCGCACGAGGATCCCTTTGGTCTGGCCGAGTTCTTCGCCGACGGAGATGACGACGACGATTATGACGATTATGACGACGAGGAGGACGACGAGGGCGATGAAGATATCGATTTCAGCAATGTCGAAGACGAATTGGCTCGGCTAATCAACAGGCTGGCAACCGCCGTTGCCAACAGCGATGAGCGGGCAATCAAGGCAGCTCGCGCAGGCATGGTCAGATGCGGTCTTTCCGACGACACGGTGGAGCAAGCCGTGCAGCTCCTCATCGCGCAGGTTCAAGCTGTCCCGCCCTCGCCGCGTGGCAAAAAACCCAAGCCGCCGCCGGCCAAAAAACCCAAGCCAGCACCCCCGCGCGGCAAACTGCCCACACCTCCGCCACCCCTGCCGCCGCCTGCCAACAAGCCCAAGCCACCGCCGCTGGTGGATCCCAATCAACTCGACCTTTTCTAACATCATGAACCCCTTCCTTGTGCTCGATGTTCCGGTGAACGCTTCCGACGCGGAGGTGCGCGCGGCCTATCAGGCATTGTTGCGGCGCTTTTCGCCCGAGCACCGGCCGCGGCAGTTCCAACTGATCCAGGAAGCCTATCAGGCGTTGCGCAGCGAGCGCGAGCGCTGGCGCTGGCGCTTGCTGCACCTGGAAACCGGTAACGGCGGTCCGCTCGATGCCTTGGAAAACTTCGCTCACCTGCCGGGGCGCATGCGCCCGCCGGGAGCCGTCGCGCTGCGCGGCTTGCTGCGGGCCTGTGGCACCGCGGCGCTGCGTGAGCAAGCCGCCGCCCCAGCCAATTCGATTAAGGATTTTCAACCGCGGATGGACGCAGATGAACACAGATAAATTCAAACCCCATCTTCATCTGCGTTCATCTGCGGTTAGGCCCCCCCCTCCTGATGCCTGACAAACCGGATTGCCCGACCCATGACCCATGACCCATGACCCCGCCTGTGACCGATTCCGATTTTCCAACTAACCGCGACGATGCAGCCACGCCCGCGCCCGCCGCGCCTAGCGCCATGCCCGCCATGCCGGATATGATAGATGACGACGAAGCCGAGGAGCCCTCCGCACTCTCACTGCACGACCTCCACGGCGAATTGGTCGCCAATGCCAGCGAAACGCGCCGTGGCACCCGCCGCATCCTCGACGTGCTCAAGAACTTCGGATCGGTGTTAGACGCGCTGTCCGCCACCGTCAATGACACCCACAAGGGGTTGCGGGCGATGCCGGCACCGACCGACCGCCAGCCGGAGGGCGGCGAACTGCCCCGCGACTGGGCGCTGGCGCTGGTGGAATTGGCTGATCGCATCGAGCGCATATCTAACGGATTCGCCCGCCCCCCGGCCGCCCGCGCCGCATGGTGGCCGGGTGCCCGCAAGTCGCAGGCCGCGTGGCGTGAGGCGTGGGCGATGCAAGCCGATGCGCTCGGCATTCTGCGCAGCCATCTGGACGTCCTGCTGCAACGTGCCGCGCTGGAGCGCCTCGACGTGGTGGGCAAGCCCTTCGACCCGAACACCATGACGGCGCTTGATTCCGCGCTCGATCCGGGCCGGCCCGACCACACGGTGCTCGCCGAACTGCTTCCCGGCTGGCAGCATCGCTTTTCCGGCCAACTGCTGCGCCCGGCTCAGGTCCGGGTGTCCCGCGCTGCCGCCCGCTGAGAATTTCTCTAACTTATCCCGCTTTCATCCATGAACCCTACCCCGCAAGTTGTCGTCGGCATCGATCTCGGCACCACCAATTCCACCGTCGCCGTGGTCCAGGACGGCGTGCTTTCCGTCATCCCCGTGCGCGGCCAGCCCACCATGCCCAGCGCTGTGGGCATCGACCCCGCCGGCCGGCTGATCGTCGGGCAGGCCGCCAAGAACCAATCCGCCTCGGCACCGGAAGACACGGTGCTTTCCATCAAACGGTTGATGGGCACCGAGCAAAAAGTGCAACTTGGCGGCAAGACGTATCGCCCGGAGGAAATCAGTGCCTTGATCCTCGGCGAGCTGAAACAGGCCGCCGCAGCGCACTTGGGCCACCCGGTGACTCACGCGGTGATCACCGTGCCCGCGTTTTTCAACGAACGCCAGCGGATTGCCACCCAGGACGCCGGGCGCTTGGCCGGCCTCGAGGTATTGCGCATCATCAATGAGCCCACCGCCGCCGCCCTCGCCTATGGGGCCGGCCAGGCCGCCGACCTCAAGCACGAAACATTGCTGGTCTATGACCTTGGCGGCGGCACTTTCGACGTCTCGGTGGTTCGTGTCGAGGACGGCATTGTCGAGGTCCGCGCCAGCCATGGCGACATCCATCTGGGCGGCGACGACTTCGACGAGGCGCTTGTTTTGCTAGGCGAGGAGCGGCTCCGCGTAAAACACGCTGCCGTCGCCGGCCCGCTACCCGTCACCGCCCATCGCCGGCTCAAAAGCGCCATGGAACTCGCCAAGATCCAGCTCTCCGACGCACCGTTTGCCAGCGTGCGCGAGGAGTATCTGACATCCTCATTGCATTTTGAAACGGAACTCGCCCGCAGCGACTACGAGCGCTTGATCGAGCCGTGGTTGCATAAGACGCTCGACTGCCTGCAGCACACCTTGACGGATGCCGGAATCACGGCCAACGAACTCGACAAGGTCATGTTGGTCGGCGGTGCCACCCGCACCCCCTGCGTGCAAGCCTTGCTGCTGCAACAACTCGGCATGGAACCGCGCCACGAAATCGACCCGGATTTGGTCGTGGCCATGGGGGCCGCCATCCAAGGCGCGACGCTCGCCGGCCAACCCGCCCCGGCCATCCTCATCGACATCTCGGCCCATACCTACAGCGTGCTCGCAGTGGTCGGCCAGGACTTGTTTGGGGATGTTTTGGAGTGCTGCCCGGTGGTGCGCCGCGGCACCGCGCTGCCGGTCACCAAGGCCGACTTGTTCACCACCTCCAGCCACCATCAACCCACCGTCAAAATCGAGGTGTTCCAAGGCGAAAGTGCCCGTCCGGAGGAAAACCTGCGCATCGGTGAATTCCAGATCCAGGGCTTGTCCGAGGTGCCCGCCGGCAATGAGATCGTCGTGCAATTCCGCATCGACCTCAATGGCTTGCTCACCGCCACCGCCACCGAAAAACGCACCGGCCTGGTCAAGTCCGTCGCCATCGACACCGCCGGCCAGCATCGCATCAACCTCGACGCCGCTCGCACCAATCTGGCAGCCCTCTTCGCCGAGCAGGAAGCGGACCATCCGCTGCCCGCCAGCGAGTTCTTCCGGCCGCATCGCTTCACCCACAACGGCGACGATGACGACGACGACTTCGACGCCGACCCGGCCGGCCACGCCGACGCGGCCGAGCCCATCGAAATTGGCGATGCCCCGGACGCTCCCACAAGTCTGTTAGCCTCGGCCAAGAGCTTGCGCAACCGGGCCGCAAACCTGTTGCAACGGGGGGTGGCGGAGGCGGATGCCGCCGCTATTCGCGCCAGCCTGGCGGCAGTGGCCCCGGCTATCGAGGCGCGCGCTTGGCCACACCTGCGCCAAACCTTGGATACCCTCAGCGACCTGTTGTTCTACCTCGACGATTAGCCTCCCGACTAACTAGAAGAATGACTCGACGTTCCACCCCCCGATGCCTGCGCGGATTCGGGTGCTGAAACGGAAATTGGAAACGGTTTCCCGGCACGGATCAGGATGTCTGAGGCTAACAGCAGCAGCGGGCATGTGCCGCCCACGGCTTGCACAGTCCCCGCCGCCGCGGGCTAAGTACTACCAATCTAGTAGCAACCCGTGGCGGCGCGGTGTCCCGGCTCTCCGCCGCGGATCGCTGCCACCCCGATTTCGCCCTCCGGCGGCCCGCATTTCTTCAGTTCGCCTTCGCCCGCACCCTTTTTGCGGCCCCTGCGCCGATG
>Ga0118677_10015577_pt1 | contig 10546 bp, 8 predicted proteins | sample AliMusrvi5mmetaG_FD_86154 | JGI IMG/M metagenome (GOLD analysis project Ga0118677, IMG submission 86154)
TAACTCACGTGGAAAATCGAGGCACGCGGCTTGCCGTCATCATGCTCGAGGCGAATTTTGGCCACTGTGACTTTGTAGGGAATTTTTTTCCCGGCAATCAGCACTGAGGCATCGTGGACATGCGGTGCCGGCAGTTTATCTGCGGGAGCCTCGGCTTTTGCCGCCTCTGCGGGTTTGTCGCCATCCGGCGCGGCGATTGCAGAGCATCCGAAACACAGCAACAAGGGAAAAATGAGGCGCATGGCGCGCATGATAACCGAGGAACGCCGCTTGCCAAGCGCCGTGTGAAGGTGTCATCGCGGGGTGAGATACTTGCGTGGAACAATGGACTGGAACGCGATGGAGTCAGGAAACGGATGTCACTGATTCTGATTCAGCGGCCGATTCTCAGTTTTACAACTTGTGACAATATATGTAATGCGGAATCAAAAAAAGGAATGGAACGACTGTGCTAAAAAATTGCGCAATTCGGAAAAGTGGGTTCATTGGCGGTCCATGGGCATCGGCGGTCATGGACGCGCCCCTACAATGCAATAAATAATTCCTACAAAAAACGCCTTGCCACAAACCCGCGCCGCCACTAAGTCAGCGGCGTTTTCCGGGCGAGCACCGGACATTCCCACCCCATTCCCTAACATGATCAAGCCAAAGAAAGTCGCCATTTTAACCGCCGGAGGGCTAGCGCCCTGTTTATCCAGCGCCATAGGAGCGCTCATCGAGCGCTATAGCGAGATTGATCCGAGCATCGAAATCATCTGTTACCGCGGCGGCTACAAAGGCTTGCTGCTGGGCGACAGCATCACTGTAACGCAGACTATCCGAGACAATGCCGGCATCCTCCATCGTTACGGCGGCAGCCCGATCGGCAACAGCCGCGTCAAACTCACCAACGTCAAGGATTGCGTCAAGCGCGGCCTTGTCAAGGAGGGACAAGATCCGCAAAAAGTCGCCACCGACCAATTGATCAAGGACGGTGTGGACGTGCTCCACACCATCGGCGGCGATGACACCAACACCACCGCCGCTGATCTAGCTAAGTTCTTGGAAACCAATAAGTACAATCTAACCGTCATCGGGCTGCCCAAGACTATCGACAACGACGTCTATCCTATCCGCCAGAGCCTGGGTGCCTGGACTGCCGCCGAGCATGGCTCCAACAACTTTGCCAATGTGGTTGCCGAGCACAACGCCAATCCGCGCATGCTCATTGTCCATGAGGTGATGGGGCGCAATTGCGGCTGGCTGACCGCAGCCACCGCCCGGCACTATCAAGAATCGTTAGAGCGGCAAGACTGGCTGCCCGAGTTGGGGCTGACCAAGGAGCGTTTTTCGGTGCATGCGGTGTATGTGCCGGAGATGGCGATTGATTTTGAGTTAGAAGCCGCACGTTTGAGCAAGCTGATGGACGAAATCGACAACGTGAACATTTTCATTTCGGAAGGAGCCGGTGTGGATGACATTGTGCGGGCGATGGAGGCCGCCGGCCAGAGTGTGCCGCGCGATGCCTTCGGGCACATCAAGCTAGATGCGATCAACCCTGGTGCTTATGTCGGCAAGGAATTCGCAGCCAAACTCGGTGCTGAAAAAACCCTGATCCAAAAGAGCGGTTACTACAGCCGCGCGGCGGCGGCGAATCTGGCCGACCAGCGCTTGATCAAGGGTTGCGTGGATCTCGCCGTGGAATGCGCGATGCGCCGCGAAGGCGGGGTCATCGGCCACGATGAGGATCGCAATAACGTGCTCCGGGCCATCGAATTCGGCCGAATCAGGGGCGGTAAACCGTTTGATATCGACACACCGTGGTTTGATAAATTACTAGGCTTGATCGGCCAAGTTAAAGGTGCCAAGGTGACGGTGCAGCATTGATGAATCACTTGGCATTGGCGCTTCCCATGGCGCGGCGCGTCAATTAGACTCACGCCCGATGTTCAAGTCCCGCTATGCTTTGCCAGGCACCCCGCCTGCCACTCTCACAGCACTGGTTCCCGGCGAGGCCTCTCTGCCGGTGATCCGGTGGCTGGAGTATGATGCGGACTCGTTCACTGAACACAGCGTTCAGAGTGTGGCAGAACTGCCGCCAGCCACTGGCGGGGACGGCAAGGTCCACTGGATCGAGTTCAACGGTCTGGGCGACCTCGAGGCGCTCAAGGCGCTGGGGGAAAAGTACGCTCTCCATCCCCTCACCCTCGAAGATGTCCTCCACGCCGGCCAGCGCCCGAAGGTCGAGCCCTACGACAATCACCTGTTTATCGTGGCGCTGATGATCTACCGCGATGTCAAGGACGAGCGGCTGATCGGCGAGCAGATCAGCCTGATACTCGGCAAGGGGTTTCTGCTGTCCATTCAGGAGGATCCCAACTGTGACGTTCTGGAGCCTATCCGCCAACGCCTTCGCTCCGGCAAGGGCTGGCTCCGCAGAATGGGCCCCGACTATCTAACGTATGCGTTGCTTGACACCATCATTGACCATTGCTTTCCGATACTCGAGGGCCTCGGCGAGGCGCTTGAGGATCTCGAGACCGAGATGCTGCAACGACCGCGTGCCACCTGCATCGCCACTTTGCACGATTATCGCCGGACGTTGATGCAACTGCGCCGCGCCGTGTGGCCGGAACGCGACCTGATCAATTCGCTGCTCCATGACGAAAGTCCGTTCGTCACAGCGCCGACAAAGGTATTTTTGCGTGATTGTTACGATCACACCTTGCGCATCATGGATCTCGTCGAAAGTTACCGTGAACTCAGCGCCGGATTGTTGGATCTGTATTTATCCGCCGTGAGCATGCGCACCAACGAGATCATGCGGGTACTCACGGTCATTTCCGCGTTCTTCATTCCCCTCACCTTCATCGTCGGCGTCTATGGCATGAACTTTGATTACAAGGACGGCGAGCAATGGCTCAACATGCCCGAGTTGCACAGCCGCTACGGCTATGTCTATCTCTGGATATTCATGCTGGCCGTGGTCGTCGCCATGTATCTGTTCTTCCGTCGTAAAAAATGGCTGTAAAACTCACCGTTCGACCTCAAAATCGCCACGCTGTTGAGCAAGTAGGCTTAACACTGTGGGTTGTTTGAAATGAGGCTCCGGGCGTTCGGCTGAGACTTCGGCGAGCTCAGTCGAACCGCTCGCCGAACGCCCGCCGCCGCTTCCTGTCTCGCTCCTCCATCTCTTAAGTCAACGGTTTTTGAGCGGGATGCCCGCAGTCGTCCTTGACTGGCAAAAATGCATGCATCCGGCGGCCTACAACCCGCAGCGCAGAGTGCCAAACCATAAATTCAAGAAAAATTAACTATTATGCTTGCCAGTTCTGGCGAAAAGTGCATCTTCCGATCCGAGCGCTTGCCAATGGGAGCGCCAAACAACAACACAACCACAAAAACAACGCTATGAAATTCATCAAATTCGCCATCCTTGCTGCTGCTGCCTCCTTGTTTGCCGCTGCATGCACGTCCAAAGCTCCGACTCCCGCACCTGTGGCACCGGAGATCCATCACGGCAAGTAATCCTGGCCTATTCAAAAAAGCCCGGTCTGCCTCTATGACAGATCGGGCCTTTTTTGTGCCATGCTCTGCTAAAGTCCCTTTGTTAGTGTTTGCCGCCTATGGAGATAAATTCCTCGCGGGAAAGGAACCCATCCTTGTCCGTGTCCCACGCCTCGAAGCGCGACTTCATGAGCGCCGGATCGGCCTGCTTGCTGGAAAATTCCTCGAAGCTCAGCTTACCATCGTGATTTTTATCGCGCCTGTCGAACAAGGTCGCGCGGTCCACGCTGGAGGTTGCCGTGCGCGGCACGCTGGTTTTGGCTGGAGAATCCTTGATGGGAGGCGGCAGGAAAGCGCCTAAGCGTTTGACCACCTCGGGATTGGCGGCGGCGAGGTTTTTGGATTCGGCGGGGTCATTCTGCTCATCATAGAGTTCCGTCGCGGCGATGCTGGCGTCGCCCCGGTCGCGCCACAACGTCAGGCGCCAGCGATCGTCTCGAATACTATAACCCATGAGTGATTTACCGCCGGTTTGCGAACCGCCGCGCGGGTACTGGCTGATGGCTACTTTGGTGGCTGCCTTGGCGGGATTTTCCACGAATGGCTTGAGGCTGGTGCCGTCAAGGCCGGCGGGCACGGGCAAGCCGCACACATCGGCGAGCGTCGGATAGACGTCAACAAACTCGACTGCGGCATCGCATTTCTGTCCGGCGCTCTTTTGCTGCGGCAGACTGAGGATGAGCGGTGCGCGGGTGGCCAACTCGAAATTGGTGTGTTTGTGCCACAACCCGTGGTCGCCTAGCTGCCAACCATGATCGCCCCACAATACCACCACCGTATTGTCGGCCAAGCCTTCCTTTTGCAGCGCGTCTAGCAATCTGCCGACTTGCGCGTCGGTATAACTGATGCAGGCATAGTATCCGTGGCGCAGCGTCTTGGCGAAGGCGGCGGGGATCGGGTTGCCGTTGGGCACATTAGCATACGAATGCAACTCGCCGTTGTCGTGACCAGCAAAGGCTGGTGCGCCGTCGGGCAGATGGTCGATGGCGGGCCGCGGGATTTTTTCCGGGTCGTAGAGGTCCCAATACTTCTTAGGAGCGATGAAGGGCAGGTGCGGTTTGAGGAATCCCACTGCCAGGAAAAACGGTTGATCTTTGCCTTTCAGTTCATGCAAGCGCTTGACCGCCTCCGCCGCAGTGAAGCCGTCTGGCAGTTCGTCATCACTCTTTGAGCTGACCTCAAAGGCTGGACCCTTAGGTGCCTTGCCTGGTTTTCCGACGTTAGGTTTGTCATTGTCCGCGGGCAACGGCATCTTGGCATGCTCCTGCACGCCGGGGCCGACGCTCTTGACGATGCGCTTGCTCCAGTCGGCCGGATCGGTATCAATCGTCTGTCCGTTAGGATACCAGTGCGGTTCGCTCCACGAGCGGCCGTCCTCGAAACCATGGTGATAGATTTTGTTGAGGGCGGCGCAATGGTATCCGTTAGCTTTGAAGTACTGCGGCAAAGTGACAACCTCCGGCAACGCGACGCGGAAGTGGGTGTTCAAATCCCAAACCCGGGTCGCATCAGGCCGCCTCCCGGTCAACAGCGAACTGCGTGTCGGGCTGCACACCGCCTGCTGGCAGTAGGCATGTTTGAATACAGTGCCGCGTGCGGCCAGTCGGTCGATGTTCGGGGTTTTGACCACATCATTGCCATAACATCCCATTTCCGGCCTCAGGTCATCCACCGCGATAAACAGGACGTTGGGGCGGGGTGCTGCGGCGGTTGCTGCGGCGGTGGCAAGTGCCAGGGCGACTGTGCCCAAAGCGATCACGGTACGGGTTCGGTTCATTTTCTATGGAGTGGTTTTATCAAATTGGTTTGGTTCGATTGGAGCGGGACAAATCTGCGATGCGTGACACAGAATACCCGCTTGTCCCTCGCGAGCAAGGGCATTTATCATGGCAGTTTTCGGACGGTTACTTTGACGTCATTGGCCTGCTTCGGGCCGGGGGTGCTGCGGCCATCGGCGACATACATATCCAGCAGCGTTGTTAGACGTGCGACAACTTCAGGATTCCGGGCTTGGACATTGTGGGCCTCGGCGACGTCACTGCCCACGTCGTAGAGTTGGATGGAGGGCAAACCCTGCTTGAGGGCGGCGGGGTCGCCGGGTGAGCCCCAACCGCCGGAGCCGGCGCAGATTTCGAGTTTCCACTGGCCCTGGCGGATAGCGAACATGCCGTGGATAGAATGATGAACGATGGCCTCATGCAACGGGGCGGTGGCGGTTCCCAGCAACACCGGCAAGATGCTTACGCTATCTTCGGCGGCGGTGGCAGGGAGTTTGGCTCCGAGAATGTCAGCGCAGGTCGCCATCAGGTCGGTGTGGCAGATGAGTTGGTTGCTCAGAGAGGCGGGTTTGACCTTGCCGGGCCAGCGCACCAGAAACGGCACCCGGTGGCCGCCGTCCCAGATATCAGACTTGTAACCGCGGAATTGCGCACTGGGAAAATGCCCCTGCTTCTCCAACTTTGCCACGCCGGCTTGCGGTGCGCATCCATTGTCACTGGCGAAGATAACCAACGTGTTGTCAGTTAGACCGTGCTGGTCCAATGCAGCGAGCACCGCACCGACCACCGCGTCTGTCTGCATCACAAAGTCGCCATACGAACCTAACCCACTTTTGCCCTGCCATTCGGCTGTGGGTACGATGGGCGCGTGCGGCGAGGTGAGCGCCAGATAGAGGAAAAACGGCTTGCCCGTCTTGGCGTCGGGAGCGTGTTCGGCCACATAACTCACGGCACGCTGGCCAAGCCGCGGCAACATCGTGATAGGCTTGATGTTTTCGATGACCCTGTCGTTTTCTATCAAACCGGACATCGTGCGGGCGTTCGAGCAGCCCCAGAAGTAATCGAAACCGCGGCTGATCGGGCCGTCGATGATATGCGTGCCCACCGGCAGCCCGAGGCTACCTGGTTCGAGCTTGCCGCCATTGGCGGTTTTTTGTGCCTTCTTATCCGGCACCTTGGCACCGGTCGGCAGTTGCGAACCGAACCCGAGGTGCCACTTGCCAAGCGCGGCGGTGGCATAGCCGTGTTGCTTGAGCAGAGCTGGTACGGTGAGTCGTCCCACAGCAATGAGCGGCGGATCATCGGTGCCATCCAACACACCGCGTTGCAGCACGCTGCGCCACGCATATCTGCCGGTTAGCAAGCCGTAGCGGGTTGGCGTGCATACTGAGGAACCGCTGTGCTCATCGGTGAAGGTCATCCCTTGTGAGGCGAGCTTGTCGAGGCAGGGTGTCTTGATTTTTCCGCGTTGCGGATTGAGGCATTGCACATCGCCGTAACCGAGGTCGTCGGCGAGAATGTACACAATGTTGGGTTTGACCGGCTGGGTGTCAGCGGCGTGGACCACGGCCAGCGGCACCAGCAGGATCAAGAAGCATGCTCGGCGGAGGAGTTGCATGAGAAGGTGTTGGTTTTGTTGGTTTCAAGCTCACCCGGCATCGACATCGCAACTGCGCAGGCGGCTCACGCACAAAATTGTTTGCCGCCTTGGGCTATGGCAATAATAATCCTCTCGACCGCAGCGATTTCCAGGTATATCCAACATTAACGCTCGTCCAAGAGCCCCGCCCGCGCCATGAAACTGCTCGTCATTCTGTTCGCCTCTCTGCTGCCGCTCCTTGCCGATCCCGGCGAAAATATCATTGCGGCAGCCCACAAACAGGTCGGAGTCACCCTCACTTACGATCCCGCCTACGTGAGCCTGGTTTACCCTAACGGCGACGTGCCGGCGGATCGCGGGGTATGCAGCGATGTGCTCATCCGGGCCTTGCGCGACGGGCTCGCCGAAGATCTCCAGAAACTCATCCACGAAGACATGCGCAATCATTTCTCAGCCTATCCGAAACAGTGGGGCCTGGCCCGGCCCGATTCTAACATTGATCACCGGCGAGTACCCAACCTGCGGGCCTATCTCAAACGACGAGGCTTCGAGCTGCCGCTTCCCAAGGCCGGTGACGTTACCGCATTCCGACCAGGCGACATCGTCACCTGCAATGTGGCGACGAGCCTGCCGCATGTGATGATTGTGAGCGATCGAAAAACTTCTGACGGCCATCCGATGGTCATCCATAACATCGGCGGCGGTGCCCTCGAGGAGGATTCGCTGCTGAGTTACCCCCTCACCGGCCACTACCGCTGGAAATGACCGCGCCGCCTATCCGGGCGCGGCACAGCCCGGAGGTGAGGGGCGACTGCTTCACGCGCCCCCCGGCCGACGCTCGCGTGCATCAAAGCGTGACAGCGAGCTGTGCTTCGTCACACTCTGGCAGCCCGCATGTTTGCTGCTGTTCTAACCACGCTGCTTTTTGCGCTGTCCGGCTTGAGCGGACGGCGCTTGTCCAACTACCTTCCCGGGTCGCAGGCCAACCTGCTGCGCCTTATCCTGGCAGCCACAATACTCGGCAGTTACGCCCATTTGGGCGGCTTCGGGGTCGGCGGACCGGCCTTCGGCTGGCTGTTTGTTAGCGGTTGCATCGGCTTCGGCATCGGCGATTTGGCGTTGTTCCAAGCCTATCCGCGTATCGGTACGCGCCGCACGATGGTGCTGGTGCAATGTCTAGCTGCACCCATCGCGGCGCTGACTGAATGGATTTGGTTAGGCACTGTGCCCGGAGTGGCTCAGGCGGTGTTTGGAACGGTGATATTGCTAGGTGTGGGGATCGCCCTGATGCCGGGCCGCGCTGAGGCTGGACCCAGCCACGGTTTGCTGGTGGGCAGTTTGTTCGGCATGCTTGCTGCCTCGTGCCAGGCATGGGGCGCGGTACTCAGCCGCAAAGCCTATGCGGTCGCTGCGGCTCAGAATTTTCACATTGGCGGGGTGGGCGGCGGTGTCAATGCTGCCTATCAGCGGCTGCTTGGCGGGTTGGTGGTTGCAGCGGTGTTTGTGCTTTATCTAAAATTCGGACGCCGTCACGAGTCCGTTGCGCGTCCGGCTAACTGGCAGCGTGCCTGGCCGCTGGTCATTGCCAACGGCCTGTGTGGACCTGCGTTTGGGGTGAGCTGCTACCAATGGGCGCTGTCGGCCGCCCCGACGAGCATCGTACTGCCGATTGTTGCCACCACGCCGCTGGTGGTGATGCCCCTGGCGCATTTCCTCGAAGGGGACAGGATCACCCTGAGAACCTTGTTAGGCGGGACGCTGGCGGTGGCCGGCGTGGTGGGCCTGACCTTGATGCGCTGAGTTATTTGGTTAGACGTGGTGCAATTTTCGCAACCCATCGGGCTGCGAGTTCGCGCAGACCTGCCCCGCTGAAATGCACGCCCTTACCCCCGTTTTCTCGCAAATCTCCCTTGAGGGCATCGGAGTCGGGGCCTTCGAGGGCTATGCCGGCTTTCCACAGCGACGCCTGGGCGGCGCGAATGTCCGCCGACGCCTCATCTCCCGGGCCGTGATAAACGGACCCACCGAACCACCCGAACTGGGCGGCCTGAAATCCACGTCGAGGCTCTTGCCACCCCAGGCCGTTTTGATGATGAGCACCTGCTCGGCAAAATGCTCCCCCATGAGATGACCGAACGCCACCTCAGGACCGAAAAACATTTTGTTACGGCCCTGCCAGGTCATATCGCCGAGGTTCCATCCGTAGCCGAACGACAGAGGGCCGTGGATGCTGCCGAATTCACCGATATCGTAAACCCAGACGTCGTCACGCACCTCGGCCCATTCGCCCTTGGCGTTGACCAGATGTTTGATCAATGGTGCCTTGGCAGGATCTGCCAGCAGCGCACGCAAAGTGCCTTTCTTCTCGTTGCCCGCGTCGTCCTTGGCCTCCAATGTGCCCTGTCCCTGCATGTTCGACTGCCCCGCTAAAATGAACACCTTGAGCGGGCTCTTGCATTAGGACAATATGACAATGGATGTACCTATACCGGTCCGGCCCACTCCGTCTTTCAGCAGCCACTATTTCTCCTCACCTGCGAAAAAATCTCCCACCATCCCGAAACATCCCCCACCCCACCCGCGTAACTCATCATTCCTATGCGCATTCCCCCATCCCTTCTCATGCTGCTCTTGGCGCTGGCCCCCTTGTCGGCAGCTCCCACCTATCAAACCATCGACGACGCCATCACCCATGGAGACTTGGCAGACGTGCGCCTGCATCTCGCAGACAACCCGTCCAGCGCCAACCAAGGTCGCGACAAAACCCGCACACCGCTGGCCCAAGCGGTGATGCGCAATAAAACCGAGATCGCATTGTTGTTATTGGAATCGGGAGCCAAGACCGACGCTGTGGACGGTTCGCAACGCAGCATCCTGCACCTGGCCATCGAGCGCAACAATCCCGCACTGCTCGCCGCGTTGCTCAAATCCGGGGCCAAACCGGATGTGCGCGACAAGGATGGCTGGACGCCGCTGCACCACGCAGCGGCCAAAAATCAGGTTGCTAACGCCAAAGCGCTGTTGGACGCCGGTGCCAATCCGATGGTGCTGAGCGAACTCGGCGGCACTCCCTTGCATGAAGCCGCAGCCAGCGGTAGCGCCGAAATGGTCCAACTCTTGCTCGACCACAAGGTCGATCCCTCGCTCAAATCCAAGCAAGGCGTCACCGCCCTGGACATTGCTAAAAAATTTGCCAATCAGCCTGCCATCACTGTTCTATCCAAATTGTGATGCTCACCCTGCGGGCATGGGCGTCAAGTTGTGGCCAATAGGCTCGAGCAACCAAGCTTCAAGAGTCCCGTGCCGACCCAATCAAGGGAGGTCGAGCCGACCCATAGGACATCAGAATGTCCCAACAAATTGGAACCCGCGTGGAGCTTCTATCCAGACTCGTCGGACTAATACATGCCGAAGGCTCGACTCATGGCCGACACTTCCGTATGACGACTATAACGTGGTCGCTCCCTGGCAGCAACTGAGCCAGTTGCGTCGGGTAAATTACGAAATTTTCTTGGCTGCTTTCTTGGCGACTTTCTTCGCTACCTTCTTCGCCACCTTCTTCGCTGGCTGCTTGGTGGCTTTACTAACGGAAGGAACCGGCAACGGTGAGGCTGCCGTGACT
>Ga0118677_10015578_pt1 | contig 10544 bp, 15 predicted proteins | sample AliMusrvi5mmetaG_FD_86154 | JGI IMG/M metagenome (GOLD analysis project Ga0118677, IMG submission 86154)
GACTTATATAACGCGAACATATTTCAATGAATTACCAATGGGGAACGATGGAAGAGATCTTCGACGGCATTACTCGTTCAGTTTTGCGATTTTCGAGAATGGTAATCTGGAAATTTCGCAAATAATGTAACTTTTATAGGACATCTGCATCAAACCTATTAGTTACATTCTCATTCTTTATTAGCTTATGGAGGCTCACATGAAATCAAACGAATCGAACATTGACCGGATCATCCGTGCTGTTGCCGGAGTCGTGCTGCTTTACTTGGGTTTTGGCATGCTCGGCGGTGTAACGGCAATTATTGCCGACGTGGTCGGTATTGTGCTTTTAGCGACCGCTGCCATTGGTTTTTGCCCGCTTTACGCCATGTTTAAATTCAGCACGCTAAATAAGTAAATCAACGCAAGCCGGAACAGGGCACGGCATTACCAGCGTGCCCTTGTTCTGTTTGAGAAGGGCAACGAAGTTATGAACAAGCAAGCCTTTTATGAAAAACTAAACCAAAGCTCTCGCCCTGTAGTTGTGGATTTGTGGGCACCCTGGTGTGGGCCTTGCAAGATGGTGAAACCCATTTTGGAAAAACTGGCCAAAGAATACGAAGGCCGTGTCGATCTGTGGCAAATTAACGCCGATGACAGCCAGGCTTTGCTAGGCGAGCTCAAGGTTTATGGTATCCCCACGCTGATTGTTTATCGTGAAGGAAAAGAAAGCATTCGCAAGGTGGGTGCGAAGTCTGCCAGCGAGCTGCATAATTTATTCGAGTCACTTGCCACTGGGAACGTACCAACCCCAACAGGGGTTTCCAACATAGATCGTTACATCCGCATGGGCGCAGGCATCGCTGTTGCCGGGATTGGATGGGCAACTCACATGAACTGGTTTCTGCTCATAATCGGTACTGCACTCATGTTCAGCGCTGTCTATGACCGCTGTCCCATCTGGCGTGCGCTAACAACCCAATTTAAAAAACTGACCGGACAGGTTTGATCGCTATTCTGAAAAGCCCGCCGGTGGAATACCCAGTGCCTGGATCAGACGAGCCCAGTAATTGACCTGCGCAGCGGTGGAAGCCAGAATAACCATTTCGCGTTCATCGAAGTTGGTTTTGACCTGCTCAATGAAATCCGGATGGAACTTTAAGGGTGTTTGGGACACCAGCCGAGTGTACTGAATTGCCAGCCTTTCACGCGCTGAAAAAGTGGAGACACTCTCCAGATCCAATTGCCCGCGCAGCGCCAGAACTTCTTCTGCATCGATCCCCAGTGAGGCGTGTTCGTACGAATTCATATCGATGCAAAACGGGCAGGCGGCCGCAAACGAAGCAGCCATGCGCACTAATTGGAGCATACGCTCATCCAGTTTGCCATCGTGATGCGCCACGAGCGATTCCAGGACACCTGAACCCAGCGCTGCTTTAGGATACCAGGCCAGAATCCGCGCGGGGAGCATAGTTCGCCCGGTTATTTTCTCTGAAACCCAAATGCCAACACGCAGTAGAAACGAAATTTTTCGTGGTGGTTCAATAAATGCAGTCATAATATTATCTCCCTTGATAAATATTTTATCTGCAACCCGAGGAAAATAAAGATCATACGAACACAAATTCGGTTACAGACGTATTGAACAATACAGGGTAGTCACTCCATAGCGAAATCGCAATGAAAAGCACTCACTTACAACGGAGAAAACAATGAAAATAGCAATCGTCACTGATGACCATCAGACCATTTCCGCCCATTTTGGCAGGGCCCAATTTTATGAAATCCTGACCATTGATGCGGGGAAGGTTACTACGCGCGAAACAATTTCCAGATCGTTTCCGCAAATTGCCTCTGTTGGCACACAGTCAGAACCGGAAGGTGAACACCATCACCATCACGATCATAATGCCATGCTGGTTCCTATTGCAGATTGCGAGGCACTCATAACCCGCGGAATGGGCATGGGGGCTCACATCAGCCTGAAAGAACATGGTATCCAGCCAATCATCACTGATATCCGCGAGATCCAGGCCGCTGTGGATGCTTATCTGGCCGGGACGATGGTTGACCACCCGGAAAAATTACATTAATACGCCTGGCCTAGCCAGAAAAACATAACACCAGGAGATTATTGATGCCTTTTTATGAGTATCGCTGCAATGAATGTGGTGAGGCGTTTGAGAAAATGCTGCGCTTTTCTGAAGCAGACCAGCTACCTGTTTGTCCTAAGTGCGCAAGCCCAAATACCCAGAAAAAACTTTCAAAGGTTGTTTCTTTTGGCGCATCTTCTTCAGGCTCCACAAGTTCGGCAAGCAGCAGTTGCAGCCCACGTGGCGGCTTTTCCTGAGCAGGGTAATCTATAACGACCGTGTGTCGTTTTCTTAATAAAATAAATAAAGCATACAAAGGAGCAAAATGGGTACAGCTACAGTTAAATGGATTGATGGAAAGCAGTTTATTGGGATCGATTCAACCAAGCATTCGGTCGTTCTTTCCACCCCCGATGAGGGGATTGGGATCAAACCTTCCGATTTATTGCTTATCGCAGTGGCTGCATGCTCGGCGGTGGATGTGGTTGAAATTCTTGAAAAAAAACGCATGCCGCTCTCACTCCTGGAAATCAGTTCCAGTGCTGAACAGGATCAGGATCCACCCTGGACGTTTCGGAAAATCAATTTGCATTACAAAATTGGCGGAAAGAACCTGACCGAAAAGGCCGTTGCTCAAGCCATCCAGCTCTCAGAAGAAAAATACTGCTCGGTTGCTGCCACTGTCCGCGCTACGGCGCAAATCACAACAGATTTTGAAATTCTCGCAGAATCCTAAATTCTTGCTCTATATTTAGGCTCTTTTGTATAATGGGAAGCAGTCTCCTCCAACTGCTTCCCATTATTTTTAAGTTTAAAGCTCAGCCGACTGCTTGTAATGTAAAAATAAATGTGCTGCCCTGTCCCTCGCCCGAAGACTCTACCGAGATTTCGCCGCCGTGCGCTTCAACCAGGTGCTTTGCAATGGTCAACCCAATTCCTGATCCTCCGCCTGCCTGGCGCGAACGGGATTTATCCACCCGGTAAAAACGATCGAACACATGCTGTAGATGTTCGGGTGAAATACCAATCCCGGTATCTGTCACTGCGATCTGAACCTTATCTCCCTTTTTGGAACCAGAAACAGTCACAGAACCACCGGCTGGTGTATATCCGATCGCATTCCCAATCAGGTTAGTCAAGACCTGTGTAATTCGATCCGTATCTGCATAAATATTTGGTAATTCAAGGGACAGGTTCGAATGTAGTTCAATTTGTTTTTCACGTGCCTGGATTGCCAACCGTTTTATAGCGGTTTCCACCAAAAGAGAGACATCTATAGATTGGAGATCCAAAACATAAGCCTTTGACTCAACCCTGCTTAACTCCTGAAGATCATCCACGAGACGACTCAAACGATCGGCTTCCGTGTGGATTTGATGAAAGGTTTCAATATCGGCCGGGATGACTCCATCCATCAGGCCTTCCATGTATCCCTTGATGGCAGTCAGCGGTGTGCGCAATTCATGGCTGACATCACCAAGCAGCTGGCGGCGCATCGACTCTACCTGCTCCAATTGCTCCGCCATCTGGTTGAAACTACCTGAAAGCTCGGCAAGCTCATCCTCACCAGAAACCCTGACACGCTCATCATATTTTCCCCTGGCAATCCGCTGTGATGCGAATGTCATTTTGCGCAGCGGAGCAACCACGCTGCGGCTAAAAAAAAGGCTGATGAGTGCCACAACGATGGCGGCTGCCAGAATTGCGTAGGAAAGCGCCTCGAACATACTATTGCGGAAATTCGCCAGTCCCTGGCCCTGTCCCAATCCCTGTCCCTGGCCGCGGCCAAGCCCCATGGCCCCCTGTCCCATCATGCTGGTTCCAGCGGGCTGGGTACCTGTCTCCATCATATAATGGTTGTAAGCGTACGGCGCGGAAAACGGTATCACGATAACCATCACGATCACGATTACAATCAAAATGGCAATATAGGAGAGCAATAGCTTCACGCCCAAATGGTGCCTAATGTAATCAATCATTGTAGTTCATCCTCAAAACGATACCCCACACCGCGCACCGTGGCGATCAAATTATCTTCCCCGAGTTTCTGGCGTAAATGTCCAAGATGCACATCCACAACGCGCATTTCGCCAAAATATTCCCCACCCCAAACCTTTTCAAGCAGTTGTTCGCGTGAAAGCACACGTCCGCGATTCTCTGCCAACGCATGCAGGAGATCAAATTCGATGGCCGTCAACTCCACAGACTGATTGTTGACCACCACTGTCCGTGCACCGGTATCAATAAGCACTTTTTTGAAATTCAGCATTCCATTATCCAGATTTGAGCCTGCACCTATTTGAATGCGCCTCAAAGCTGCTTTGACCCGCGCTACTAATTCACGCGGGCTGAATGGCTTTGTGACATAATCATCAGCACCGATCGATAACCCAATCACACGATCAGTCTCCTCAGTTTTCGCTGTCAGTAAGATTACGTATACAGTTGATTCTCGTCGAAGACGCGTGAGTATCTCGATCCCATCTATACCAGGCAGCATCAGATCGAGAATGATCAGATCCGGCTTGAAGGAACGCGCAGCTTTGAGGCCGGCGTTTCCATCTGATGCAGTAAAGACCTCGTAGCCTTCAGGCTTCAAATAAGCGTTAATCAAATTGACAATGGATGGTTCATCATCGATTACAAGAATTTTAGTCATGGTGTTTTCTTACTCGCGTATTTCCCGGTTGATGGATGTAACTTGTCGTTCGCAAATGGTGAGCAATTGTTATAAAAAGTATACTGGTGAGTCATAAAGTTCATGTAAATTCATTTTGAAGGTCGTGTGAAGAAACTATCAAATAAAAAGAGAAGACCTTCAAGTTCTTGCCTCGAAGGTCTTCTCTTTCAATTGCTGTTCAATAATGGGGTAACGTACTTTTCCAAGGCCGCTCGGTTGATCTCTCCCGTCCACATCAGGCGAACTGTTCCAGTGCGGTCAATAACATAGGAACTTGGCAAATTTTGATTCCTGAAGGCATCCAGGGATTTACCCTGAGGATCGAGCCAGACGGAAAAGGGCATTTTGAATTGATCAGCGTATTGTTGCACCAAATCTTTGGGCTCACCCGCTTCAATGGCTACGATCATCAGCCCGTTTTTTGCATGCTCATTGTAAAATGCCACTAATGTAGGCATCTCGGCTTTGCAAGGTGGGCACCAGGTAGCCCAATTATTGACCAATAAAACCTTGTCGCGGAAATCGGTCAGTGATTCGGTTTTACCCTGGATATTTTCAAGCGAAAGCTGCGGAGCCGGGTAATTCACCGACACCGGGGTGGTGGAAATATTTGCGGCATCCGATAAAGTACCTGGGAGATAAATCAGAAGAGCCAACGCCCACACAATCAACCCGGTTCCCGCAATAAAAGCGATGATAATATTTCGATTTTGCTGCTTCCGTTTTAATTGAAGCTCGCTGCGTTTTCCCATAAACAATCCTTCAATTGATTTAGTTTGCCAGGGCTCGTTTGATTTCAATAAGAAGCTGGTTCTCAGGAACGACTCCAATGACAGTTCCGGCTCCGGCGTTGATGGTTGTTTGCGGCACTCCGCTTACGCCATAGGTGCTGGCTAATTCGGGAAATTCAGTTGCTTCCACACCCTCTGCGCGGATCATACCCGGGTTTTCCATAGCCATCTGGTGAGCTAATATAACGGCGCGCGGGCAATATGGGCAGGTGGGGGTTACAAAAACCTGCATGTGCAAAGGTTTGTCAATTTTCTTGAGGTATTCGCGGACTGCCGGGCTCAACCCCGAATCTCGCCCGGACACCAAAATAATATCGTTGATCAGGGTGCTGAATTCGTGACCGGAAGGAACGCCCGAATACTGGATCCCGAAATCAAGCACCTGGTCGCCATCCTTTCCTGCAATGACAATCCCAGGGGCTTTGTCGATGCTGAATTTTTTGGCGACTTCAGCATCGCTGGTCAGATCGTATTTGCTCAAGCCAATCCGGCTGTCAATCGCGGCAACTTCTTCGAGCAGTTGGTGGGTATCCCCACAGTAATCGCAATTTCCTTCTGATCCAAAGAACAGGATTTGAACCGGCTCTTTCATTTGCGCAAAGACACCTTTGATCTGGCCGACCATCTCTTCATTAAGCAGACTTTCCATGATTTATACTCCTAAAGTTGGTTATTGTTTATACGGTTATTATGCTACCTTGGTGGTGATTTCGAACTTTGGGGGGTTTTCAAGATGTTTCTTGACCGCGCACAGCTCGGCGGAGCGAATGAGTGAATCGCGGTACTTTTCAGGGAATGACTCTGGAACCTGGATTTCCAGGTCGATTTTTTCAACCATGCCACCGAAGCTGCTGTGGATGCGCTGCACAATGCGGATGCCATCCGTTGGCAAGCCGCGCTGCTGGCAAAAACCCAACACGTAAATTCCGGCGCAGGTGCCAATTGATGAAAGGAAAACGGCAAATGGGGTTGGTGCGCTGGCAGCCGGTGGCTGGTCTGTGGCAACTGTGAACTGTCCAAAATGGGCATCCACTCGCGAACCACCTGGGAAGTCAATGATCATTTCCATGTTTGTTACTCCTAAAATTTTTATTTGTTATAGTAAATTAGATGCGAGCGTCCTATTAAAGTTACATAATGGGGTTTTAATAATATACAAGTGTGACGTATTCACCACACTTGTATATGGAACTGCCTGGTTTGCTTTTCTAAGGCTTCTTTCGGTTCTGCAGCCAGGTACGCAGCCCTGTGATATCGAAGGTATCACTCTCCAAATCCTTCAGCGCAGTGGACGGGGGGGTATCGGCAGGCAGGTTGAAGGCGGACAAGATTTCAGCAACTGGAGCATTAAAAGTAGTGGATACCTGCTCAAGAGTCATCCAGCCTTTGATGGTATTGACATCTGCAGCCGAGGGCTGTATCCCTTTACCTGCACCATCCACCTTTCCTGAAGTACTCCACACACCCGCACCCTGGAAACCGAAGATCACACCGAGGAAGATCACCAAAACAACTGTACCGTAAACAAAGGGGTTTATTTTCATCATTCGCTCCTTATTTTGCCATCAACGGCAGGCCAATTTTGACTTCCAGCGCGCCTTCACGTGGGCATTCGCCAACACACTCCAGGCAACTGATGCAATCCACACTGGTGATGGTGGTTGCGGTGTGTACATTCAAGCCCATTGGGCAGGCATTGGTGCAGATTTTGCAATTAGTGCAGGCATCAGCTTCCCGTTTGAGATAAACCGGGCTGAGCTTTCCCAGCAGACCACTGGCAGCCCCCAGCGGACAGGCATACCGGCACCAGGGCCGTTCCACAAACAGCGAGCCGACCAGTGTAAGCCCCAGCACTACAAGCCCGGGTGTGAAAACCCATTCGGCCATGTTAATAAGTGCAGACCAGGGGTCATAATCTTTGAAAACCATCACGCCGTAAATCGCCGCGCCGGTCACAGCCCAGATTAATACGCCATATTTCACAAAGCGCAGATATTTATCCAGGAAAGCCCAAACTGGCTGACCACGTTGAGAAATAGTGCGTAAAACCTTGCGCAACGGTACAAAACGCTTTTGCAACCAGGCACTGAAACCGTGAATGATGTCCTGGATGAAACCTAGCGGGCAGATCCAACCACAAAATGCGGATCGCATCAGAAGGGCCAGGATCAATACGCCCGCAGCGACAACCAGGTTGGAAAGGTGGGTATGCGGCACATAGGTGCCTGCACTGGTGATGTACTTGTAAAATGTCTCCAGGCCGCCAAAGGGACAAAAGGCCTCGGGCGAGGCGGTCAGGTTGGTTGAAGCCTCGCCCGCCCAAACATGCACCAGAGTGATGTAAAGTATGAACGCGGCAAAAGTTAGCTGCACAACACGCCTGAAGGTCTGGTGGGTGAGCAGGGCTTTTAGCCCCTTCAGTCGGGGTTTGACTTTGGAAGGTACAACTTGGGATGTCATTGGCTTCTCCTGAAAAGCGATTTTGCCAATGATAGGTGATGAGGATAAAATCTGCTTAAAGGGAGTGTAAAGTTTATGTGAAGATGTGTAAATTATTATGGTAAAAATCTACGAATAATTGGCTAAAACCACCTAAAACTGTGTGGCAATTGATGGGTACGCTGGGTGGCTCACCCCTGCCCGATATTAAGCCCCAGGCTCCAGAACTCGACATCCGTGAAAACGCCCAGATCGGGTGGCAGGTTCGCAAGGCATATCCATAACGAGATACCTATTCCTGGTGGACAGACTGGAAATAAGCAGCAACTTTTTCAGCTTGATTACATCCAACAAATGTATATGTGCGCATTCAAGTCAAATTACAGGAGACAGTATGTCTGAATTAGGATTTCAATCAAGGCTTGGCATTTCTTATGAAGCAGCATTGGAAAAGGTAACCGAAGCTCTCAAAGCTGAAGGCTATGGGGTATTGACGAATATTGATGTCAGAGAAACCATGCAGAAAAAGTTGGGTGTCGATTTTCGAAAATATTCGATTTTGGGCGCTTGCAACCCTACGCTGGCGCACAAAGCTCTAACTATTCGTCCTGAAATTGGACTGCTTTTGCCGTGTAACGTAATTGTTTATGAGGAATCGAATGGCACTGTGGTGAATATTATCGACCCCCTCTCCATGTTCGATTTCTTTCAGGATCCTGACCTGGAGCCTGTCGCTGAAGATGCTCGTAATCGGCTTATACGTGTTTCTGAAGCCCTTCAGAAATAAACGAAGCTTCCGCACCTGCACTTTCTTCAGACAAGTGCAGGTGCGTTTGTCTTGCAAACCTGGATAAATTTTTGCATGGCAATCGTAAAAAATTTTTGTCGGTGGTAGACCAGGTTGAAATTTCTCGTTAAGTTCAAACCGCGTACTTCGATCGCCCGAATTAATCCGCGTTCGACTTCTTCTTTGATTGAAATTTTTGGGACAACCGCCAATCCAAGATTTCCCCGGACAGCCTGTTTGATCGCTTCTGTATTGTTGTAAATCCCGGTAATTTTCCAATTGGTGCCCGCATTGCTCATGACTCTTTCAAAGATGTCGCGTGTTCCGCTGCCTGGTTCACGTATGATAAAAGATTCCCCCGCCAGTCTACTGATTTCAACTACCCCTTCTTCCCAGAAAGGATGATTCGGGCCGCAGATAATGATCAGTTCATCCTCACATAGCATTTCCTCTCGAATGTGTGGGGAATAGACAGGCCCTTCCACCAACCCCAAATCCAGGCGATCATCAAGGATTAGTTTTTCAATCACACTTGTGTTATCAACTTGGGAAAAAATCTCTACTTCTGGCAATTCCTCCCGATACACCTTTATGATCCCGGGCAGCAAGTGCGCGCCAATGGTCAGGCTGGCCCCGATGCGGATAGAACCTTGAGCCGCCAGGTCAGCCAGTTCATTTTTGACCTGTTCAGAAAGGTTAACAATATGATTTGCATATGAACGCAAATGTTCACCCGCTGCGGTCAGGCGTAACCGGTGGTTCAGACGTTCAAACAGGCGTACACCATACTCTGTTTCAAGCTCTGCGATTACCTGGCTTACAGAGGGTTGGGTCATATAGACGATTTCAGCAGCGCGGGTCATTGTTCCCGCTTCGCAAACTGTTAGAAAAATTCGAAAGTGGCGCAGATTCATAGGTGATTCCTTATGACTTTTATAACATTATACTATTTTACAAATAAGAATGAGTCGGATATGATGAACATCGTTGGATGAAATTAATACGATGGGAGCTTTATCTTTTGGGTAAAATTATTCGGGAACATTGGCTAGGGGTTGTGATTTCGCTCGCGATTGCGATCATTGCTTATTTTTTGGGAAAAACCTTCCCGGTCATTGGCGGCCCGGTACTGGGCATTAGTCTGGGCATCCTGGTGACTTCACTCTGGAAAATGCCCCTTTCTTCAAACGTGGGCATTAAATTTACATCCAAATACATTCTGCAACTGGCGGTGGTACTGCTGGGGTTTGATATGAATATGGCCAGCGTGTTGCGGGTTGGACAGCAATCTGTGTTGGTAATTATCCTGACCCTGACAGCAGCCTTCCTGACAGCATTCCTGGTGGGCCGGCTGCTGCAGATCAACAAGAAACTGAACATTTTAATCGGAGTGGGCACGGGTATCTGCGGCGGATCAGCCATTGCGGCTGCTTCCTCGGCTATCAACGCCGAAGATCAGGACATTTCTTATTCCATTTCAACCATCTTTTTATTCAACGTGCTGGCAGTTTTTTTATTCCCTCTGATCGGGCACTTATTGAAGTTGAGCGATACCGGCTTTGGAATGTGGGCCGGCACCGCCATCAATGATACATCCTCGGTGGTGGCGGCTGGATTTTCTTTCAGCAATGCCGCCGGCAATTTCGCCACTGTGGTCAAACTGACGCGCAGCCTGATGATCGTACCGGTCACCCTTGCGTTGGCTTACCTGACATCGCGTGATCACCTGGAACAGCAAAATTTTAATCTGGCGAAGGTTTTTCCCTGGTTCGTAC
>Ga0118677_10015580_pt1 | contig 10543 bp, 6 predicted proteins | sample AliMusrvi5mmetaG_FD_86154 | JGI IMG/M metagenome (GOLD analysis project Ga0118677, IMG submission 86154)
CAGCCACGCCAGGATTCACAGACCCGCGGTCGGGTTTGAAAACGAACTTGTCTGCGCTCGAGCTAACAGAATTCGGGAATTTTCAGGTGAAAGTCGTTTCCCGACAGCCACTTCAGCCGGCATGTGTGGGTGGCGCAATCAAAGTATATACAATCTCAATCAGTCCGCGCGGGCTGAAACCCATGCTCCGCCAAGATGACGCTACTCATGAGCCTGACCGCGCTTCAAACAAGCCGGCTGAAGCCGGCGCTCCAGTAAGAAACACGCCGGCTGAAGCCGGCGCTCCAGTAAGAAACCAAGACTGCCGATTCGCCTTGCGTTCACCAAAGGTCCGCACAGGGGACTGTGCGGACCAGCCTATTCGGCTAGATATGCCATGGGGCACGCATCTTCTTGGTGAGCATCGCGGTGGCTTCGGGGTCGCCGAGGATTTGCTGTTTGACGGCGTCCCATTTCAATTTGCGGCCGACGACGGAGGCGATGTAGCCGAGATGGCCGGGCGTCTGCGAGCGGTGGGCGATTTCGACCGGGGTGAGCGTGCGCTTGCGCGACTTGACCGAATCAAGGAATTCCTTGTGGTGGCCGGGGCTGTTGTAGAGTTGCACCTTGAGGCTGCCGGCCTTGTCGAGTTTTTGGATTTCCCGGATCCAATCCTTGTTGGATGCGTCGAGAGCGCCGCGATCCACCCGGACCCAACCGTCGGGGCCGATCCATTTGGCGCCGCCCTGAATCTCGTCATAGCCGCCGGCGATGACCAGCTCGATGTTGTTAGGATATTTGCATTCGATGCGGTATTTGGTGGCGGTGTTCCAAACATCGGTCTTGGCGGGGAACTCGGCGGTGGCCGAGACTTCGAGCGGGCCGACCGCGTCGTCCGGGCCGGCGCCGAACTTCGGGTTGGCCAGGCCCCAGTGCGCGATGTCGTTGTGATGGCCGATCCAGTCCATGAGCTGGCCGCCGCCGGTATTGTAATTCCAGCGCCAGTTCTTGTGGAAGCGGCAGGGATTGAAGGGCATCATTTGCGACGGGCCGATCCAACGTTCGTAGTCCACGCCGGCCGGCACCGGTCCGTTGGGCTTGTCCTTGCCGGTGCCTTCGAAATCGCCGTGGCCGGCGGGCAGGCCGACTTCGACGCGGGTGATCTTGCCGAGGTAGCCGTTTTGAACCAACTCGACGGCCCAACGGAACGACGCCTGGGCACGCTGCCACGAGCCGGTCTGCCAGATGCGCTTGTTTTTTTGCACGGCATTGACCATGGCGATGCCTTCGCCGAGGGTATGTGAGAGGGGTTTCTCACAGAAAATGTCCTTGCCCGCGTTGGCGGCGGCAATGGCCGGGATCGAGTGCCAGTGGTCCGGGGTGCAAATGCACACCGCGTCGATGTCCTTGCGAGCCAGCAGATCTTCGAACTTCTTGTAGCCCTTGCAATCCTTGTTGCTGTATTTCCCGTTGACCTTGTTGATGGCGTCGTTGAGGTGGCTTTCGTCCACGTCGCAAACGGCCACCACCCGGCACTCGTCCTGACCGAGGAAGGATTGCAGGTTTTCCCCGCCCTGCATGCCGATGCCGATGCAGCCGATGGTGATTTTTTTCGATGGGGCGTGCGCGCCGAACAAGCGTCCCGGCAGGATGAGTGGGGCGGCCGTCGAGGCGGCCAGGAGTTTGAGAACGTTGCGGCGGTTGGTGTTTGGCAGGCTATTCATGATGTTGGATTCGGGTTGAATTGGAGATGGGCCTCGGGCCTCGGGTAGTTAACGGTGACGGGCACGGGTTTCTTACAGGAACTTTCCCGGATCAACCTCAATCCCCGGCACCCGCTCACTTGTTAGCGCGGATATTCATCAGGTCGTAGTCCTGCACCACGTAGGGTTTCATTTCGAGGCGTTGTTTGCCGGCGCGTTTGGCCTCGGTTTCGCCGCCGGCTTCGAGGAAGTCGTTGAAACCGATCACCTCGGCGCGAATGAAGCCCTTTTGCAGGTCGGTGTGAATGCTGCCAGCGGCTTCCGCGGCGCTCAGGCCTTGGCGGATCGGCCAGGCGCGGTTTTCCGGGCCGCCGACCGTCACGAAGCTGATGTAGCCGCTGCCCTTGAAAGCCTTCACCATCAGGGCCTCGGGGTCCCCGAGTTCGTCCGCCTCGGCGGGCACCACCGGTTTGCTCGTCACAAAGCCGTGGCCGGTGAGAGCCTCCCATTCCGCCTCGCTCAAGCCGGCCGACGCCACCGTTTGCTCGCCCTCCACGTGGGTCTGCAATTTCAACAAGACCGCCCGCTCCTCCTCGGCCGGCTCGCGGCTCAGGCGCGTCTCGATGAACTCCAAATCCTTCAACAGCAGGTCGAGCAGCCGGTCGCGGCTCACCAGGATGACATCGGCCTCGACCACGTCCTGCTCGCCGACCACGTCCACCTGGGCATAGACCTTCTTCTTTGCCTCGACCAACTCATGGACCTTGTCCAGACGCGGGTCCTTGACGTTATGCCTGCCTTCGGGAATGTTAGGGATGCCAATCACGCAAATCTTCATGCGCACGGTCTAGGAACGAATGCCACCAAGGTCAAGACCTGGTTCGACAATTCGCCGAAATTCTGCCGGTCAATCCGCCGGGTTACGCAATATTCCGCCTGGGTCTGAGGCGAATCCTGGCCAGCAAGTCCAAACCACGCGCGATCGGGGCGTTCCGCCGGCTACTTCCCAACGATTTCAAATCCCCGTGGTGTGTTAGCTAACAAACCCACCCACACAATCAAGGTGAAAGTCCCGTCGTTGGCGATGTCAACCCCCTGCCTGAAATCCGGCCCCGCCGGTTGGGAAACAGCATTGATCTTGAGGGCGGCCTTGGCCGTCCGGCTTGGCCAATTCCGGATTTCGAAGCACAAGTTGTGGATGGGGTTGGCCTCGGTTGCGGCAATTTCAAACCTCAATGGCGAGCCGCGCCAATCGAACACATAGGCCCGGTGGGCCGGATCGTATCCCTGGCTGGCCGCGCCGGACAGCCGGATCACAGCCGGGGCGTTCAGCCATGACCTTGCCAGGTTTGCCAGCGAGGCTGAAGACTGGTCCGTCATTCCTTCCATCAGAAGTCGTTCCTGGAAACTGATCTTTCCCTGCTGTTGGGAACTGAGCGGCCAGGACAAATGCGAAATGGAACTGTGGGCCGCTCGATCGGCGAAACTCGCATTGCGGCCGGATGAATTGACCTGCGCCGTCGGCCAATGGTTCCACGAGGGAAACACCGAATACCACGTGCGTTCGCCGCTGTAAACGTCGCCGCCATCAAAATCCTGAATGGCAAACGGATGATACTTCCCGGTGAAGTGGATCTTTTGGACCACCTGCCCCTTGTAGCGGGGATTGGGCGGGTTGGGGTTCCAATCATAATCGGTGGCCTGGCCGGCCCGATCGATCAGGGTCATCACGGGCGACCTGCCGACCACGCTTTCGGGGTGCTGCCCCTCGCCCAGAACCACAATCTGCTCATTCCATTCGTGCCAGGTCTCCGGCTTTGAGGAATAGCAGCGCATGATCTTGCAGGCCACCCCGTCAGGATAGATATAGTAATGCCAGTCGGCAATGTCTCCCCAACCGTTGGCATCATAGTTGGCCCAATGGTGGTCGGGATTTTCCAAGCGGTAGCGCCAGTGGACCACTGCCCTGGCACCGTTGTTTTCAATGATCCTGACATGCGAGTCCCAGCAGGCCTTGTCGGACATCGGTTCACAATCTCCCGGCGCGGAGGCGGTGCCACCGGTCTCGTTGAATTCGTGGGTAAACCATTGGTTCGATTCGTTCACCAGCATCGGGATGTAGCTCACACCCGTCCAGAAAACGAACTTGGTGGGCAACCGGTCGAAACCCACCACCACGTCGGCATGTTCGCCAAATCGCCACAGGTCGTCCCAACTCTCGTAATATCGCAGGCGAGTGTAAATCGCGTTGAACTTACCGTCGGTTGTAGGCACCGGCAGCGCTCGGCGTTGCATGTCGGGCGCGGCGACGATCCCCGGCCCCGGATTGAAATTGGCAAACGCGGTGGCAACCTCGCCGGCGTCCAGAGCGCGCTTGTACACCTTCACTTCATCAAGGAGGCCGTCGATGCCGAAGTCACTGGGGAGCGTGTCATGGGTCCCTTCCGTCGGCACTCTCAGGATGCCCGCCTTGCCCACGCGAACCTCGGCGCCGGCCGTTTGAACTCCTCCCTTGCCGATTGCCTTGTTGGCCACTTCCCTGCCATTGACATATAACCGCATCATTCCGTCGATCTTGTCATAGGTGCCGGACGCGTGATACCAATTGAACAACTCCAGGTGGTTGGCATCGGCATATGGAGGTTTGTTAGGGATGCCGAGTTGCTGCCATGCGCCGTCAACCTTCACCTTGAAGCCGGGGTAGCCATGGCTATCCACCCCGAGGAAATAGCCGTCGTCGTCGCCTTGTTGGATGATGGGCGCCCAGTTCCACGGATAGGCGCCAAGGGCGAACCATCCTTCAAGGGTCAGACTGCCACCGCCCAGTGCCGGTGCCTTGGCTGCCGGCAGCGCAACCACGGTATGATAGCCATCGAACTGAAGGGCGGTGCCCGAAACACCCCTCTTCCAACGGGTCTTCGGCCCGGCAACGGGCAATGCGGATTTTGTGGTATCCTCGTCGGTGGCGTCGCCCAGCCCCTCATCAAACTTGAACCACAAGGATGGGGCGGCAACCGCCGGTCCTCTAACCGGACTGCCCTCAACCCTGGTTTGCGGCAGGGAATGGCGCAGTGCGTTGCGGCTGATTTCGACCACGCCGTCCGCGTTCAATTGCAGCACCTGGGTTATCTGATTGGATGGATCATTCCAATCATCCGTCTTGTCCGATCCCTGTTTGATCACCCGTTTCACCCGGGCGTCCGGAGTGATGGCGAACGTCTCGTCGACAAAGTGATTCGAACTAACATTGCCGTGCGGGTTGCCCGCCGTGAAGCTTGCCAGATACCTCCAGCGCACCACCACCCCGGAGGGCGTGTTTTCCAGCACCTCGACATGGGAATAGGCATTTACCCGATCCGGCATCGGTTTGACTCCGTCGCCACTGCGAGGGATGATCTCCGCGAGATCCCACTGGCCCTTGTCGGTTTTCCAGTACGGCAGGTAGCTCGTGCCTCGCCAAAACACCAGTTTCCCGCCTGCCACGGCGAGTTGCACCACGACGTCGGCATCCTTGCCGGTGCGGGAGTATGCCTCCCATGCCTGGCCCGCATTCAATTGGGTGTAGTAGGCCCCAAATTCAAGCTGTCCGCCAATCAGATCGGTCGCCATCAAGACGGACAGACCCATGAGCGCGCATTTCGTTTTCATCTATCAGTTTCCGGTGAGTGGGCGATTTCAAACACGTCATTTGACTGTGTTGGCTTTGGCCTTGCCGGAAATCGGCTTGGATCCCGGCTGTTCGTAGGCGAACTGGTCGTCGTCCTTGAGTTCCTTTTTCAAGCGATAGAGTTCGGCTTTCAACTTGGCGACCGTTTCGGCCTGGGCGGGGTCCTGATAGAGATTGTGCAGCTCGGCCGGATCGTTCACCAGATCATACATCTCCCACTGGTCTTTCTTCCAGAAATAGATCAGCTTGTGGGTCTCGGTGCGGACGCCGTAATGGGCGCGGGTGTTGTGGTCGCCGGGATCGTGATAGTAGCGATAATACCAACTCGTGCGCCAGTCGGCGGGCCGCTCGCCTTTCATCAGCGGCACAAGACTGTGGCCTTGCATGTCGGCGGGCACGGGCAAGCCGGCCACCTCCATGAAGGTCGGCGCGAAATCGACGTTGATGCCCATGGCCGCCTGGATCGTGCCGGGCGTGATCACGCCGGGCCAACGCACGAGAAACGGCATTTTGATGGATTCCTCGTACATGAAGCGTTTGTCGAAGAGGCCGTGGTCGCCGAGGAAAAACCCCTGATCGCTGGTGTAGATGACAATCGTGTTGTCGGCGAGGCCCGCCTTGGCGAGGTAGTCGAGGAGACGACCGACATTGTCGTCCACCGACTGGACGCAGGCAAGGTAGTCCTGCATGTAGCGCTGGTATTTCCATTTTCTCAAGGCATCGCGGCTCAGATCCGCGGGCGGCGGGCCTTTGGTGTCGTTCGGGTTGAGGTTTTCCAAGACTTTCTGCGTGCACTCGCGGATGGCATCGGTGCGGCTTTCGTATGCATCGCGCAAGGTCGCCGGTTCGGGGATCTGTTTGTTGGCGAACATCGCCTTGTGTTTTTCGTCTGGCTGCCAGTTGCGGTGCGGCGCCTTGTGGTGGCACATCAGGAAGAATGGCTTGTCCGGCGGACGGTTCTTGAGGAACTCGAGCGACAGGTCGGTGATGATGTCCGTGACGTAGCCGTTGATGACGCGGCGCCCGCCGGCCTCAAGAAAGGCGGGATTGAAATAGTCGCCCTGACCGGGAAGAATCGTCCACTTGTCAAACCCGGTCGGATCGCTTTCCAAGTGCCACTTGCCGATCATGCCGGTGTGGTAGCCGGCGGCTTGCAGGTACTTCGCCACGGTGGGCTGGGATCCGTCGAAGCGATTGAAAACCGGCACCCCGTTGATATGGCTGTACTTGCCTGTTAGGATGCAGGCCCGACTCGGCGTGCAAATCGAATTGACGGCAAACACCCGGTCAAAGCGCATCCCTTCCCTGGCCAGCCGGTCGAGGTTGGGTGTCTGGTTGACCCGGCTGCCATACGCGCTGAGGGCGTGCGCGGCATGGTCGTCGGCCATGATGAAGAGAATGTTAGGCCGTTTGGCGTCGGCGGCCTGGAGCGCGGACGGCGAGGCCAGCGACAGCGCGGCGAGGACGAGGAACGAGGAACGAGTGCGTGTTCATGCGTTGGTTTCCCGGGTTGTGTCGCTGATTGGTCAAAGCCGGGTTCGGCGCACCCAATCCGCCCGTGATTCTACCGCCTGGTGCTCACAAGTCCACCGAAATGCGTGCGCGAGCACCGCTCCGCCCCGGGCGGCGTGCAATCGACCTCACCCGCCACCAACGATGGAAAAAGGTATCGACCTTTGGGCGGCTTGTTGCAGAATCCGGGCATGCCCGATCGCGAGGATCTGAACTTGTCATTGCTGGGAAAGCCTGAGACGCGCCTGCCGGCCAGCCCGGATGAGGCACGCTTGGAAACATTTCCGAATCAACGGGCGGGGCGGCGATATTGGATCACGCTCAATTGCCCGGAGTTTTCCTCGCTGTGTCCGGTGACCGGACAGCCGGACAGTGCCCGGCTGCTGATTCGCTATGTGCCGGGCGAGCGTTGTGTGGAAACCAAGAGTCTCAAGTTTTACCTGGCCTCGTTTCGCAATCAACCGGCGTTCAACGAGGAGATCGTGAACCGGATTCTGGATGATTTGGTGTTGGCCCTGCAGCCGGTGGAAATGGTGGTGCGCGGGGATTTCGCGCCGCGCGGAGGGATTCAACTGACCACGGAGGCGACGTTTCCGGATGCTCCGGGCGGGACAACCTGCTGATCAAGAACCGCCTTTGAACAACGTCATGTCGTATCGCATCTGCAAATCCATTGAGATTGAAAACGGCCACATGCTAAGCAAGCATCCGGACAAGTGCCGATTTCCGCACGGGCATACCCGCAAGGTGGAGTTGGTGCTGGAGGCGGATGAACTCGACGCGAATCAGATGGTGTGTGATTTCAAGATCATCCGGGATGCCGTTGGCGATTGGTTGGATGAGTTTGACCATGCGCTGTGCATGAACACGGCGGACCCTGCCTATCAGGATTTCAAGGCGCGTTATGGCGCGCGGGTCATCGGGTTTGAAAACCAGGATCCGACGACGGAACTGATGGCCAGGACGATTTTCGATCACGCGCGACAGGCGCTGGCCGCTTACGCGGCACGCCGCGATGTCGCTTTCCGTCTGGCATCCGGCGTGAGGCTCGTTCGCGTCCGCGTGTGGGAGACCACGTCGTCGTGGGCGGAGTATGAGGCAGGACGGGTGGATGGTGGATAGGTGCCGTGCTCAGTCGTTTCCTGAGCATCGAAGGGTTGCTGCGCCAGTCCGGCATGCTGCATCGCGATGCCATCTGCCCGCACTGATCTCTCAGGGCAACCCTGGCCGAATAGACCGGCACCGCCCAAGCCCGGATCCGCAACATGCTTCGCAATACCGAAGCATCTAAAATATCCATATATGGTGGAAATAAGCAACCACGACCACCATATTTAGGAGTTTTCCCCTTACGGGCTTGCACAACGCGAAACTCTGGCCTAGTTTTTGGCGTCCCCATTCCCTCTCGGGTTTCACCTCCAACCCCTCATGCCACCATGTACCTAAAGACTCTGGAAATCCACGGCTTCAAGTCGTTTGCCGACAAGACCGTTTTTGAATTCGCCCAGGGCGTCACCGGCATTGTTGGACCGAACGGCTGCGGTAAATCCAACATCGTCGATGCCATTCGCTGGGTACTGGGGGAAACCTCCGCCAAAGCCCTCCGCGGTGGCGAAATGGCCGACGTGATTTTCAATGGCACCGAGCGCCGCAAGCCGCTGGGCATGGCGGAAGTCACCCTCACCATGGCCGATTGTGAAGGTCCCTTGAAAGTGGACTTCAACGAGGTGGCCATCGGCCGCCGTGTGTTCCGCGATGGCCGCTCGGAATACCGCATCAATGGCACCCCCTGCCGCCTCAAGGACATCAACGACCTGTTCATGGACACCGGCATCGGCCGCACCGCTTACTCGATCATGGCTCAAGGCCAAATCGACCAAATCCTTTCCTCCAAGCCCGAAGAGCGACGGGCCGTGTTCGAGGAAGCCGCTGGCATCACCAAATTCAAACGCGAGAAAAAGGAAGCCCTCCGCAAACTCGAATACACCGAGGCCAACCTGCTGCGTGTCTCCGATGTGCTCGCCGAGCAGGAGCGGCGCATGAATTCCCTCAGGCGCCAAGTCGCCAAAGCCCGCCGCTATCAGGCGCTCGCCGCCGATGTCCGCGTACTCGACACCCATTTGGGCCACAAACGCTTCATCGAACTCAGCGCCGAGCGTGCCGAACTCACCGTCTCGATCCGCAGTCTGGAAGTCCGCGACACCGAGTTGGAAAACCAACTGCCCGCAAAGGAGGAAGCCGTGGCCCAGGCCCGCGCCGCCGCCCGCGCCCTCGAAGGCGAACTCGCCGAACTCCGCCAGCACCTCAACGAACACCGCAACGCCCTCAATTCCGCCGCCGGCCGCGTCGCCTTCAACGATGAACGCAAAGCCGAACTCGAAAGCCGCATCCGCCAAAACCACGAGGAAATTTCCGCCACCCGCGAAAAACTCGCCCAACAGGAGTGTGCGGTCAACGCCGCCACCGAGGCACTCGAGCAACTCAATCGCCGCATCGCCGAGCAGGAACACCTGCTCGCCGAGCAGGAAACCCGCACTCGCAGCACCCGCGAGGAACACGCCGCCCTGGAAAGCTCCCTCCGCGAAAACCGCGGCGAAGCGACCCGCTGCCAAACTCTCATTGCCGCCATGCAGGCAAAAATCGAAAGTGCCCTCGCCCAACTGGAAGGCACCCGCGAACGCGCCCGCCAACTCGCCGACGAAGAACAACGCCTCAACCTCGAACTCGAGGAATTCCGCGCCGAGCATGCCCGCATCGCCGCGGAAGTTGATGCCACCGGCGCCCAACTGGCTACCCTTGAAGAGGTCTTCCACAGCGCCGAGCGTGCCTATCAACACACCCGTGGCGACCTCGATGCCGCTCGCAGCGCCGCCATCGACACCCATAAGATCCTCGCCCAACGCGCCGCCCGCCTCGACGCCGTCCTACAACTCGTCGAAAGCGGCGAAGGCTTTGAAAAGGGCACTCAAAACGTCCTCGCCGGCCTCGACCAACCCGCGCATTTCAAGCCCGGCATTCACGGCGTCCTCGCCTCCTTCATCGAAGCGGACAACTCCTGCGCCCGTGCCATCGAAGCCGCCCTCGGCGCCAACCTCCAAGCCGTGCTGGTCCGCGACCAACAGATCGCCGAGTCTCTCATCCAACGCCTCACCGAGAAAAAACTCGGCCTCGCCGCCGTCCTGCCACAGTCGTTCGTCGGCCACTCCCAACCGACCCAGGTCGAAACCCTACCCGACGGTGCCATCGCCTGGGCCCTCGACCGCGTCAAATCCGACGAACGCGTCGCCGCAGTCATTGCCCGCCTGCTCGACAACGTCCTCATCGTCCCCAATCTCGCCACCGCCCTGCAACTGCGCCCTTCCCACCCCGGCACCACCTTCGCGACACTCGCTGGCGAGTTGTTAGGCGGCGAGGGCATGCTCCGCGGCGGAGTGGCGGCCGAGGGCAGCACCTCGGTGCTGGAGCGCGGCAACGAAGTGCGTGCCCTCCACATCGAAGTTGCCGATCTAACTGACGCCGACGAAACCGCCCGCACCCGGGTCGTCCGCTTGGAAGCCCATCTCGAAGAACTCCGCGAGGAAGTCGAACTTTCCCGCGAACGCCTCCAACGCCAAAAAGTCGACCTCTCAACCCTCCAAGGCCAGCTCAGCTTGGCAACCCGCGAAGTGGAAGGATTCGAAAC
>Ga0118677_10015581_pt1 | contig 10543 bp, 5 predicted proteins | sample AliMusrvi5mmetaG_FD_86154 | JGI IMG/M metagenome (GOLD analysis project Ga0118677, IMG submission 86154)
GGCCATGTCCATGCCCGGAGACGCCGGCAGCCAATCCCATTCGCGCGGCTCGACGCCGTGCTGCGACCAGTTCTCACGCGCGCTGGGTGGCAGACGCTGGCGGTCGTCAAAAGAGACCGGTCGCACGCCCACGCGACCGACACTGACCTCGCGCAGCACACGCACCGGCAATCTAGACGCCTCTGCCAACATGGCCTCGTCCGCATCTTCGCCCGGCTTGGCGACGGCGCGACGATTCCAAGCCCACCCCCCCCAGAAGGCAGCCAACAGCGCGATCACCAACAACAGGGACGTGTTGAGAAGGCGAAGAAGGCGTGTGCGTGGGATGAACATCGGCAGGCTGCTCCAGATCACGGCCATATTGAGGAGCAGAAAGTACGCCAAGAGAGAGGTGCTGCGCAGATGCGCCTCAGACAAAGAGTCTATTCACGCCCCTGATGCAGCCCGCCCAGCGCTTGCCGTAACAAACTGTCCTCGCAGACGCGACAGAATGTCGCGCTTGCGCTTGACGAAACTGCTCATTCACGATGAAATGAGCATTGGGCACATGCCCTGCTCTTGATTTTGCCATGCAACCGGAAGAACAGCCTCGCTGGCATCACTCCCGCCTGCCACTAATGGTCTGGGCGACGGTGGTGCTGGTGGTGACAGCCACGGCGGCAGGGATGGGACTCTGGTACCTGAAGCACATGCACGACCACGTCGCGCGCGTGATTGCCACGCGGGCAGTGCTTGATCAGGGCGAGCAGGTTGCCGACTATCTGGTCGGCATCAGTTCGCCCTGCGCCACCAACCTATCGCCCGATCAGTGGCGGCTGTTCAACCGCATGGTGGACGGCCTGCATGCCGCGCAACGCGATCTGCAGTTTGTCTCCGTTTCGCGCGATGGCGTCACCGTGATTCATCATCAGGCCAGCCCGTTTCCGGTGGCCACACCATCTGCCGTCAGCTCCAACACCGTGCTTGAGACGCAACCGGTGCGGGCATCGGTCTCCAAGCAACTGATTGAACTGGGCGGCGCATCGTTGCCGGTGATCAGGCGCTGGTCGGCGGGGCGCTGGGCGTCTGCCAGGAAATCATCCCACTTGGGATTGCCGGCTTGGCCGTTGTTCCAGGCATAGGACGACCTGGCGGCGATGCCATACAGGCGCACGGATTTTCCGGCGGCCAGGGCGGCGTCCCACAAATAGCCGCCGGCGGAATAGCTCAGGGCATCCGGCACATTCAAGGCCGGGTAGGTGCGCAGTCCGTTGCCGGCGGCGAGAGTGCGTTCGACATAATCATTGGCGATGCCCGCCATCGCCCAGTGGTGGCCGTCCATGGAGATGACCCCCGAACAGTAGGCATGGTCTAACAAAACGAACTGTTCGGCCAGGGCGTGTTGGTTGGGGGTGACCTTGCGGCCGAAGATGGTTAGGTCGGCCCGCCCAAGTCCTTGCGGCAAATCGCCGAGGACCTGGTCGTAACAGCGGTTTTCCTTCATCACGTAGATGACATGATGGATTGTCGAAGGCTCGCCGGAGCGCTCCGGCACCGGGACGGGACGGGTGTCAGGTCGCGGCGGCAAGAGCGCCGCTTGCAGGCGGTCGCGGTGGTTGGCGGCCCACACTTCGGCGGTGTGCTGGAGCAACTCGGATTTCGACGGCAAGCGGTCGAGCACGGTGAGCGTGCCAAAGGGATGGTGGCTGTTATAGGTTGCCGTGCCCGGTGGCTCGCGGTGGAAGCCCGCGCCATACCCCTTGCGGTTGGCGACAACAAGGCGGCCCTGGGCGTCGAACGCGATGGATCCAGGGAACCAACCGGCGGGAATCAGGCCATCCAAGCGGCTCGTTTCACCGTCCTTGGCAGCCAAGGCCACGACGGCGATGGCATTCTGGGTGCCGTTGGCGACGCACAGCGTTGTTCCGTCCGGGCTGAATGCGAGGGCGTTCGGCTGGGCACCCCACGGGTCGCCGGGACCGCCGATTTTGGCGGAGATTTTCTCGAGGAGTTGCGCCGTGGACGTGTCTAACAAAATCATCGTGTCGCTGGCCGGGCAGGCCACGGCCAGCCGCCTGCCATCGGGACTCACGGCCAGCGCGACCGGCGAGAGGCCCGTCTCGAGCGAGGTGCTGGCATCCTCCTTGGTCAAATCAATCACGGTGAGAGTGCCGCGCAAGGGGCGGTCGGTGGCGGGATCCACGGCGGCCACGGCGCCGCGGCCGATGGTTTGGGTGGCCTCGCCAGCTTTTGGCGTGTCGCCAGCCCAGTTGGCGACGAAGGCCTTGTCCTTGGCCAGCGCCACGGCCACCGGGGCGATCCCCGTTTGCCAATGGCGCAAAAGTTTGCCGGAGGGAAGATCCACCTCCTGAAGTTGGTTAGACACGTTGAGGCAGGCATACAGGCGGGTGCCATCGCCGGAGAGGGCCAAACCTGCGGCCGACTCGCCCTGCGGGTGTTTCGGCAGGGCGATGCTATAACTCGGCGTCGTGGTGCCGTCCGCGGCCACGGCAAACACCTTGATGTCGCCGCCTTTGGTGGCCATGTACACCGCTTTGCCATCGGCACTGGCGACCAAGCCGGCGAAGCCCTGGCGGGTATTGGTATCGTAGGACAATTGCAGGTCCTTGTCGTTCTGTGGTGCGACGGGTTCATTGATGCCGGCGCTGGGCAGCGGCACCTGTTGTTTGATCGTGGCCGTGACGAGGTCCACCACGAGCAACCGGCTTTGGCTGCCGGCGACAAATCCCAGCGGCAGCCGCGGGTGGACCGCCACGGATTGGGGATACCAATTGTCCAATTCCACCTGCTGGCCTGCCGGTTGTAGGAACTGGTGGGTGGGCAGTTCGATCAAACCGTCCGGCCGCACGCCCACCGGTGCGTCGTTCTGCGGGGATGGGACGGCTTGCGCCCGCGCGCAGGCGAGCACGAGAACGACTAAGGGCGGGAAGGTGATTGGCAGGGTATGGAGGAGGAATTTTTTCATGGGACTTGCCTGCGCTCAGGATGGGTGACAATACGCCGGTCTGCAAGCGTCCCGCGCCCCATCAATTCGGCGGCTGCCGGAGTGGCTCGTCGGGTCCGAGGCCAATCGGGGTGAAATCCACCCAAGGATAATGGGCGGCTTGGGCGCGGACGCGATTCTTCTGGGCCTCGCTCAGTCCGGAAACACCCCGCCCGATAATCCCCTGATTGAAGCGGGTGGGTTTGGCGGCCGCCTCCACCAAGGCCACCTCGATTTGCCGGCGGTCCGTGTCCAGCCCGACGTGGTCGCACAACCTGGCCAGCACTGCAACCGGCGCGGCGGTCAATTCCTCGTAACGCAGCCAAAACAGACGGGCTCCCATGGTGGATTCCGCCTCGGACCAGGAAACGAAAAAATTGACGTACCAGGGAATCATCAAGTCGATGATGAAGTCGAGTTGCTTATCCTGGGACTGCCGCAAGAAGCGTGCATCGACATACGCCATCGGGCCCTCGAACTCGCCGCACGCCAGGTGATCGCGCAGCGACATGATGACGTCGAAAATATTGCGAATCTGGACAATGGGGGTGACGTGGAAGATGTCCAGCGCGTCGAGGGTGACTTTAGAAGCGCGAATGTGTTGTTGGACAAAGAGCGCATCGCGCCGCAGCGAGGGTATCAGGCGGGGCCAGGAAATCTCCTGCTCATTGCGTCCGTACGCGAAGGCCAGGCTATAGGACCGGAAGCCGGTCAGACTTTCCAGCAACCGGCTGGAATAGGTGGAGCCGGACTTGGGCATGCACGCGATCAACAGGCGGGTGCGATCCGGATCCACGAGGTAGCGGAAATTGCGCGCCACCTTGCGTTGGTTGTGCAGCCCTGTCAGGCGCACGAGGGGTTCATAAAGGGTGGCGAGGAACGCGGATGACATGGCTGGAAATTCGGACGGGCGAGTTCGGGAGCCAACTCCCTCACACCCCGCAATGCTGACGCGATGGGCATAGGAGGCGGTGAACTCGTCGTCGAAGCCCTCTGCCGCACCATGCCAACCCACGACTCGCGAGGATACACCGCAAAGCCGGAAGGGTTGCGGAGAATCGTGCGGTGGGCACCAGAAATTCGGATTTGTCACATTCCCTCATGCCGGGAGCGCCCCGATGGCCTGCCTGAGATGGCAGCAACGGCAAAGAAAATGAGCTTGCGACTGAGGCCACCGGATAGACGGGCGGGAAGATGCTTTTTTGTTGCGTTGGGCCGTGGCCAAATGCCAATCTCGCCCGCGAGTCTGTCGCGCCACCCCAACTCCGATACCATGAACCTCATCCCGATGCTCCGCACGTTGGTCAGTGCTTGTTTGTGGTTGGCGGTTGCCGCCTCCACCGCCGGTGCGAAGCCGTTGAAGGTATTCATCATGGCCGGCCAGGAGAACATGGACGGTCAGGCCGAGAAGCGCACCATTGATTTCATTGGCGAGGACAAGGACCCGGCGCGGGCGGCGTTGCTCGGGGTCTTCAAGCCCGACGGCACGAATCTGGTGACGCGCAGCGACGTGTGGGTCGCCAACCCCGGGGTTTACGCCATTCTCCAACCCGGGTTCGGCGGGCGCAGCAACCCGAACGCGCTGGGCACCAAGATCGGTCCGGAGTATGGCTTCGGCTATTTCATCGGCGCGGCATACGACGAGCAGGTGCTGCTCATCAAATACGGACCTGACGGGCAGAGCCTCTATCAGAATTTCCGCCCCCCCAGCGCGGGCGTGCCGGCAGGCATGAGCGCGGACCAAGTGGGAGACCAGTACCGCAATTTGATAGGCATGGTCCACGACACCCTGGACAACCTCGAGACCTACTTCCCGGACTATGATGCGTCGGCGGGTTATGAGATCGCCGGGTTCGTTTGGTTCCAAGGCTACAGTGACCAGTTCGATGACGCCGGCGCCCAGGAATATGGCGCCAATCTGGTCTGTCTCATCAAGGACTTGCGTGCGGAGTTCAAGGCACCCGACATGAAGGCGGTCGTCGGCGTCATGGGCCTCAACGGCGTGAGCAACGAGATCGGCAATCAGAAGGTGGTGCGCGACGGCCATCGCTTCATCAACACGCTGGCGGAATTCAGCGGCAACGCCAAGGCGATTGAGAGCGCCCCGCTGCTGGACCCGGATGTCGTCGCCATCAAGACCGCCGGCTGGCTCAACATGGACCGCAATCTATCGACGAATCCGATCACCATCGCGGAGCAGAGCATGCTCGACCGCGCCACTTCCGCCGATGGCAATCACTATTATGGCGAGGGCCGCTTTTACATCTTGCTTGGCAAGGCGTTTGCCGAGACCATGCTGGACCTGATCCACGGTCTGGGTGCGAACCCGCAAACGCTGATGCTGGTGCAAAACCAGGCCAAGGGCATGACGCTCACCGGCAGTGATGTGAAGGGCGATGCACTGAGTTATGCAATCGTAACGGCGCCGACCCATGGGACGCTCGCGGGAACACCGCCGAATGTGACCTATACGCCTGCCGCCAACTACGTCGGTGCGGATGGCTTTTCGTTCACCGTCAGTGATGGCCAGGTGTCTTCCGCGGCGGCCACCGTGAGTCTCACCGTGCAGGCGGCCGACGGCTATTGGACGAACCCGGCTGGCGGCCAGTGGTCGGTGGCCGGCAACTGGGCGACCCCGCCGGCATCAGGCAGCACCTCCGCCTTGACCTTTGGCGAGTCTGGGACCTACACCAGTGTCAACGACCGCAGTGAAATTCCCTTCATCTTGAACCGCATCAACTTTGACAACCCGTCACTGACGCTGCTCGGCGGCAATCTCCAGTTCGCCGGCACCGCACCAGCCCTCAGCCAGAACAGCTCTAACAAGGTAGCCGTCGGCAATAACCTCAATCTCGCCGTCACCACCGCAGTGGGCGGTTCCGGCATCGGCGCGATGCTGCTTTCCGGCGCTCTATCAGGCCCCGGCGGGCTGACCAAGGGCGGCCCCTCCACTCTAACGCTCACCGGCATGGGCAGCCTGATTTCCGGCGCGACACAGGTCAGCGGCGGCACGCTGGCTATCGACAGCGGCGGCACCCTGGCCGCGGGCGCCGCGACGACGGTCAGCTCGGGCTCGACGCTGGTCATTAGCGGAGGCGCGGTGCTGAGCGATCCGCAGACCTATCTGGGCAGCGCCGTGGGCTCTGACAACAACTCGCTCGTCGTCACGGGCGCCGGCTCGAAGCTGCTGCGCGGCAGCGGCGCGGGTTCGGGCACCCACCGGCTCTATCTGGGCATCTCGGGCTTCGGCAACCAGGGTGGCAATGGCAACAACCTGACCATTTCCAACGGCGGCTATGTGTATTCGGGCGGCGGCGGCAGTGACCGCTCCATCATCGGCGATTGCTCGCAAGACAACACGGTTACGGTCACCGGTGCAGGGTCGCAATGGTACATCACCAGCCACAACCTATATGTTGGCGCGGGTGGCACCGGCGGGACGATCGTCGATAACAACAACGGCCTGCTCATCACCGGTGGCGGCCTCGTGACCATGGGCAGCGCGCAGTTTGCCAACATCGGTGTCTCGGACGAGGTTTACAACAACTATGTCACCGTCACTGGTGCCGGCTCGACATGGGCCATGGCTTCCAGCCAGATAGGCATCGGTTGCGACAGCACGACCTTCGGGTTTGGTGGCAGCTCGACTGGCACCTCCAACTCGCTGACCGTCGCAAACGGCGGCGTGGTGTCCGATTTGAGCTGGCTGATGGTGGGCAACTCGTCGGATGCCGCCGACAAAAACAGTGCGCTGGTGCAAAGCGGCGGCCTGCTGGAAATCTCCTCCGGCATGGTGGTGGGCAGCGCCACCGCCACCGGCAACTCGCTCACCATCGATACCGGCGGCATCCTGCAGTTGAAGGCGGTTGCGCCCGCGGTCACCATCGCCAGTGGCAACTCAATCGCCATCAACGGCGCCACCCTTTCCTACAAAGGCCTCACTCACACCAACCTGCTCAATTCTAACACGGGAGGCGCCGGCACCGTTGGCGCGTTCGTCTGGGCGGGCAGCAATACCTTCCGCCTCAACGGGTCCAATGACACCGGCAGCGGCACCTATACCTTCGCCAATCACCTGGGCGCGAAAAACTATGCCGGGTTGGAGTTGTTCGGCACGGCCTCGTTGACCCGCGCCATCGTGCTCGATGGCTCTCACGGTGCCACTCTTTTGCTAGACGGGGCCACCGTCGCGCTCGGCGGCATCCGGCTGAGCGGTCCGGTTGTCGTCACCGCCAGCGGCGCGGCTTCGACCCTTGGCGGGGTGATCAACGGCAGCGGAGCGCTGACCAAGGCCGGCAGTGGCACGCTCACCCTCACCGGCGCGGTCAGCTACACCGGCTTCACCAGCGTCAGCGCCGGCACGCTCAAGCTGACCAACGCCAATCCTTACAATAGCGCCTCGGCCGTCACCCTTGGCGCCACCGGTGCCACCCTGGAGCTCGGCTTCAGCGGCACCGATGTGGTGGACAAGCTCTTCATCGGTACCACCCAGTTGCCAGCCGGAGTTTACAAGGCCATTGGCAACGCGAGTCCTGGCACCGCCATTGCCCAACTCGCCGGCACCGGCACGCTTACCGTCACCTCCAGTCCTTCCTACACCTCCTGGGCCACCACCTTCACCTATCCGTCACTCACCAACCTCGCCGCGGATGCCGACCCCGACCACGACGGCTTGAGCAACGCGCTCGAGTATGTCCTTGGCACCGACCCGCGCGTTCCGAACCAGGGCGGGCCGTCCGCATCCGTCGTCGGCTCCAACCTGATCTTCACCTTCAATCGCAACAACGCGGCGGAAACCCCCGACGCCGCGCTGTTCGTCCAGGTCAGCAGCGATCTAACCGATTGGACCGGCCATCCCGGCTACAGCGTCGGCGCGACGACCGCGACATCGTCGCCCGGCGTTAACGTCAACCCAAGTGGCCCCGGCAACACCGACATCATTACCGTCACCATTCCTAAAGCCACCGACGCGAGGAAATACGCCCGGCTTAAGGTGATGATCGCGCCGTGAGGGGAGTCAGTGATCAGTGATAGGTAATCAGTGATCAGAAATCAGAAATCAGTTGTCAGCAGGGAAGAAGTGCAATGAGACGTCGAAGCATCAGTTTGAAACTCACCGTCCGGGTGGCCGTGGCGTTGATTGCGCTTGGGCCGGCTTATGGGGCACAAGACGCGCAGGTGGACAAGACGATGCTGGCGGAGTCCCGGCGGATCGTCTCGCAGCATAAGGCCGTCTTCGAGAAAATCCCCGCCGGAGTGGCCCCCTATTCGACCGACGCGGTTCTGTTAGGCAATGGCGACATTGCCATGACCCTCAGCACCACGCCGCTGGAGAAGGGCTCAGCTCTCAAAAAACAGGAGCCTGGCAAAATCCGCTTCTGGTTCCACAAGAACGACATGTGGGATCATTCGAGCGCTCGCTCGGTGGGCTTGATCGACGCCTCTTTCAAGTTTGATCCGGCCAAGCCGGAACCCAAGTGCACGGTGGAAACCGACCTCTACACCGCGACCACGACCGGCACCCTGGCGCAGGCGGGCGGGGTGAGCGTCCGCTTCAAGATCTGGGTCAGCGCGGCGGATGACATGATCTTTATGGAATTCCTGGCGGAGAACGGCAGGATTCCATACACCTTCCAACCCCAGGTCATGAAATCCATGGACCGGCGCAACAACGAGATCGGCGAGACGGAACTGCGGGACATGAAGGGCGGCGATGGAATCTATCTGCGGCGCACCCTCCAGAAAGACTCGCCCGGCGGCGGGGCGAGCCTGTGCATGCGACGGTTCGGCACGGGCAAGCGCGACGAACTGGATCAGAACCGCCAGGTATTCGCGTTTGCCATCGATAGCATGGTCAAGAACCCGCACTATGCCGCGGCTGTCGAGAAGAAAATGTCGGGGTTCGACCTCGCCGGCATGGCCACCCAGTACGAGGCGCACAAGCAGTGGTGGGCGAGATTTTGGGCGGAGAGTTTGGTTGAGATTCCCGACAAGGTCATCGAACACCAATACTATCTGGCCAACTACATTTTCGCGAGTTGTTGTCGCGACAAGGATTTTCCGCCCGGCATTCTGGGTCCGTGGTTCTGTACCGACGGCCCGGGCTGGTCGGACGATTATCACCTGAACTATAACTATCAGGCGGCTTTCTACAGCCTTTATGGGTCCAATCATGTGGCCTTGGGAGAGGTGCAGGACCAGCCGTTGCTCGATTACATGCCCAATGCGCGCAAGCTGGCTCACAACGATTTGAAAATGCCGGGCATCTATTATCCCACCGGGATCGGCCCCAAGGGGGTGACGACTTGTGGCGGCTTCAACCAGAAGAGCAATGGCGCGTATGGCGCGGTCAACATGATCTTCCGCTGGAAGACAACCTATGATTTGGCCTACGCCAAAAAGGTCTATCCGTATTTCAAGGAACTGACTGAGTTCTGGGAGGGCTACATGACCTTTGAAAAGGACAAGGACCGGTATGTGATTGACAATGACTCGATCCACGAGAACAGCGGCAAGGATTTCAACTCGATCGTGTCCCTGGCGCTCGTCCGCGCCGTGTTCGGCACGGCGCTGGAAATGAGTGCCGCGCTGGGCGTGGACCGCAACAAGATCGAGAAATGGAACCATATCCTGGCCCATCTCAGCAAGTATGCCACCCGCGAGGTGGATGGGAAGACGATCTTTCGCTACACCGAGGTGGGCACCGAGTACTGGAATGGCAACACCCTCGGCATCCAGCATATCTATCCGGCATTGGGCATCGGCCTGGAGAGCAGTCAGGAGCTGATCAACCTGTCATTCAATACGCTCGACTTCATGCAGCGCTGGTTCGACAACAATGGCGACACCAGCTTCTTCCCGGCCGCCGCCTATCTCGGCTACCATCCCGGTGTGATTTACGCGAAGCTGCACGAATACGTCGCCACCCAGTACCGCCCGAACGGCTTTCGCAACAACAAGCATGGGATGGAGAAGGTGGCGACCATTCCCAACACCGTGAACATGATGCTGTGTTCGGTGCACCAGGATGTGATGCGCCTGTTTCCCGCCTGGCCGAAGTCCGTGGACGCGCGCTTCGCCAACCTGCGCCAGTTCGGCGCCTTCCTCGTGGCCAGCGAACTCAAAGGCGGCGAAGTCAGATATGTCCGTATCACCAGCGAAAAGGGCCGGCCCTGCACCCTGGTCAACCCATGGCCCGGCAAGGACGCCGATGTCTATTGCGACGGCAAAAAGCTCGCCGCCCTCAAGGGTGACAAACTCGTCATGCCGACGACAGTCGACATGACCGTTGTGCTCATCCCGGAAGGCGCGTGGTGTCCGGCAGCAGAATGATGGTTACACTAAGAATGATGGTTACACAAAAAGGAATGACATGAATAATAAAAGTCTCAATCGTTACATTATAGTCAGTGCAATAGCCGGTTTGTTGATGTTGGGGCAGGCGTGGGGTGCGCAAAAGAAGGGGCCTGTGAAAGTGTTCATCCTTGCCGGACAGTCGAACATGGACGGGCAGGCCGAGGCCAGGACCATCGATTTCTTGGGCGAGGATAAGGATCCGGC
>Ga0118677_10015582_pt1 | contig 10543 bp, 17 predicted proteins | sample AliMusrvi5mmetaG_FD_86154 | JGI IMG/M metagenome (GOLD analysis project Ga0118677, IMG submission 86154)
AGGCTGGGCCGCCCGCTTTCGTTTTTGGCTCGGTAGGCGGGCGAAGTATCGTCCCTGCCCGAAGCCCAACCCGGCGCTCAAGGGGACGCGGGGTTACGCTTTGGCCTGTTTTCCCCTAGTTCAGTCCGCCCGCGCCCCTTAGCTTTGGCGTTAGGCTTCCGCTTGCCATAAAGCAAATAGTAAATAAATATCCACCATATAATTACAAAATAAGTAGGCCACCATTTATGGAAATCGCTACAATTGCCCCTCTTATTGCTATCGTCGCAGGTTTGTTCGGCATCCTCGCCAAATACCGCCTTGATATATGGCGTGACAAAAGAAACGAAAGAATCCAAGCCGCCGCCAAATTTAGGAGTGTCTTTTCCGACGTTCTTATCCAAATCCACAATGAGACCATTGACCCTCAATCCTTCCTTGTGGAACTGTTCGTCGAACACGGAATCGCCGTTAAAGAGTTCGCCGGATACCTTGGTGATTTCAAGGGGAAACGCTTCCTGAAAGCATGGCAAGAATACCAGTGCCATGATGGCGTAGATTTTCGCCTTTCTGTCCCTTACACCACTATTGGCGGTTCGATTGAACAAAAACGTGAAAACCGAGAAAAAGCGATTGCTGTTATTCATAAACTAATCTCCTATGCCGACCAAGCCTAAAACCAAAGCAAAGAACAAAAGCCGAGAAACCCCGGCATTGTCTCATTGCCCACCAGCCTAACCCGGCGTTCGAGGGTACGCGGGTTAAGCTTTGCACTGCTTCGGCTAGTTTCATTCGCCGCGCCCCTCAACGCGGTCGTTAGGCATCTAAATGATGGCGATTTTGAAGTTTTTTGACCGCTGTAAACTCAAAGGAGAAGACAATGAAATTCCCAATGTTAGCAATCTTGGCCCTCATTACATCTCTTTCCACGTCGGGCTTGGCATGGAGCGCATGCAATCCAAATGAAAATTGCACGGTTCGGGGTCCAGATGTTCCGTGCCCAATTATTCCGGCTCAACCACTCCGGACATGCCCTTCCTATTACGACGACCCGGTTTGTCTTACTAGACGCCTCGCGTGTTCAGGCCAATTGGCTGTTTGCGTAACAAGTGGGCTAGTTGGTAGTTCGGCCGGCGCAGCATGTGTCGCATGCTTAGTGGCGGCGATTGGTGGCACAGGAGGGACAGCTGCGGCAGCTTGCGCTCCTGCGTGCGGAATCACAGCAGTCGCCGCTGAACAAGTCGTTCAAAAATGCCAATAACGCGGTAAGGCGCAATAGCGATACCGCCGCGTAATGCGCCATATGGAAAAAAGAGCAAAAGTTTGATCGGGCAACTGCTTTATTGTTGCCCGAAATTACCGCTGTTCGCATATAATAAGCTTTTGAGAGAAAGATACAAATGTCAAAACTTGACCGTGCCAAAGAGCAGATTGCCTACTTGAAGCTTTGGCTAGGCATTTTGATCGCCACCATCATAAGTCTCACGGGTTGGCTTATTTCAAATTTTCAACAGGTACAGTGGTCGCTTGTTCTGGCCGCTATTTTATCTTTGCTGATAATCAGTCTTGGTGGCTACCGTCTTCATAGGCGTATCGAAGAAAAAATCACATCACTTGAGGAGTTGTAGAAATGACTACCATCATCGCCTTAGTTCTTGTTGCAGCAGCAGCGTTTATTACATATCTTGCACTTGATGCTGCAAGTAAAACGAGTGGATAAGGCCGTAAGGCTCAATTGCGACTTGCCGCGTATTGTGACGAATGGATAAAAAGAGCAAAATCCATGAACCCCCGGCATTGTCTCTCTGCCCTCCCGCCTAACCCGCCGTTCCAGCCGACCCGCGCCGACGTTTGCCGTGTTCATTCCGGCTCCTTCCGCGCGGGCGGCTGAACGGGGTCGTTAGGCGATTTACTCTACTGCAATTCTGAAATTATGTTGATTATTCGAAAAGAACAAATGGATTTATTTAGGGCTGCTATGCGAAAACGCTTCGAGACACGCATGGTTGAACATATTCGACAAACTTTTCCTGAACGTACCAGAGACGTATCAGACGAAAGAATTTATAACGCTGTACAAGAAAGTATGCGGAAAGCTGAAAGTTTTGGTATTGAGCTTGAAGATGATATTCGGCGTTTTATAGAATATCTAGTAATTTACGGCACTCAGTTGGACATTAAAGAAGACATTCGATGGCTGGGCGAAATTTTGCGACGAGAAGATTTAAATGGCACAGAAAAGATGGATATGATTGATGACCTAGAATTAAAATTTGTAAGGGATCAGCAATGCCTAGACTGACTCGCCCCCTTAACAAAACAGCCGTTCGAGCCGCAAATGTTGATTTTTATGCCCGCCATCCAGAGATCAAAGGTAAGTCGATAACTAAATACCCAAAGCTTGAGCAAGAATGGCGGTCACTGTATATCCAACACGGTGGAACAGAAGAAACAAAAACTCCATCAACCGCCTGCAAACCTAGTGAGGTAGTGCAGTCGTGCCCCGCCCAAGCTAAAGGCAAATCTTGTGGTATCGAATGGCAAAAACAACCTGGCGCGAGCGATGAGGATTTGACAAAAGCAAAGCAGCAATGGGAAGATGCCAAGAAGCGACGCCTTCCTGATGGGAGCAAGCCTAAAACGGTTAAGGCTATGGAGGCTATAGAAAACAGCGACAAGAAAACGATCATTACGATAGGAGGCTCAGGAAATAGCTCTGAACCTAATAACTGGGATGATGCGAAAACTCCTGCGAAAGGTTCTGGTTCGACTATTAAGTTTAATCCAAACAAATTAGGCAACTTAGGTGATGGTGTTCAGCGAGACCCGGAATCTTCTTTGGCTCATGAGGCTTATCATTCTTATGAAATTTCAGAAGGAAAGCTGACTACTGTGGACATGCAAAAGAATGCAGAGGTTAATGCTACCGCTGCGGAAAACGAGCATCGAGTCAGCAAAGGATTGGATCAGAGAAAGAAATACGGGGCATGGGATGTGCCACAATATAAATAAACTAAATAGACCAACAAGATAGGGTGAGAAATGACTGATAGATTTCAATTGATTTTTAACAACTGGGATACGAATTTTACGTTTCCGTTCGTGGTTCACAAAATCCAGCTCGATACAATCTACATTGATCCTATCTGGGGACTAAAAATCGAAAAAGTTGTGGCTAACGGACAACTGGTTAAACCACAAAAATATCAAGCCCTATTGGATGACGTTAATTTTGGAAAAATCTTTATCCGCGATACTTTTATTTATCAGGTTCGGCGTTTAGATATGGTGTTTGCCAGCCAATTTAATCAAAACGGAGATTTTGAGCTCGAAAAATATCACCTACCCGAAAACGCTACATCTATCATCATAGAATATCGATTACGAGAAGCTAGCCATAGTTTAGGATCAATACTAACCATCGATTCTACATTAGGTTAATAACTTGCTTGATATGATGGCCAAAGTCAGCAAGCCAAGTTGGATGCGCACTAGGCATCTTAACGGACTTTAAACGAAAGCCTAACCCAACGCTACAGCGGACTCCGCTAACGCTCCGCCGCTGAGCTTTACGTTAGGCATCACTGGTTTTGTATGTTATGTAATATGGTTTCTTTGCTTTGATAGCCTCCCAATCAGGCTCTTCAATCTCCGATGTGATGCATCCATCATCAAATTTCCATATACCGTTCCTATACCAAATACTTGCACATCCGTATTTTGCAAGCTTAAAATCTTGCCTATCTACAATCAAGCTTGCGTCAAACATATTCAGAAACTTGTTTTTATCGTCTAACTCTGCTTTCAAAGTAATCTCCTATGCCTAACCCGCCGTTCCAGCCGACCCGCGAATGTGTCTGGCTCATTTTTCTAACTCATCCTGCGCGGTCGGCTGAACGGAGGCGTTGGGCCTATTACATTGTTTCTCGAACAAAATCACACGCAGCGAACTACAGTTGATGTCCAATATAGCGGTGAGAAAATAAGGCAGTGGTAGACGAGTTGCGCTGGGCATTTACAAAGCTCATTATCGCTATATTAGGTGCAATTCTAGGTTTTTTTTTGCCAGAGGGATTGAAATGGCTTAGTATTTCTATTTATAAACCGGATTTGTTTGAACCAGAAAAATGGAATCCAGTGCTAACAACCACAATTGGTTTAGGTTTTTCGCTTCTTGTCGACGCATCTATTTCATCAAGAAAAATCGCTCGCCTTACTAATGAACATATTGAACAATCAATTAGAGTCTTTTTAGAGGATCAATTACCACCATCAATTAATAAATCTATTCAACAAAGTTTAATTTTACAACTAATTCCTAGTCCAAATATTGACATACACAGTGCTCGTTGCAAAGCCGAGACTGTGGAACTTATAATGAGACATTTAGAGCGATGCCCTAGCCATCTCATTGAAGCCAACCGAATAATATTAAAAGAACATCTTGATAATTGGTCAGATACTATTCACAAATTTCAATCAGGGAGAGTTGTGTCATTAAATGCTGGAATATCAACTGAAATATCTAAAGCATACGGAAAAATTCATGAATCCTATATGTTAATAGAGAGAAAGCCACTAAACCCTTACACAGATTGGACTCCTGAGTTTCTTGACTGGCTCCAGTGCTTAGAAATACCAAAACAATATATATTATTTTGTCCAAGGAGCAAGCTTTTCAGTTTATGCGAGGAAGGGGGCGAAAGCCAAAATCAAACGGGGCTAGACAAACTATTGAGTCTTACGAAGCTACTTTCACCTTATGATGTAAAAGTTAGATTTTGTGAAGAAGAAAAGGTACGACCAGAGAATAAACCGCTTCCAGAATACTTTTTTGAAGTCTTTGGACGTAAGGTTGCCTTGAGCTACAAAGTACCAGATGGTTTTGGAGCATCCGGGGATCTTAATGATTATAAAATTGATTTATTAGAAAGCAACAATCATTATACAAAGATAATCAACTCAATAGATCGTTTTGGCATTAAAATAGATGAAAATACTATCAAATACTTGACAAAAGAACCAAAATAAAAAAAAACGCGGTATGCGCAATAGCGGTACTCCGCGTATTACGGCGGATGGTTAAAAAACAAGTGCGAAAAGCAAAGAGCAAGGGCCACTCATTTCTAGTCCGTCGCCCAACCCGGCGCTCAAGGGGGCGCGGGGTAACACTTTGGCCTGTTTCCCCTAGTTCCGTCCGCCCGCGCCCCTTAGCTCGGGCGTTGGGCACGTCAAAAGCCAAGCGAGAGCGGGTTTTGCCAAGCGGCAAGATCAGCGGGTCGGATTGTTATAAATTTGATTGTAATAGTTATTTTTTGAGTGTTTTATAGTGTATTCCTGTGATAGGAAGATCTAGGTTTTATTATATTGTTTCACTCTATTGATAAAGAATTGATTTGCGTTATGTTTGTTTTAATAAAATTAGATTTAAGGCTCCAACCAGCTCGGCAAACGAGTTAAAAATGTTTTTTTGATTGTCATATTGATTTATTGGATGTTTTATAATTTATACTTGTTATACGAAGAACTAAATTTTATTATACTGTTTCATTCAAATGATAAAGAATTGATTTACGTTTAGTTTTTTTTATTAAAAATTAGATTCAAAAGCAAAAGCCATGCGGCCCCGGCTTCCTCTCCCTGAGTGGCAGCCCAACCCGGCGCTCAAGGGGACGCGGGGTTACGATTTGGCCTGTTTCCCCTAGTTTCGTCCGCCCGCGCCCCTTAGCTCGGGCGTTAGGCGTTCAATCAATGGAATCTGGCCGTTGATTTTAAAATTTTTTATTTTGGAGGCATAAAATGGCGGAAATAGGAATTTTTTTTGGCAGTGACACGGGTAATACGGAAAGAATTGCCAAGATGATTCAAGAACAATTAGGTGGTCGTGAAGTAGCAGAGATCCATGATATTGCTAAAAGCAGTAAAGAAGAATTGAACAGGTTTAGCATTCTATTGCTCGGCATTCCAACATGGTATTACGGTCATTGTCAAAGTGATTGGGATGATTTCCTGCCCACTCTAGCAGAAATGGATTTTGGCAACAAACAGGTTGCCTTATTTGGCTGTGGAGATCAGGAAGATTATGCAGAATATTTTTGTGATGCCATGGGTGAATTACGCGAGATTATTGAAGTTCGTGGTGCTGTTATTGTCGGGCACTGGTCAACATCTGGCTATCACTTTGAAGCGTCTCGTGCTTTGGTGGATGAAAATCATTTTATAGGTCTGGCAATTGACGAGGATCGCCAACCAGAACTAACTTCTGAAAGGATAAATATCTGGGTAAAGCAATTAAGTACGGAACTTAATCTGTGAGTTTCTTACCCTATAAGTAGGGCCGTAGGGCGCAATAGCGGTACTCCGCGTATTGCGCCGAATGGAAAAAAAGAGCAAAATCCATGAATCCCCGGCTTTTTCTCACTTACCACCAGCCTAACCCGCCGTTCCAGCCGACCCGCGGGGACGTTTGGCGTGTTCATTCCGACTCCTTCCGCGCGGGCGGCTGAACGGGGTCGTTAGGCACAATAACTGATTTAACTGGTGTGTAGATATGGCAACGATTCAACTTGAAATTCCCGAAATCCCACACGGTCACGGATTATCCTTTAAAAGGGGTGTTGCTGACGGATTGTTAGAAAGTCACTCGCACAAAAGTGATCCTCATCAAACACACTCAGCTAGCTATGAACGCGGTTTCGCTGTTGGGGCTGCGCTAAAAGACCAAATTGCACCGCTTGTCAAACCATAACTCGCCGTTCCCAGTACACCCGAGCCACGAAGCGAATTGGTGTTTTCAGGTTTTGTGGGGTGGCGAGATAAACGCAGTCGTTATGTTTTTCACACAGGACACCATATATGGCATATAGAAGCGACAAAGACCTTGATTTCCTGAAAAACTGCACAAGCGAAGACTTGGAAATATTAGTTACCATTCTTACGAAGGGCAAAGGTGGTGACGTAAGGTTGACCGAAGAACTCACCATGAATGAGAAATATAAAAGGCACACTCCAGACCATCGTCAGTACTGGGATTTAATCGCTGCTGAACTTCAGTGCTACGGTGCAAACTCTTTCGTGACTATGTTTCGTGGCGGTGAAGGTGTACTGTACAAGGAGGTACTCACTGATGCTTGTGACAAAATGAAAGTTAATTACAATTCTAATACCACAGTAGAAACCATCGAGATGAATCTCTTGATGAAAATTCTTACTGACTCAATGGAAAAGATGACTCCTGCTGAACTACAAGAAATCGTCAAAGACCTTGATTTAAAAACCACGGATTTTTCAAAGCAAGCAGTTATTGTTGCCCTCCAATCGAGTATTCGTTTTAGTGGATTTGCTGCTTATCAAGTTGCGCTAATTGTTGCGAATGCGGTTGCCAGGACAGTGGCTGGTCGCGGACTTGCCTTGGCTGTAAATGCCGGTTTAACTAGAGCTATGGGTATTTTTGCAGGACCAATCGGCTGGGTACTTACTGCTCTCTGGACTGCATTTGATATTGCAGGCCCGGCGTATCGTGTTACCTTGCCATGCGTTGTTCAGGTTGCTTTCTTACGAGCAAAAATGAAGTACCAAAAAACAGGCTCTTCAGAAATTGTAGTTATTGAATAAACATCTATAAAACAATTAGTTGGAAGCCATTTTGAGCATCTTCCAGAATCAAAAAAGAGTGAGCGCAAAAATCATAAGTGCCTGATCTTTATAAACGCGGGCACAATAGCGTACTCGCGTATGTCGCCGAATGGTAATAAGATCAAGATCAAGAGCAAAAGCCAAAGCCAAGATCAAAAGCAAGATCAAGGGCCAGAGCCTAACCCGGCGCTCAAGCGGACGCGGGGTGTGCGTTTGCTCTTCGTAGCGGGGCTTTCCCGCCGCGCCGCTTAGCTCGGGCGTTAGGCCCTTGGGGCTTTATTCCGCCTTCGCTTGGAGGAGTGTTCGTTCATCAACAATAGGAAGCATTATGGGCCTATTTGGATTCGGCAAAGATCTGATACCACGCATTAGCGTTGTTAATGAATTGTTAGTTTCGCTGAAAAACACAAGTATGGGTGAGCTAGTTACAGGGAATATCAATGAAAAGCATTTGGCAGCAAAGCTTAAATAAATTGGATCAGTGTTTTGTCTTGATGCCATTTGGCGCGAAATGGTCAGATCGAATATGGATGAAACAAATAAAACCTATTGTAGAGGCGTGTGGGTTGCCTTGTTTTCGGGCAGACGACCTTTATGGAAACAACGTTATGGAGGATGTTGCTAAAGGCATAACAGAAAGCAGAATCATAATTGCTGAAATTACGGATAGAAATCCAAATGTGTTTTATGAACTAGGTGCTGCCCACGCATTAGGTAAGAATGTAATTTTATTAGCTCAAAATGAAAACGATATCCCGTTTGATATAAGAAGCCATCGTTGCATCCTCTATGAGGATAATCTAGATGGATACGAAATACTGAGGACAAACCTGCAAAGGTGCATAGATGAAATTCTATTTAAGGAACTTTATGATAATTATGGAAATCCCATAAAACAGAATGACTTTGTAGTTCTTTTTCTCAGCTATGGCGGTACGTGTCGGTGTGCAATCGCAAATGCGGTAACAAGAACTAAACTCATAAATAGCAAATATGCAGAAACCATTCGTCCAATATCAGCAGGTTTGATTTCTACAACTTCTCCGTATGCCAGTGAAGAAGCAAAAGATGTTGTATCGGATCTATCTGTATCGCTTGTTAATCATAAGACATTGAAAGCGAGCTTTGCCTTATTAAAAAGGGCGAATCTTATTCTACCAATGGATAAGCGAATGAAAAACTCCGTTCCATCAAAATACTCAGATAAAACCATTTTATTTACTGAGATGTTTGGTAGCAAAGGTGATATTCTTGACCCTTATGATAAAGGGTATTCTACATATTTAGAAGTATTTAAAATTATTAACTCTTTGATTGAAGAAAATATCGAAAGGTTATTTTCTCTACTAAAAAAATAAAAGACAGCGCGGTAAGGTGCAATAGCGGAACTCCGCGTATTGCGCCTAATTGTAACAAGATTGTAATAAGAGCGAAAGCAAAAGCCAAGATCAAGGGCCAAGAGCCTAACCCGGCATTCGAGGGGACGCGGGGTTACGCTTTGGCCTGTTTTCTGGGAGTCCGTCCGCCCGCGCCCCTCAATTCGGGCGTTGGGCTTCCTTAAAAGTATATCCAGCAAAAACTATTCAAGTGCAACAGTTATTTTTGATATACAAAAGCCTCGATACCGTTGGAAAAGCGACTGTGTTGGGTACGGTTATTTCTCTTATAAGTCTTGTTATTGCAGTATTTCCTAAATTAATCATAGAAATTCCATCCCCTAAGCCTCCAATAGCAGACCCAAGTGGCTACCAACGTATGGAGGGAAAATGGAAATTGATAGATCATGTTAATTCTAGCAAAATAGATTTATACATCGGTGACGAACACCTTTTTGAATTATGGCTCACTGTTGACAATAACCATGTCAGTGGAAGAGCAGAGAAAATATTTTACAATGGAAAATCTCCCTCGTAGTGAACGATCACAATTAGACATTTCAGGAACAATACATGGTGATGAGTTAAAAGCTACTTTCATCGAACATAGACCAAGCATGCAATCCACAGGGCGATTTATATTAAAATTTACAGATGACTATCGATCATTTCGAGGTTCATTTGAATCAACAGCTGGTAATACGAACGGTGAATCATTCGGTACATGGCTTCATGAGTAATCAACGCGGTAGGCGCAATAGGCGTAAGCCGTATTGCGCCAATCAGGTTTAAAATATAAAATTCTACCCAAGCCAACAAATACTAAATAGGTGCTGTTATGAGCGAAATTGAAGCCCTTGAAGCCCGCATACGTGATCTGCCACGCCAAGATTTTGCTTCTCTGCGTGAGTGGTTCCACGAATTTGAAAACGAGTGCTGGGATCAACAAATTGCCTCTGATTTTAAGTCAGGCAAGTTCAATCAATTGATCGAGAAAGCACGAGCCGAATTTGCTCAAGGTAAAGCCCACGAACTTTGAAACATTACACATCTTCGGATTTTTGGGATTCATACAGAAAGTTGCCCACAGAAATCCGTGAATTGGCAGATAAAAACTATGAACTTTTGAAAGCGAACCCTCGCCATCCTTCGTTGCAGTTGAAACGCATCGAAGAACTATGGTCGGTACGAGTAGGTCAACATTACCGTGCCGTTGGCATTGATGCACCGCGAGGTATTCAATGGATTTGGATCGGAAGCCACGCCCACTATGATAAATTTATAGCCTAAGTGAAGAAAAAGCAAAGAGCAAAAGCAATGCAAACCTAGCTTCCTCTCCTACAGCGGCTGCCCAACCCGCCGTTCCAGCCGGCCCGCGTGGACGTTTGGCGTGTTCAGTCTGGCTTCTCCTGCGCGGGCGGCTGAACGGGGTCGTTGGGCGCGTCGAAGAAAGAGCAAAAGCGCGCCGGGCGGCAGGGTCCACGGCGTTATTTGGCCGTGGCTGTGCTGGAAGGGAAAGCATCCGTTTGCACCACGTGCTTTTTTGGGCTTTG